>JGI24707J26582_10002600_pt1 | contig 13429 bp, 10 predicted proteins | sample BioPla1DNA1_FD_26582 | JGI IMG/M metagenome (IMG submission 26582) | reverse complement strand
AAAAGTTGACAGGCATAAACCTGATGAAATTCCGCTATTTCAAGGTATTTCAGCCATTTTTGAGCTTTAGGAAATTGTATCAAAATGAGTAAGAACATAGATCCCCCATACAATACGGGCACGGATGGATTTGTCTATCCCGATAATTTCAAGTTTGACGCAAAAGAATTATCAAAAGCAATTGGCATCGAAGAGGAAGAAGCAACTCGTATTTTGAATCTCGCTGGTAAGAGCAGTCATTCAGCGTGGCTTACTTTCATGTATCCAAGGTTGATCCTTGCTAGAGATTTGTTAAGTGAAGATGGGATTATTTTTATCAGTATTGATGATAACGAACAAGCTAACTTGAAATTAGTTTGCGATGAGATTTTTGGTGAAGAAAATTATCTTTCGGATATTATTTGGGAAAAAAGATTCACTAGAAGTAATAACGCACAACTTTTTGCTTCTGTTGTAGATCATATACTATGCTACAGAAAATCAGAAGCAGTTAGTCGTTTAAGAGCTCCAAGAACGGAAAAGTCCGACCAACTCTATTCGAACCCCGATAATGATCCTAGAGGAGATTGGACAAGCGTTTCATATGTCAATCCAGCTTCGAAAGAAGAGCGGCCTAATTTGGTTTATAAGATTATTAATCCTTTTACAAATGAAGAGGTCGAACACCCTACTAATGCATGGAAATATGAAATCAACACACACAATCAGCATGTAGCAGAGAACAAATTATATTGGGGAGTGAATGGAGAGAATACTTACCCAAGATTAAAAAAGTTTCTATCTGAAGTTTCTGATGGGATGGTTCCGATTAATCTATTGAGCTATGAAGAAGTTGGAACAACGGATGCAGCTAGCAAAGATTTAGAAGACTTAATGGGCGGTAAAGTCTTTGATTTTCCAAAGCCGGTAGAACTGATAAGAACACTGGCATTTATTGGTGGAGTAAAACCAGGATCAACTATGCTTGACTTTTTTTCTGGATCAGCGACAACAGCTCATGCAGTTATGAATCTTAATGCTGAAGATAGCGGCAACCGGAAATACATCATGGTTCAGCTTCCTGAAATTATTGATGAAAAGAAACCTGCATATAAAGCTGGATATCGGACGATCGATGAAATTGGCATGGATCGTATCAGAAGAGCTGCTAAGCAAATCCAAGCAGAAACTGGCGCCGATATCAACTATGGCTTCAAAGCATTCAGGTTAGAGCCAGTAAGTCAAAACACGCTGAATAAAATGATTTACTTTGATCCTTCTGCTACTTTCCTTACCGAAGATATGATCAGTGTTTTCGATACGGAATATGCGTCTGGTTTAAGTTCTATTTTAGCAACATGGCTTAATGAAGATGGTTATGGACTAACAGCAAAAGCTAAAGATTACCTACTGAAAGACTTCCGGGCAAGTATCATTGAAAATACTCTCTATATCATCAAAGAAGGGCTTCGTACAGAAGATGTGATGGAGCTTGTAAAAAGACTTGAAACAATGGAGCTTGACGTCAGTCGTATTATTGTCTATCCGTATTCCGTTGAATTTAGCGTCATGCATGAGTTAAAGAAAAATATCAAAAATCTTCGTAATAACAAGTCCGTGGAAGTAATTGAGAGGTATTAATGTGGCAATAAAACTAAGTATTTTACCTCATCAAACAGCTTGTCTTGATTCTATATCTCAAGTTTTTGAAGATGTTCATTTCAAAGAAGGTGTAGAGATACATCAAAATCCATTATTTGATTGGAACGATGAAATCATCCAGAAGAATATTCGGGCAATTCAAGCGGGAGATGATGGGCGTAAGGCAATTCCAAAATCCTACCGTACGAAGAGAGACGATGGCATTCTTGGGATTGATATTCGCATGGAGACCGGAACGGGAAAGACCTACTGCTATACCAGGCTCATGTATGAGTTGAATAAACGTTATGGGTTCTACAAGTACATTCTTCTTGTTCCCACGACGCCAATCAAGGAAGGAACTCGTAGCTTTATTGAAGCAGATTATTCTAAGCAGCACTTTGCTGATTTGTATCCCGGCAGGAGTATTTCTTTATCGGTGTTAAATCCTCAAAAGAAAACCAAGGGAAGAAAAATGTTCCCTCAAGCGATTTCAGACTTTGCAAGAGGAACCAGACTGGAAAAGAATAAAATTAATGCGTTGCTAATGAGTAGTGGGATGTTGCTTTCTAAGGCAACAATGGACAATGATTATGACCAGACTTTATTTGGTACATTTACTAAGCCATACGATACTTTAAAATCCACTAGACCTATTGTGATTATTGATGAGCCACATAAGTTCAAAATCGAAAATAAAGCTTATCGAACACTTGTTGAGAAAATTTGTCCGCAATGCATAATTCGTTTCGGTGCCACTTTTCCAGATAACAGTTCAACAGGTAAAAAAGACTACAATAATCTAGTTTTCAATTTAGGTTCATGCGAAGCCTTCAATGAGAATTTGGTTAAAGGCGTAGCAACTCAAATGATTGCTCAGGAGAGTCTAAATGAAAAACGAATCAAGTTGATGGACATAAGCCATCGCCCAAAGTCTTGCGTTTTTCGTAATGAGAAAACAGGTATAAGTCATACACTACTTGTTGGAGAATCGTTGTCAGTTATTGACGATGAATTTCATGGAATCAGTGTTGAAGCCGTCGGAAAGTTTGACGAAGAAGGGATTGCTAGAGGGGTTGCGCTATCAAATGGTCAAGTCATTGCCATAGGTGATCAAATCTATGCTGGTATCTATGGCAGTACCTATCAAAACTTGATGATGCAACAAGCCATCAAAAACCATATTGAGCAAGAAAGAGAGAATTTTTTCAAGGAGCGAAAGATCAAGACTCTTTCCTTGTTTTTTATTGATAGTGTTTTTTCATATCGCGGTGAAGAAGCGGAAGGTAAGCTTAGGGTAGAATTTCAAAACTTGCTGATGGCAGCTTTGAAAAAAGAAATTCAAAGCTACCAAAATTCAACAAGGCAAATAGAATTGGATTATGTGGATTTTCTGAATGCTTCTATCAAAGATATTTCGAAAACCAATGGTGGCTATTTTGCTGAAGATAACTCAAAAGCCGATGAGGATATACAAAAAGAAGTTGACCAAATCCTGAGAGACAAACAAAGCCTTTTGTCGTTTAAAGACGAGAAAGGTAACTGGAATACAAGGCGATTTATATTTTCGAAATGGACACTGCGAGAAGGTTGGGATAATCCCAACGTCTTTCAAATTGCCAAGTTACGTTCAAGCGGCTCTGAGATTAGCAAACTACAAGAGGTTGGTCGTGGGTTAAGACTGCCGGTCGACGAATTTGGGAATCGTATATCAGATGAACAGTTTTATTTGACCTATCTACATGACTATTCTGAGAAGAACTTCGCTAACGATCTTCTCGGAGAGATTAATGCAGAAGTCACTGAAGTAAGCAGCTCAATTAAACCCCTTCTTCCGAAAGTTGCAAAAGAGCGTGATGTTGAAGAAAATGCATTGTTTGGAACACTACTGATCAGTGGTTTCGTTGATGTAGAAGGGAATATCAATCAAGAGAAGCAAGATGAGTTTTTTGTTCAATACCCAGAGTTTCGCATTGGAGTTGAGCAAGGTAAAGTCATTAATAAGAATAAAAACCAAAGCGGTACTGTCTCAATTCGTAAAGACAAATTCATGGAGATTAGAGAACTTTGGAACAAAATTAATAGTAAGTATTATTTGAGTTTAGATCAAATCTCTGATGATGAGCTGTACGAGGCAACGCTAGATATTCTTAATGCGAATGTATCAGGACAAATCATTGCTACGACAATTGAACAACGGCTTGCTTCGCAAGATGGCGCTCTCGTTCTAAAAGAAGGTATAGCTGACTACCATATAATAGAAGAAGTTGTTCCATATAACGAGTTCTTGACTCAGATTCAAAAAGCGACAGGACTTTCAATCCAGATATTTCATAGAGCGCTTTGCGAATACAATAAAACAAAACCGATCACAAAGTCCTTCTTCAACAAAGAGACGCTATCAAAATTCATTTTGGCTTTTCATGATTGGTTTGAAAAAGCTTTCTATAAAAGGTTCGCCTATCGAGCTTTAGAGATTGAAGCGAAGGAAACAGCCCTTACAGATATCAATGGAAATCCTAAAGAAAGAATTGTGCAAGGCATTGTAGGCGTGATAAAAGATGATTACGCTTCTGTTCCCGAAAAATTCTTATATGACAAAGTTATTTACGATAGTCCAAAAGAGAAAGAGAACATTCAGAAAAGCAACATCGATGAAGTTGTCGTCTTTGGCAAAATACCAAGAAAGAGCATCCAGGTCCCCCTATACTTTGGAGGAACAACTAGCCCGGACTTTATGTATGTTTTGAAAAAAGATGATGAAATAATGCTTAATCTTGTCGTTGAAACTAAAGATATTAAGAAAGGCTCATCTCTTCGCGAGGAAGAAAAACTAAGAATTCAATCAGCCAAGAAGTTTTTTGAAACACTGGCTGAAAATGGAATCAATGTGTCGTTTGAAAAGCAATTACAGTCGGACGATATTATTGCGATGATAAAAAAGGTGTTAGTTAATGAGACCGTTTCGTGATTATGAATTGAATCAAATGCTAGAAGAGCGCTGGACATCTGTAAATAATAAAATTGAGTCTATGTCCAACGAGGAAATTATTGCAAATGACTTAGAGGTCCTAGCGGAGAATCTTTATCAAGAGTTTTACATTGAGCCAATTCAATTGGGCGAAGAATTGTTTTCTAAAAGAAAAATAACGCAGAGGAAAATAGCAAAATATGTTGATCCCTTTTTTAGAGATGTGTATGGATCTGATTATGTAAACGTAGATGGAATAATTGCTACCTTTGTCTTTCCATATCAGGGAGAAACAAGCTTATTTCGATATAGGGCCTCCACCTATTCATTAAGTGGATATCCAGAAATTGAAATCTCGCAGAATGAAGTAGCTTTTAGATATGAGAGAACTTTAAATGAAATGTCGAATGACAAAGCTAAAGAAGATCTCATGAAAGCCTTAGAAAGAGATATTCAATCAATAAAATCTGGAATTTCATACGTTAATAGTGATGTAGAAGCTTTCAATAAATCGCTGAAGACAAGGTCATTCGTTTCATTAGAAGAAAAAAGAAAAAAGGTCGAATCATTTTTCTCAATATCCAATATGTTCGAAGTGCCTATAGAGAAAAAAGAATACGCTCAAACACATATACCTTTGAAGAGAAATATTGTTCCAATAGTACATCAATACGAAAAGTCTGATTATTATGGCATTTTAGACGATGATTACAGAGATATTCTAAGTTCTATAAAGCATACTGGCTCAACTTATGAACGAACACCATGCTCATATAAATCAATGCAGGAAGAAGATTTAAGAAATACTTTGTTGGCTACATTGAATGCAACATATAAGGGAGATGCCACTGGGGAAACGTTTAGGAAAATTGGCAAGACGGACATTTGCATCGAACGAAAAAATCGCGCAGCATTTATTGCTGAATGCAAAATGTGGACTGGACAAAAAGCTGTTCGTGAAGCAGTTTTACAACTTGATAGTTATTTAACATGGCGAGATTGCAAAACTGCACTGGTTTATTTTGTTCGTCGAAAAGACTACCTAAAGGTGTTAGAGAGTGCAAAAGCTGCACTGGAAGATATCGAGGGTATTAGAGAAATAAAAGAGGTTGATAAGAACGAATTTGATTGTCTCTATTTATCTAATAGTAATCCGGGCCAAAAAGTGACAATTCGGGTTATGCTATTTAATCTATTTTGCTCAAGTAATTAGAGGCTTAATGAGGCTTAGATCGGTCTAAAAAATCGACATATCCTAGACTAAACGGATGATGCTGGTATGGGCTTATATTTGCTTAAGTGCTGGTTATATTGTTATAAAATGTATCAGGTAAAAATTAATGACAAAGCTTTCTATAAATGAAACCAAAGAATTGAGAATTCTCATTACGCAAGTCAAAGCTCTTTGCGAAATCATTGCTGGCAGTATTTTTGATGCTAGCGTAAAAGAAGTAGGTCGATATGCAGGTTACCGAGATTATGCTCAAGCTTATAATGATTTAGCATTACATGCGAGATCATTGATGAAAGTAAAGGCTATGTTTTACACGTTTAATGTTGATAAAATGCCTTCCTATGGTGATACAACATGGCCAGTTCAGAAAAAAATAGCAGAACAGGTTTTGCTAGCTGCAAAAATGCTTTTGGCTGTTCTTGAGGGAAGCGTAGATTTTATTGATGATGAATTTGATAACCTTGAAAATTTCTTAAAGTCACGTTTGAGATCAGTAGTTTTCTCTAAGCCCGAAAAAGAAATTGAAATTCAAAATTCAGTTGAATCATTGTTGCTTGGAAGAGGATTATCGCGTGGTACAGATTATGATAGAGAAACTGGAAAGTTTCAGTTCTCTGGTAGGGAGTACATTCCAGATTTTGTTATTCAGAAGATGAATCTCTGTATCGAAGTGAAGCTTCTTCGGGAAGGAAGAAGATCCAGAATAATTGAAGAGATCAGCGCTGACATTACTGCTTATCAGAAACAATATCAGAGAATCTTATTCATCGTGTACGATTTAGGAGAAATCCAAAATGAGGTGGAGTTTAAACGAGACATTGAAGCGGTTAATGGTGTAAAAGTCGTTATTGTTAAGCACTAGTTTATACAGATAATGTACGATAACCAAGAGTTTTTTGCAAAAATTTGGCAAAAATTCGGGCAACCATAGCAAGTGGGATCTAATGCAAGGCAATTACTGGAAGCACATTATATAAACATAATTGTTTAGGTTGCGTGATTGAACAGGAGTTAATTTTCATGGGCGATATTTCTGTAGCTTCAGATTTTGAGAGGTTTTGTAAAAAACTACGTATGAGTGAAACAACGGTTTCCAATATCCAGAATCGCTATCACGCAATTGCTAAGCGTATAAATCTCGATTACTGGAATAGTACTTCTGATACTGCCCATAGCCTATATGTTGGATCATATGGGCGCGGTACTTGTATCTATACGAGTGATATTGACATCATAGTTGAACTACCGTGGTCTGAATATACAAGGTACAATAATTATTCTGGCAATGGTCAGTCAGCGCTTCTTGCTGCTTTGCGTTGCTGTTTATTAAAGACATACAGTTCCTCAAGTGTAAGTGCAGATGGACAGGTTGTAGATATCGCATTTTCAGATGGCATCAAATTAGAAGTTGTCCCAGCATTTAAGTATTCGAATGGTAGCGGATACTGTTACCCTGATACAAACGATGGTGGTTCGTGGAAAAGTATGAACCCCAAGCAGGAAATAGATTGCTTCAATGGGCGCAATAGCATTTGCAATGGAAATCTAAAGAGATTGTCCAGAATGCTTAGGGCTTGGAAAAATAAGCATACTATCCTAATGAGCGGCATTTTATTGGATACCACGGCCTATAGATTCCTTCAAGGGTATGAACATGCTGACAGATCTTTTACTTACTATGACTGGATGTCAAGAGACTACTTTAAGTTTCTCCTTGACAACGCTGATCAAGTGTATTGGAGCAAGCCCGGAGACACCGGATATGTAAAGAGGGAGTACAGCATCAAAAGTGATGCTCAATTTGCATATAACAAAGCGTTAGAAGCATTGGCAGACTATGATAGGGGATTTCGTTATTGTTGGTATCAGGACTGGAGGGAAATATATGGTACAAGATTTTCAGAATCATGAGCAGAAACTCTACCAGCAAGTACAAGAGCAATATGGGAAACTTGTGTACACATATACTTGCCATCTTAAAAAAGCTGCATCACTAAAAGAAGAATCAAATCGCTTTAAGTGGTCGCAGATTATTCTTTCGGCTATCTCTACTGGCGGCTTTATTGCAACAGTTATTACTGATCAAGCAAAGCTTGCTTGGATTGGTGGTATTGTATCAACAATGCTTCTTGTTGTAAGCGGATATCTTAAAGATAAGGATTTTGCGGCCGAACAAAAGGCTCATACAGATACAGCTTCTAAGCTCTGGCTACTACGTGAGGAGTACATATCGCTTCTTACTGACTTTGATGAATTGTCAAAAGAAGAAATCGTTGGGCGAAGAGAAAATTTGATGTCGCGTACTGCTAAGGTCTACGAGACTGCTCCACAAACAGATGATAGAGCGTATTATGCGGCGCAGGAAGCATTGAAAAATAAAGAAGAGCAATTCTTTTCACAAGAAGAACTGAATGTGATGTTGCCTGCACATTTAAGAAAAGGATGAATTGGCTGGTTGAGTATATCAACGGCATTCAAGTGATATGTTTCGTCTATAATATTTCCTAGAAAGAGGGGAAGGACGAATTGCCTACTTTTGTTTTTGCTCAGAGTCCTTTACTTCTTCTGCATTCAAAAAGTCTCATACGTATTGCGAAACCTTGATACGTTCTTCAGCATGCTATAAGAAAAAGACCACAACCAACTGTGGCAACAATTTGGCAACAAAAAATCGGGCAGCCATTAGAAAAGGAATAACTGGAATAATAGAGATAAACGGAACCACATCAAATAAACAAAATTGTTTAAGTTGCGTGTCTCGTGATCGAGTGGGAATAATTGTTTGCTTTCTGTTTCAAATAAAAAGCTGATTGTGTACAAAAGATAGGAGTTAACAATGGTGCCTCAGTTTAAAAAGTATTTTGAATTTTACGATGAGATTAGTGAAAACGATTTAGTAGTAGGTTTACTTGGACATGGAATGTTCGCGGATAGGCTACCCCCCATTTTTACTTCAATGCCTCTATTAGACTATTACATGAGACATCAACCTTATACACGTGTTGATAAAGCGATGGATTACATTCGCTATGAGAATATGCGTCATACAAACACGCCACGCCTTTTTGGAATTCCTACGCCTATGACTTATTGTGATTTAGTTTATGAACTGGCTTGTAATTGGAAACACATCAAGCAACATATGAGGGAAAAGACTTCTTTGAATACCCATAAAGTAAGTAGAATTCATATTAGAAAAATGCATGATAATGATGCGCTTTTTGAAATGAATTATTCGAATTGGAAGATAGACGGTAGTCCTGTGCCTGATTTAATGCTTGGTAATAATTATCAGGTTAAGGCTGACATTTCAAACTGTTTTCCCAGTATTTATTCTCATGCATTACCATGGGCTTTGGTGGGTAAAGACACAGCGAAAAAGTATAAAACAAACACAAGAAAGTGGTATAACAAGTTAGACAAACGCACGCGAAATCTAAAGAATTCCGAAACGCAAGGAATATTAATTGGTCCGCACGTTTCGAATATATTGTCAGAAATAATCTTAACTGAAATAGATAGTAAGCTTTCAGCAAAATGGTTTTATGTCAGAAACATTGATGATTATACATGTTATGTTGAGTCTGACGAAAAAGCGCAATCATTCTTAGCGGAGTTATCGTCAGAACTTAGGGAGTATAATTTAAGTTTAAATCATAAGAAGACCAGTATTCTTCCACTTCCGCTACCTTTTGAAAATACGAAAATTTCACGTTTGAAAAGCTTTCAATTAATGAGTGATTTTCATATGGTTAAGTATCCTGAAGCTAGACGTTTTATTGATTTAGCTATAAGTATGATCGAAGAAGCTGATATTGATGTTAGCATTTTGAAGTATGCAATAAAGGTCTTAGCGGGAAAGAGATTGACTGACAATGCTCAGCATTATGTTGTGCAACTATTCTTGCATTTAGCGCTAAAATATACATATTTAGTACCATTATTAGATGAATATCTTTTCATAAAATACGATGTACAAGTAGTGGATATCCAAAATTTCGCAAACAAGTTGTATAAAATAGGAGGCAAGACATTGAATTACGAGGCACAGTGTTATGCTTTTTATTATGCTATAAAATATGCATTTGAACTTGACATTCCTGATTATTCACAGAGGGTATTAGCTAGTAAAGATTGTATACTCACATTGTTAGCATACTTATATAGTAAAAAATGTGAGGATTCCGTTGCACAAAACCAATTTATTAATTTTGCCAAAACATTGTCCGGTGCTGATTTTGAAAAAAACTGGTTGTTTGCTTATGAATTGTTAGATGAAAATGATCTTTCTGAAGTTCATTGGAAAAATTTGAAGCATGAAGGTGTCACTTTTCTACGTGGTGTGTGAATGGTATTTTAAAAGACTATAATAACATGCAAGTCAAGTAATATTTCTTTTAAAAATATGTTGGAACTAGTGCTGGAACGGCCCGATAATAAAAATTGTTTAGAAATGCGTATTCTAGGCCCTGCAGTAGTAAACTACTTCTTCTGGGCAACAAATTGGCAAAACAAAATCGGTCAACCATAAGGAAATAGATACATGATGCAATGACAATACACGGAACCACGTAATATAAACATAATTGTTTAAGTTATGTGTCGCGTGATTGAATGGGAATAGATATCTATAACTAGAATTCTGGCATAAAAATTTTAAAATTGATCAAATTGTTAGAGGAGAAAAATATTTGTTAGGATAAGGTCAAAATTTTCAATATCAGATGCGAAATTTACAGGTCCTATTATGCAATCAAAATCGAGGTAAGACTAATATATGGAATATGCAATTGTAGGAATAATCATTGTGGCTGTAATAGCTGTAAGTGTAATGCTTTTCCTGAAATCAAAAAAGAATACATCTTCTGAGGAATCAACAGATATTGAAAAAGTTAAGCAAAAAGTAGATGCGGACATAATTCTGTCGGATAATGGTCTACAAGAACTTATCATACAGATGGAAATGTTACCGGCTGAAGTTATCCCAGATGAAAATAAGCTAGTTGAAATTACTGATAGTAAGGTATTGGCCCATATAAATAGTCTTATACCTGGATTAGTACAGGTAGGTAATGCAGTCAAAAATGCAGCAAATGGCGTTCAAGCAAATAGGGAAGTTCTTTATAGGGCTATTATTCCAGCCGGAGCAAAGCTGGCTGATTCAAAAGCGATGGCAGGTGCTGTTCGAGGATTCTATCGTGGTCCGGATAGCATAAGAGGTCATGCAAACTGGGTACAATATGAAGCTCAAAAAGGCACTACAGTTATAGCGAATACTACTGCGGCGGCCATGGGTGTGGCAGCAATGGTTGTTGGGCAGTATTATATGAATCAAATCAACGCAGAGCTTGAAGAAATTAGCGATGGGATATCCAAAATTGCTGCTTTTCAGGACAATGAATACCGTAGTAGAGTACTTTCTCTGGTTGCTCATGTAAAGAAAATTTCTGACTTTCAGGTGGAGATTCTTGAGAACAATGAGCTGAGACTTTCAAAGATTTCACAACTTGATAGTCTTGAGGAAGAGTGTACCCAGCTCCTTGGGCAAGCTAATCTCGTACTCGTAGGATATGCTAAAGAGACTGACTTTGATTATTCAACCTATGAAAAGAAATTGCCTGATGTTCAGAACTGGTACATTTATCAGAATTCGCTGTTGGATGTTCTGTATAAAATTTCTGACTTGAAATACACTCTTCATCTTGGTGTAGTATCAAGAGAGCATTGCGTTGCATTGCTTCCTACATACACAAACCAAGTTGCTGAAACGCAGAGTAGGTTAACAGAATGGCATCAGGCTACTACTCAGCGTTTGGGTATTGATACCTCTGAGATACGCCGTAAGAGAGATGGGCTCGACAGAGTGGTTCACTTCTTTCCAGGTCTTATCAATGATGATCTGAATTACAAAACTATTGAAAAAAGCACGGTAAAAATGATAAAAACTCAATCTGGAAGTGAATTTTGTACATATGAATATGATACATCCGATTTGTATGCGAAAGATGTCCAACTGATATCGAAAGGTGGTAAAGTATATTTCTTGCCAGCGGATAATTAAGGTGCAAAGCTTATATTATGAGTGTGGAAGAAAAATCGCATATATGAAAAAACAGGTAAATAAGAACTTGAAATTAGAAATAATTAAGATTCAACAGCCTAAATTATGGAAAATAATATGCTATGCACTTTATTGAATGGAATAAGCAGGGGGTAAAAATAATGCAGTTTGACGTAGTAAAAACAAATATAGTTAATATCGCTGCAGATGCTATTGTTCTTCCAGCCAACGAGCGACTTAAAGAAGGGTCAGGGACATCAAAAGCCATCTTTAAGGCTGCAGGAAGAAAAAATCTAAAAAAGGTTTGCAAGAATATTGGACATTGTGATACCGGTAGTTCGGTTCCGACTTTGGCATATAATTTGAATGCTAAATATATTATTCACTCAGTTGTTCCACGTTGGATTGACGGGAAAAGTGGTGAGTATGATTTACTTAGCTCAGCTTATTTGTCTGCATTGAATATAGCAGACGTTATGGGTTGTATGTCCATTGCTTTTCCTCTTCTTGCCTCCGGTAATAATAGATTTGATAAGGAATTGGCGGTACAGATTGCAAAAGAAAGTATTGAGTATTTTTCAGGAGCAAATTTACAAAAAATTACTCTTGTTGTTTATGATGATGAGACAGAAAATCTTATGAAGTCTATGGGATATTCTGTAGTTGTGACTCCTGAGAATATGCAAAAGGATGAACGTAAAGCTTTGAAAAAGACCAAACAAACAAAGTTACTTGAAGACGGCAAAGAGATTATACAGGGATTTCTAGAGGAGGCATTAGATAAGGCTATCGAATGGTTAAAAGACGAGGAGAATCAGAAAAAGATGATTCAATTTGGAGTAATGATTGCTAAAGAAGCCTTTAAACAGAAGTCATCAAAAAAGAAGTTACCTAAGAAGTGATATGTGATAATGATCAACATGTAATTGGTTTAAAGTAACAGATGACGTATTCACGTATACCTTGATATTGTATTGAGGTTACATGAATTGAAAAAGATATACAATTTGAGGATGTGTAGAAAAGTCTGTAAATAAACTATGAGCCTTCTGTCCGGGTAAAATAAACCCAACAGGAGGCTTTTAACAATGGCGAGAAGAAAACAAGATAATCTCCATGTATGGCTTGGGCATGACCACAAGGCAAATCTCTGAGTAGATAGAGGAAATCTATGGATTTAAGGCCAGCGCCAGTCTAATCTTGGACATAACAGATAAAATTCTTCCAGAGATAGAGGAATGGTAAGCGTCAAATATATCGGCGTCTATTCACTAAACCTGAATCCGATTAGACTAGACGAAACAGCATGTCTTAAGACGTATTAAGACGTTGAAAAAAGTTGAGTGTTAAGGAGTAGTGAATTGAGCAGCCAAGTAGTGGAAATGACCAAGAATGCGAAATTACATCGTTGGTATACGGATATACAGTCACAAAAACAGAGTGGTTTAACAGTAGACGACTGGTGTGAGAAAGCCAGTATGACTCGCTCGACATATTACTATCGCTATAAGATAGTGATGCGTGCTTTGGAATCTCGTCTTGC
>JGI24707J26582_10002596_pt1 | contig 13444 bp, 14 predicted proteins | sample BioPla1DNA1_FD_26582 | JGI IMG/M metagenome (IMG submission 26582) | reverse complement strand
GCCTTCAGAAGCAACCGATGAAGCGTGAAGGATTATACCGTCCGAAAGAATGATTTTATTACTGATGATAAAATTGCCCAGATATTCACAGAAAACGTCCCAGGCATGCTTATCTTCTTCGCGGTGTATGATGGTAATATGCGACCAGCTGCTGTCAGCTTCTATAATGTATGCCAGTTGGTTTATCTCTTTATGATATATATATATGACGGATTTCCCGCCCTCGTAATCTGTATCGAGAAAAATGCTGTCCTTACTGTTTTCAGGGAAAGCGTATTTCCGGACAGGAAAATTACCGGATGACTGAAATTCGATTTCAATATCCGGTTCTCTGCAGTAAACAGATTCAAAAGGCCTTAACCTTTTGAATCTGCGGTTATGTACGTTTGCAATTTTCCATTTCAGGCCTGCTATCTCGTATTGCAGCATTTTATCTCTGGTACCTCCGGGAGAATAAAGAACAGCCAGCTGTCACCACAATCTGAACGGCGGTTTAAATATACCGCAGAAGATAAAGAAAGGTGCAGATTTTCCGCAGACATGGGTCCAGAGATAGCAAGGGCTGGGTTTGGGCCAGTCGGGTATACCGCCGCCTCCGCAGCAGCCGCCGCCGCCTGGACCTGAAGTACATGCCAGACGTTCTTCCGGCCTCAGCTCAATAAAGTCTATTGAAGGCTTTGTGTAAGCTTTCATTTTTTGACCTCCTTACATCCAGATTCAAGCTTTATGTCAATTAGTTTTGTCCCCGGATTGTTCTTGTTTTTCTCTGCTTATGCGCGCCAGTTCGCACAAATACGGTGCGGGCCTGTCATAATAGCCGGTTTCAGTTTTCAGCTTGGCGGGACATACATCGCATATGTTTCTTGAGTCGCATTCCATGCATTCACTGCAAGCGGGTATATCTAGCAATCCTTTGGTCAGTTTGTCCCAGGCAGTCCTGAAATCCGTTTCCAGTATATTTACTGTAGGTTCCGTCATCATACCGCACGGGACCATTATCCCTTCCCAGGTGACCCAGAAGCTGCTGCTTCCGGCCTTGCATGTGAATGCGCTTTGCCCCGAATCTTTATCAAAGTCCTGGTCAAGCCTTTCCATATCTTCTACCATTCTGGCAGCACGTTCCAGTGTTTGCTTTGGCAGTTCGCCTGTCGAGTAAGTTTCCCTGAGCTTTCCGATGACGGAGAAATACCTTTTCAGGAAGTCCACCATATCTTCAGCGTTCAGTCTGCAATTCTCCAGGGTACCACATGCCATCTGTGGGTACAGGTAATCGACTATGGTCAGCGGAAGGCCGCGCTTATACGAGAATTCAGCAATCTGCTCCATATCATTCATATTGTCATATGTTACTGTCATCTTGAGCTCAAGGTTTATGCCCTCGGCCAGCAGCATATCGACTGCTCTTATGGTGCCTTCATAACCGGCAGCGTTGCCACACAGTTTTTCATATGTTTCTGCCGAGGCCCCGTAAAGAGTGATCTCCATCGAGGTAGGAGGGATCCTGCCGAGCCATTTTGCTTTTGTTTCGTCTATCAAAGAACCATTTGTGTATAATATTATTTTAAATCCCATTCGGGACAGTGTTTCATATATGTATTCGATATCACTGCGGAGAAATATTTCCCCTCCGGTAAGCACCAGATTCAGCATACCGGCATCCCTGGCATCTGTAGCCAGCCTGATCCACTGGTCGGCTGTCAGCTCTCTATCGACAACGCTTTTGTCCCTGCTCGGATTATGTATATAGCACATCTTGCAGTTGAAATTGCATCTCGAGGTCAGTTCGAATGCTCCATTCAACGGTATTTTTTTCAAGCCGGCCTGCATCGATAATTTTTCTATCAGGAGATCATAGGCTGTTTTCATTGCTGCAGCAATCCTTTCTCCTGTAATTGGCTTATGAACTCCTGGACATCAGCCCTTGCAGTTTCTTCATCCACATCGTATTCAGATAAAAGACCAGAGACGAGGTCCTCAAACTCTGCACCTTCGGCTAGCTTCTTCCAAAGGAATGCTCCTGTTTCGTTCAGGTTCATAAGGCCGTTAAACTCAACTACCATTTCTGCAACAGGGACAATGATCCAGGAACCGGCTATTTCCCGAAGGATCAGATTGTCTTTTATCTTCATTTGTACCCCCAAATAAACATTAATTAGAAACAACAATAGTATTATAAATCAAGCAGTAGAAAATATCAACACATTATTGGATAAAAATTACAACTAGTTACGGACAATAGTCTTGTTTGCGCTGTGTCTTGACAAGTTATGGCAGTGTTAATAAGATTATTATAACAAAATTTATGGTGGTATCTATGAAAAAACTGGTTATTTCCCTGATGATAATCCTTATTTCCATATCACCACTTTTCAGAGGCTTGTTTTTCAGCTATGAAACTTATGGATTCATGGCGGTACTTGCACTGCTTTGCATATTGTACTTTTTTATAGCCATAGCCAAGCATGAAACGGTCCGCCTGAATAAGCTTTATCTGATTGCCGGAATATTGATGCTGGCAGGTATCTGTTTCAGCTTTGCAAATGCAATGAACATAAGGGCGACTCTTGAATCATTATTTTTCCACATGGAGCTGCTGGTCCTGTTTATAGTGCTATATGACTATTTTTATGGAAGGAAGTTGCAATTCATGAGAGCTGTGATGCTGCCTGCTGTTGTGGTGGGGGCTGTTGCAGGTTTCGTCGGCATGGTGGCTCTTACAGGCAAATTCAATGTCTGGCATGTCACTACATTAAGTAACAGGGTCGGCTCCACCTTCCAGTATGCCAACACAGCATCGGTTTATTTTCTGATTTGCTATATCTTTGCAATCACGCTGGCTAATACATTCGAAATGTGGTATACCGGACCATTGATAGTCGGGCTTGGGAGTGTTTCACTTTTTGCTTTCTTTATGACAGGCTCGAGAGGTGGCTTTTTGACCGGTATTCTGATGCTGCCGGTTTTAGTAGCGATCCAACCCTCCGGTTTGAGAGTGCGAACTCTGGTGGCAATGGCAAGCTCAGCAGCATCCGTTTTTGGGGTGATGAAAAGATTCAACTCGGCAGTTGCAGCCAAAGACAATTTTGAAGCTGCAAAGTGGATCGTATTATCATTTGTGATTGCCGCTGCGGTTTACTCTGCTGCTGGTGCGGTAGTTAAGGCAGTATCAGAAAGGATACAGTTCAACCTCTCAAAGAGAGCAAAAATTCTGACGGCAGCAGCAGTAGTTTTAGTTTTGTTTATTGCGCTGGTAAATTGGGAAAGCCTTATACGCTTATTTCCTCCTGTAATGGCGCGAAGACTGGAACTGCTTTACAGTATGGGGCTGAAGGATAAAAATGTTCAGTTCAGGCTCGAGTTTGACAGAGATGCCATAAAACTGCTTGCATCCCACTGGCTTTTTGGCCTTGGGGGCGATGGCTGGAAGGCCTTGTATCAGAGCGTGCAGGATTTCGGATATACTGCGAATTATGTACACAATCACTATCTTCAGATATTCGTGGACCATGGTATACTGACGTTTTTGTCCTATACCGGCCTTGTGGTCATTAGTGCTGCGAGCTTTATATATTCATATCTTAAAACGAAAGACAAGCTGCTTAGGGCCTGCACAGCCGGAATGCTGTGTGGATTCATTGCTCTTGCAGTGCATTCGTCTTTCGATTTCGACTTGTCGTATGCCTCTGTTGCATTGCTGTTCTGGGGCATGTTTGCAGTGTCCGCCACAGAGGGCAGGGACAGATGGAAGGCTGGGCTTTCATCATATATTGGCAAACTGGCATTAGTGGCAGCTTGTTCCTTGCTGTTTTCGATGTTTGCCATTTATTTTACAGCGGCATTCAATGGCCAAAAAGCTCAGGACTTTATGCAAAAGAAAGACTACAGATATGCAATGCAGTATTATGAGAATGCTGTCAGGCTGGATCCCTCGAATGCTGCATATACCTTCGAGCTTGCCAAGATATATCATTATTACGGTAAAAGTACCAGGGACGGCGAGGTCAGGGCAAGATGGCTGGAAAAGGCCCGCAAGGAAGGAGAAATCAGTGTAAACGGGAACAAATGTTATCCCGCTTATATGAAAACGTTGGTCGGGATATATCTTGATTCCGGTATGCCGGTCGAAGCCCTGGAGATGGCCCGGAATCTGCTGCTTTACCAGAGGTATAATGCTGAAGTGTATGAGCTTCTTGCCAGAAGCTATATTGACGCGGCAGTGCATTACGAAAAGAATGGAGATACAGCAAGGGCAAAGGAACTGGTTGCCAGGTGCATTTCCATAGATGATGATCCGAATTTGCGAAGAAGTGTGATAGAAAGGCCCAATGAGGTCGGTTCGCCGGAAGTGGTGGCCAGATACAGACACAGCGAAAAACTGGCGGGATATTTGAAGGAAGCAGAGGAGTATTTTGGGAAATTAAAATAAATTTTATCACAGGTATTGCAAAAAGTTTACAATGTATGTATAATTATGATTGTTCTAAGGGGGGTTGATGATGAAAAAGTTGTTGAGTTTATTTCTAGCATTGGTAATAGCATTATCGGCGGTCGGCATTTGCTATGCGACTGCTGAAGCAGATGATAAAAATATCGAGATTCCCGGGGAAGAGGTTCCCGGAAGCCCGACGGTAGATACGGCGGTTTATGAAGAAGAGACTATATTCATCGATGAGGAGCCGATACCCGAGGGTACACCGGAGACTTCGGTCGAAACAGTGGATGTCGGTGAAGAGACAATTCCCGGGGACAGTTCTCTTCCGGCTGCAGGCGGCATACCTGCTGAAGTCTTCTATGCAGCGGGCGGACTGTTCATAGCAGTTGCACTGGTACTCACCTTTACAAGAAAGAAGGCTGCATCAAAGAGCTGACAGACTGGCNCTTCTGTGAGTTCAGACATATAAAGATGTATTCGATTCATCGTTATATATGCTATAATATTATATGATTGTTTTGTGCCTTTGAAAGGTTATTGAAGGATCCCAGTTTGAATCGGGTATCCTTTTTTATTGATTATGAGGTGGATATGATAAAGAAGTTTGCAGCGACTCTGAAGAATAAACTTCCACTGATCCTGATAATACTGGGTGTGCTGATAGCCGCCTATCCTGTTGCCGGTCAGCTATATGCCAGGTACCAGGAGGACAGGATGCTGGAGGAATGGCTGAACAGCATCGATGTAAATGATCTTGAGGATTTGGCCGGCACAGATCCTGAAGCGGCCTATGCAGAGCTTCAGAAAGCGTTCGGAGCAGAAGGCGGTACATCCGGGACTGATGGCGACGCTGAAAGCGCTGCCGGGCTGGATGATGAGGGATCTGGCACCGACGGTTCAGGTGGCAGCAAATCATCCGGTTCAGACCTTTCAAATCAGAAGGTACTGGGCATAATCCAGATACCGAAGATAAAGGTGAAGGATCCCATCGTTGAAGGTGTCGGGAAATCGAATCTCAGAGCAGGTATCGGACACATACCCGGGACTCCTTTACCGGGACAGGCGGGCAACTGTGCGCTTGCAGGGCATAGGAATTATGCACTGAAGAAACTGTTCAGAAGGCTTGACGAGTTGGATACAGGCGATGAAGTCACTATCATTACGAAGAATGAGATACTTAAATATACGGTGACAGGCAAGGTCGTGGTGGAACCTGAGGATGTCTCTGTCTTGAAGAGCAATGTCGATGAGAACATCATTTCCTTAATTACATGCACGCCTCATTATGTGCATTCTCACAGGCTGGTCGTCACAGCGGAGCTGGTGGAGCGTGCGGCACGGGAGCCTTAAAAATCCCTGGGGACAGGTTTTTGCTTCTGAGATATGTCTGAAAGCTGGCGGTCACGGTGAAAACAAAATGTTGAGTTAATGCCAATGATTACCTATTGACAAATAATACCATATACATTAATTTAATGTTAAAAAGGGTAATTGTGGAGGGGACTATGACTGAAATCTCCATAAAAGATATTTTCGGGATGTTAGTGAGAAGATGGTGGATTATCCTTGTTTTTGCAGTCGTATTCGGTGCCGCAGTCTATATCCGGACGAACTTTTTTGCCGTGCCGCTGTACAATGCCAGCACTACTTTATATGTCGGCAAAAACACGGATCAGTTCGGCATCGAGACCGCGGACCTGAACCTGGGCTCGAGTCTGATACTCGATTACCGTGAGATAGCAAAAAGCAGGCTTGTCGCATATGAGGTCCTGGATGAACTGGGACTTGGAATGAGTGCCGAAGAGATGTCTGACAAGATTATGGTTGACCAGAAGGATACGACAAGGGTGATCGAGATTACTGTAAAGGATTCGGATCCGCAGATGGCAATGGACATTGCTAATACTGTGGCTGAAGTTTTCAGGAGAAAAGTAGCGGATATAATGCAGATAGAAAACGTGCAGATCATCGACACGGCTGAGCTGCCGGAGCTGCCTGTTTCTCCACAGAAGCGGGTAAATTATGCGGTTGGAGTTTTACTTGGCCTGATGGCAGGCTTCGGACTGGTATTCCTCATAGAGTTCCTGGATGATACGGTCAAGACTCCCGAGGATGTGCTAAAGCATACTGGCTTTGTCGTCATAGGCACCATACCCGTGTTCAGCAGAAAAGGAAGGAGGGCTTGAATATGCTCGATGCTAATGTCGTAGTTACACATTGTGATCCCAAATCCCCCGTATCGGAAGCATACAGGGTACTCAGGACAAACATACAGTATTCGGGCGTTGACAAGCCCATGAAAACCATCGTTGTGACAAGCTCCGGTCCTGTAGAGGGCAAGACCACTACCATCGTCAATCTGGCTGTTACGTTTGCGCAGGCAGGCTGCAGGGTTCTGCTCATCGATTCTGACATGAGAAAGCCGAAGCTGCACAAGGTATTCGTAATACCGAACACGAAGGGGCTCACCAATTTGCTGATAGAGCATGGTGATTATAGAGATTATGTGCAGGATTGTGACGTACCGAACCTTGAGATACTTACATGCGGCACCATACCCCACAATCCTTCAGAACTGCTTTCATCCAGGACGATGAGAGAGCTTCTGGAAAAGGTGAATGCCAACATACTTGGAGTCGTTCTTAACCAACTTGACCGGAATGTCGGCAGCAATTATTACTATTACCATGATTATTATTACGGTGAAGACGGAAAGACGAAGGGCAAAAGAAAAAGCATAAAGAGAGGTTCTCGTACATCAAAGCCGGACACTGGAGCGATAAAGGCGGGCAGCCTGTTTCAGAACGAGCCGGAAATGTGATCACAGGAGGAATTGCTTTGTTTGCTGACATACATTCGCATATCCTTCCTGCTCTGGATGATGGTGCAGACAATACTGATACCGCCCTTAAGATGCTGAAGATGGCGGAGATGCTCGGTACGGAGCATATTATAGCCACGACGCACTATGTATCGGGGTCAATGGAGAACGATGCTGCTACAATCGAACGCAAGACCAGGGAACTGAGGGAGGCTGCAGCTGAAGCAGGTCTCAGTATCAGCATATATCCCGGCGTTGAGGTGTTTCTGAGTCCCGATATTCCGGAGCTTATAGATAAGGAAATCATTCATACACTGAATGGCTCCTCGTTTGTTCTTGTCGAGCTTCCCATGGATATCATACCTGTTTATACCGATGATGTGCTGTTCAGAATGCAGTTAAAAGGATTGACTCCTATAATCGCACACCCTGAGAGGAATGCAGCGATCCGCAGGAACCCAGGCATCCTGGAAAGTTTATGTGACAGGGGGATCCTTGCACAGGCGAATTCCGGCAGTATAACAGGGCTCTACGGCAGAGAGGTCCGTTCAGCTGTTCTGAAGCTTATCAGAAAGGGAATGATCCGGTTTGTTGCATCGGATGCACATTCTGTGGGCGGCAGGTCGCCGGCAAATCTTAAAAAAGCAGAAGCCCTGGTGAGAAGGAAGTTTGGCAGCGAGACTGCTTATAAACTTTTTTTCGGGAACGGGATGGCTGTTATCGAAAACAGGGCGGAAGCGATAGAGTGACTGCCTTCCTATGTAAGAAAGGGCCTGAAGCGTTAGAGTGACTGTCCCCTCTGTACGGAAACCGACGGATTACCACCCTATGTTAAACCCTCTGAAACGCCAGCCTTTATCAGCCTCAAAAGTCAATCGTTTCCTTGACACTTCCGGGCTTCTTTTATATTATTATTTTAAATTATCAAAATGATATTTTTGGTCGACAATATAAATACTGAGAAACGCATGATACGGAATTGAGGATGAGCCATATGAAAAAAATGGGATTGAACGAGATTAGAGAACAGTTTTTGAGATTCTTTGAAAGCAAGGACCATTTACGTCTGCCCAGCTTTTCGCTGGTGCCGCACAATGACCCGAGTGTTTTGCTGATAAATGCCGGGATGACGCCGCTTAAGCCGTATTTCACCGGCGCGGAGAAGCCTCCCCGCAACAGGATCACGACGTGTCAGAAATGCATAAGGACGCCGGATATCGAGAATGTGGGCAAGACAGCGAGACATGGCACATTCTTTGAAATGCTGGGCAATTTTTCGTTTGGCGATTACTTCAAAAAAGAAGCGATCCAGTGGGCCTGGGAGTTTGTCACTGAGGTCATGGGAATGCCGGNGGACAGGCTCTATGTTTCCATATACGAGGAAGACGAAGAAGCATTCGAGATATGGAACAGGGATGTGGGTATTGCCCCGGAGCGCATTTTCAGAATGGGGAAGGAGGACAACTTCTGGGAGCACGGTACAGGTCCCTGTGGTCCCTGTTCTGAGATCTATTTCGACAGAGGCCCGGAGAGAGGCTGCGGACAGCCTGACTGTACTGTTGGATGTGAATGTGACAGGTATATAGAGTTCTGGAACCTGGTGTTCACGCAGTTCAACAGACAGGAGGATGGCACATATACGAAGCTGGAGAAGAGGAATATCGACACNGGGATGGGACTGGAGCGTCTTGCAGTTATCATGCAGGATGTTGAGAACCTCTTTGAAGTCGATACCATAAGGNGCATTTTGGAATATGTATGCAATAAGGCCGGCGTCATGTATGGTGAGGGCGATGATGACGTGTCCATCAGGGTCATAACTGACCATATCAGAAGTACCACGATGATGGTTTCGGATGGAATACTGCCCTCCAACGAAGGACGAGGCTATGTTCTCAGGAGACTCCTCAGAAGGGCTGCCAGACATGGAAGGCTGCTTGGCATCGAAGGCCCCTTCCTGCATGATGTGGCGAAGGTAGTTATCCGTGAGTCCAGCGAAGCATATCCTGAGCTGGCTGAGAAGGAAGAATACATTTGCAAGGTGATAAAGACAGAGGAGGATCGTTTTGCAGCTACTATAGACCAGGGCATTGCCATCCTTAATGCAATGATTGCTGAGCTCAAGCTGGAGAAAAAGGATGTATTGCCGGGCGATATGGCATTCAAGCTGCATGACACCTACGGTTTTCCGCTGGATCTGACCAGGGAGATAGCAGAGGAGGCGGGACTGACTGTAGATGAACAGGGATTTAGAGCCGAGATGGAGGAGCAGAAGAACAAAGCCCGCATGGCTATCAAAAACAAGGAGATATCTGCATGGGGGCAGGACCTGGCCGCAGGGATAGAAGAAGATCTCAGTACTGAGTTCGTCGGATATGAGAGCTATTCATCCGAAAGTAAGATACTGTATATCATCCTTGATGGTGAGCAGGTGGACAGTGCCCAGAAGGGCGAGGAAGTGACCATCATCCTTGACAGAACGCCGTTTTATGCTGAAAGCGGCGGACAGGTAGCCGATACCGGTGTGATAGCCGGAAAGGATGGGAAGGTCAGAGTCAATGACTGCAACAAGACTGGTGAAGGTTTGTATCTCCATAGCGGCATTGTTGAGGAAGGCATCATAGAAAAGGGTACACCGGTGACTGCGACTATCGATGTGGAGCGCAGGCTTGCCATTGCCAGGAACCATACTGTGACACACCTTTTGCACAAGGCATTGAGAAATGTTCTGGGCGATCATGTGACCCAGGCCGGTTCGCTGGTGGAGCCTGACAGGCTGAGATTTGACTTCCGCCATTTTTCTGCCATGACAAAGGAAGAAATCAAACAGGTGGAGGAAGAGGTCAATGCCAGGATACTTGACGATCTTGAGGTGCTGGTCCGGGAAATGCCCGTGGATGAGGCCAACAGGATAGGGGCGATAGCACTTTTCGGAGAGAAATATGGCGATATCGTCAGGGTCGTGCAGGCAGGAGAGTACAGCACTGAGCTCTGCGGCGGGACCCATTTGAAATCGACTGCCCAGGCCGGACTTTTCAAGATAGTCAGTGAAGGCGGAGTGGCAGCCGGCGTAAGAAGGATAGAGGCACTTACCGGTAAGGGTGCTCTGGTCTACTATGATGAAGTGGAAGAAAAACTGGAAAACATCGCATCGGTTCTGAAAACGACTCCGCAGGAAAGCCTGAGGAGAGTGGAAACCATCAGTGCCGAATTGAAGGCGGCTCTGAAGGAAATAGAGCAGTTGAAGGCAAAACTGGCCAGCAGTTCCTTTGACGAGGTGCTTGAAAATGCCGAAGATGTCGACGGAGTCAGGATCGTAACGGGAAGGTTCGATCAGCTTGATATGGAAGCGCTGCGCAACACATGTGAAAGCCTCAGAAGCAAGGCGGGTACTGGTGTAGTGGTGCTGGCTTCAGCTCTTGGAGGAAAGGTCAGCTTTGTGGCCATGGCAACAAAGGATGCGGTCGCACGCGGGATCCACTGCGGCAATATAGTGAAGGAAGCAGCGAAGGCAGCAGGCGGTGGTGGCGGNGGCAGGCCTGATATGGCACAGGCCGGTGGCAAGGATGTGTCTAAGATCGACGAGGCGCTGAGACTCGCGGCTGAGGCTGCTAAAGCGCAGATAAAATGACGATATGGGAATAGCAATATAATAAACGGAGGATGGATCGTTATGCAGGATTGTGTATTTTGCAAGATCGTTGAAAGGCAGTTGCCGTCTACGGTTGTATACGAGGACGACAAGGTGATGGCATTCAATGATATCAATCCGGTGGCACCTGTCCATGTTATCATCATCCCCAAGGCTCATATAGCCAATGTGAATGAGCTCACTGAGAGCAATGCTTCAGTAATGGGAGATATCCACCTCGCTGCCGGGAAGATAGCAGAGAAGCTGGGAGTTGCGGACAAGGGCTACAGGTTGATCAACAACTGCGGTGCTGATGCAGGGCAGACAGTGTTCCATCTGCATTATCATCTGATAGCGGGTGTCAAGCTGGGGCCGAAGATAATTTAAGATATCAGAAGCGATTATGTTATTGAAGTGATTACGGCATTGAAGCAATCAAGCTATCGGAAGCGATTTGGTAATCAAAGCGATCAAGCTATCGGAGCGAGATGATGCGATGTTTTCGTGACCAGGGATAGAGCAGGGTTCAGACTTTTTTGAAGGGGCGTTGATCAAATGGCAGTATTGGTGACTGGCGGGGCCGGATATATCGGGAGTCATACCTGTGTCCAACTATTGGAAGCAGGCTATGAGATAGTAGTGCTTGACAATCTTTCCAACAGCAAGATGGAGGCTGTGAAAAGGATCAGAGAGCTGGCAGGGAAGGACTTTGATTTTATCAAAGGGGATATCCTTGACGGTGAGCTGCTGGATGATCTTTTTAAGAAATATGATATAGATTCGGTCATACATTTTGCGGGACTGAAGGCGGTAGGTGAATCTGTGAGCATACCGCTCAGGTATTATCAGAACAATGTCGGAGGCTCCATGTCGCTGTTTGAGAGCATGAAGAAAAATGGTGTGAAGAACATCGTTTTCAGTTCATCAGCCACTGTTTACGGCATGACAGACAAAATGCCCCTGCGTGAGGACGATCCGTTGGGTGCACTTAACCCCTATGGGCGCACCAAACTGATGATAGAGGATATCCTTCGCGATATTTACGCATCCGACAACAGTTGGAATGTGATACTGCTCAGATATTTCAACCCCGTGGGAGCCCATCCCAGCGGCAGGATAGGCGAGGATCCCAATGGGATCCCCAATAACCTGATGCCATTTATTTCGCAGGTCGCTGTGGGCAAGCTAAAGGAGCTCAGCGTTTTCGGGAACGATTACCCGACGCCTGACGGAACCTGTATCAGGGACTATATCCATGTGATGGATCTGGCCGACGGGCACCTGAAGGCTCTTGAGAAACTCAGTGAGAATCCCGGGGCAGTCGCTTACAATCTCGGTACCGGCAAGGGCTCCAGTGTCCTTGAGATGGTGGCCGCTTTTGGTGAAGCCACTGGTATCAGTATACCGTACAGGATAGCAGACAGGCGTCCGGGAGATGCACCGGTAAGTTACGCCGACCCGTCCAGGGCTGCTGAGGAACTGGGCTGGACAGCCACGAGAGATGTCATAGATATGTGCAGGGATCTGTGGACCTGGCAGTCACAAAACCCGGATGGGTATGGTGAGTGAGTATTTCGTTGACGTGAAGGAAAAATTGTGCATGCTTACTCCCGGGGATATGAAAGAGTATTCAAAGGCGGTTTTCGATCAGATAAACTGACAGGACGTGCCGTGGCCTGTTTGCTCCGTTTCTATTGACTTTATTTTGAAGAATAATATATAATATACTGTGTGCTACACATAGCTTGATTCCCACACGTAATCGAAGCAATGAACACGGCTTATACACGGCACAATTGCTACCATCGGAGGGAGGGATATACATGTCAGAAGTTCGNGTAAAAGAGAACGAGTCTCTCGACAGCGCACTTAAGAGATTTAAGCGTCAGTGTGCNAAAGCAGGCGTTCTGGCTGAAGTAAGAAAAAGAGAGCATTACGAAAAGCCGAGCGTCAAGAGGAAGAAGAAGTCTGAGGCTGCCAGGAAAAGGAAGCATAAATAATCCTGCGCAGTTTTAGCGTTCAATTTGTCACAGGAGGCTGGCTGGATGTCCCTTAAGGAGCAATTGCTTGAAGATATGAAAGTTGCCATGAGGCAAAAGGATGCCGTGAGCAAAAACGCTATCCAGATGGCAAGAGCAGCAATACTACAGATCGAAAAGGATAACAGGATCACTCTCGATGATGATGGTATAATAGATGTCATTGCGAAAGAAGTAAAGAAGAGAAGGGATGTACTGCCGGATTACGAAAAGAGTGGCAGACAGGATCTGGCAGACGAATTGAAGGCTGAGATAAATGCACTGATGAAATACCTTCCCCGGCAGTTGACGGAGGAGGAGCTGGAAGCCATTGTCCGCCAGACGGTAGACGAGANCGGCGCATCCTCACCAAGAGACATGGGCAAGGTGATGCAGGCGGTGATGCCGAAGGTGAAAGGCAGAGCCGATGGCAAGGTTGTCAGTGCGATCGTAAAAAGGATTCTAGGCTGAACTTGGCGGAAAAAAAGCTCGATTACATCGAGCTTTTTTCATATGGCGGGAATGGAGACGGTCCTTCAGAA
>JGI24707J26582_10002595_pt1 | contig 13450 bp, 15 predicted proteins | sample BioPla1DNA1_FD_26582 | JGI IMG/M metagenome (IMG submission 26582) | reverse complement strand
TTATACATTTAATTTTATCAATCATTACTTATTTTATATTGAACTGTATAGAAAGATAAATAAGACTTATTATACTATATTCTATATTTATTTTTTATAAATGATTACGAATATAGCGAGCTCTTTCTTCATCTCTCTCTTCTACACTTATATTTCGTCCTATTTGTTTNTGTAAATTTGCTGGTTGAGTATAAACCATTAAATCATAGATATTATCTACCTTTCTTTCTTTTTCTAACATCCCTAACTCAAAACCAACTTTTACATCAGAAAGTAATTTCATTGCTTCTTTAGAACTTAATTGTCTAGCATACTTTAATGTTCCATAAGAACGATAAATCTGATCTTCTATTTGTAATCTATTTTCTTTTACTATTTTTTCTCGCAAATTTTTTTCTTGTTGTACAATTTGAGTGGTAACTGTCTTTAATGTATCAATAATTTCTTTTTCTGATTGTCCNAATGTAATTTGATTCGAAATTTGATACAAACTTCCTTGGGTTTCGGTTCCTTCTCCATACATACCTCGAATCGTAAAGCCAAACTTTCCAATTGCTTGTACAATCATCTTTAATTGTCCAGTAGCTTCAAGAATAGGAACATGAAGCATATAAGAAGCTCGAAGACCTGTTCCTACATTGGTAGGGCATGACGTAAGATATCCATACTTTTCATGAAAGGCATATTCAATAGATTCTTCTAATAAATCATCGATACGACTTGTTACTTCCCAAGTTTTATCTATATTACTATCTAATTGAATCCCTTGAATACGCAAATGATCTTCTTCATTAACCATAATACTAATTGATTCATCTTTATTTACCAAAACGGCTGTTGGATTTGTTTTCTTTACTAATTCAGGACTGATTAAATGTTTTTCCATCATAACCAATTTCTCTAATGATGATTTTTGTTCTAAATCAATGTAATCAAATTCTTGAGCAATCACTGTAGGACTTTCTACAATCGCCTTTCGAGCTTCTTGAATCATTGAACATGCTTGGTTTGATGATAAGCGATTTGGAAAGGGATATTTTTTAAAATTACGTGCTAATCGAATACGACTAGAAATAATAACATCCATTTTTTATTCCTCCCCCTCTAATGCTCGAATTTGATCCCGTAATTGAGCTGCTTTTTCATATGCTTCCTCTTCAATAGCCGTTTTTAACTCCTTTTTTAATTCTCTGATTTTTCGTTCTAACTTTAAATCAGTGGCTGCTCTTTGAGGTAACTTACCTGTATGNTTGGTATTTCCATGCATTCTTTTAATCAGAGAATATAAATAATGTTCAAATACTTGATAACAATTTTCACAACCTAATTTACCCGTTTTTTTAAATTCGTCATAGGTCATTTTACAGGAAGGACATTGTAAGGAATATGCAGAATATGTTTGTCCATCTAAAGGATCCACTTTGGGTGTAGCGCCCATCGCTATATTGAGTAATCCTGTTAAAAAGTTTTCAAATGAATGGCTATTTAAATCTCCATAATTAAATGAATACATTACGATTCCCCCTTACCATTGAATTTGATCAATAAATTTTTTTATCGTTTTAGCGGATTTAACAAATCCTTGTATATCTTTATCGTCTAAAGGAACATTTAAAATACGCTCTGCTCCTTGCCCATTGACGATCGTTGGCAGGGACAAGCAAACATCTCTAACTCCAAATTGTCCCTCTAATAANCTTGAGACCGATAAAATAGAATTTTCGTTCCGAATAATAGCTTCTACAATTCTTTTTACACCCAACGCGACCGCATAGTACGTAGCGCCTTTTTTTTCAATAATTTCATAGGCAGCTCCTACCGTTTTTTGATGCAATTCTTGTTGACATTCTTCTTTACAACCTCCATCACCACAACAATGGAGACAAAATTGATTTAAATTAGCACCTGCAATAGTAGTAATACTCCAAGCAGGAACCTCTGTATCTCCATGTTCACCAATCATATACGTATGAACATTTCGCACATCTACTCCACATCGATTGGATAATAGATAACGAAGACGTGCTGTATCTAAAACAGTTCCAGAACCGATCACTCTTTCTTTGGGAAAACCAGATAATTTATATGTTACATAAGTTAAAATATCTACAGGATTAGTAACGACGAGTAAAATAGCTTTGGGAGCATACNGTACTACTTNAGGTACGATTGATTTAAAAACTTGTACATTTCGATTAATCAAATCTATTCTTGTTTCTCCTGGTTTTTGATTCGCTCCCGCAGTTAAAATAACAATATCAGAATCTATAATATCTTCATAATCTCCTGCTTTAATTTGAACAGGCTTNACAAAAGCTAATCCATGGCTTAGGTCCATTGCTTCCCCTTCTGCCTTTTCTTTATTAAGGTCTACTATCACTATCTCTGAAGCAATCCCACTCATTATAAGGGCATAAGCGGTCGTAGATCCTACAAAACCTGCACCTATAATAGAAATTTTCACAACATCTGCCTTATGCAACATACCTATGACCTCCATATGTTCATATTTTTCAAACGTTATTCACTATATACCATAATCGTGATTTATTCTTTAAAAAATAGCTCTACCACAAGACATACAAAATCGATCTTCCGGAGAATTTTCTGCTTTGCAAACCGGGCAAATTTTGGTATCTTCCATAGGCTTTTCCGATATAGTATCTTGTATTGATATATCTTCTAATGATTGACTTTTCTGCTTTACTTCTGGCCTTATTTCATCTTGTACCTCTTTTGTTTCCGTTATCTCTTGAAATTTTTTCCCACAATGAGGACAAAAAGTTGCTTTTTGGTCCATATTTTTCATACAGTGAGGACAAATTTTTACTTTTTTATATTCTTCTAATTGTTTTTTCAAAATCTCTATTTTTTCTTCTATTTTTTGTATCTCCTCATATTTCTGATCAAAAAAAGTACCTAGATTTCCACCATATTGATAAATCTCATGTACTTTTTGTCCGATTTCTAAATATATTTTTTTTAAATTTTCTTGTTCTGAACCTAAAGCTAAATTCAACTTGCTTGTTTTATAAAGATCTCCTGATGTATCTTTCACTGTTTTTGCTGCTCTTACAATCTTACTACGCCAATCGTTAAAAAAATCCATCCTCCCACCTTCTTTTTTATGATGCTATAAATTTATTATAACACACTTGGTAATTTTAGTAAATTTAATTATTGATTATCATTTGATATTGATTATTGATTATATTATATCCAACTTATCACTAAATTGCAATATCTATCTCTATATTTTTGTCTTTCTGTCAAAATATATACAAATACATACATTTTTTTAAAAAAATTTAGAAAACAACTAAGAAAATCACAACTCGAGCAAAGATAAATACTGGCTATAAAATATTTTAAATTCTGAACTTATATACTCCCATACTATTTATTGCAATAGAAATCATTCCAAAAAAATATTTCTATTAGTCCCAAGTACAAGTTATATTCGAATACTATATAATACGTAAAAAATATAAGGAGGTCTTTTATATGAAAAAATTTCATTGGATTCAATATTCTTTCTTATTGTTTACTTTACTACTACTTATATGTACTAGTTGTCAAAAAAAAGAAGCAAAAGTCATTCGTTTAAATGAAGTAGTACATTCCATTTTTTATGCTCCTCAATATGTTGCAATGGAAAAAGGTTTTTTTGAAGAAGAAGGTTTAGAAATTGAACTATCCATCGGATGGGGAGCCGATAAATCAATGACAGCACTAGTTTCTGATAATGCAGATATCGCTTTAATGGGTAGTGAAGCTTCCATTTATGTCTACAATCAAGGAAAAGAAGATTACGTNGTGAATTTTGCTTTACTCACTCAAAAAGCAGGGAATTTTTTAGTTGCCAGAGAACCGGAGCCTGATTTTACATGGGAAAAATTAAAAGGTAAAACAATTATCGGAGGACGTCCTGGTGGAATGCCGCAAATGGTGCTAGAATATATTTTAAAACAAAAGAATATGCAACCTTTTGAGGATGTTACTATTATTACTAACCTTCAATTTAATTCAACTGCTGGAGCATTTGTAGGGGGAACCGGGGACTATACCGTAGAATTTGAACCAGCGGCTTCTACAATTGAAGAAGAAGGTTCTGGATATGTCGTTGCTTCTTTAGGAATTGATAGTGGAAATGTTCCTTATACTGCTTATGCTACTACTCAAGAATATCTTGAAAAATATCCAGATCGAATTCAAAAATTTACCAATGCAATCTATAAAGGATTAAAATGGGTAGAACAACATGAAGCAGAAGAAATTGCCAAAGTGATTCAACCTCAGTTTGCAGAAACCGATTTGGATCTTATTACTACCATTGTAAAAAGATATAAGGAACAAGATACTTGGTCTCCTACTCCTGTATTCAAAAAAGAATCCTTTGATTTATTACAGGATATATTAGATATGGCTGGAGAATTAGAACAACGAATTCCTTATGAAGATATTATTACCACTGATTTTGCCAAAAAAGCTATTCAATAATTTTTAATAGCCCCCCCTTTCCATTTAAAGGGGGTTTTATTATAGTATTATATCCTAGTCACACTGAATAAAATATGCTATACTGAAGTATCACAAAGCAAGTAGAGAACAACGGAGATGATCAAAATGATGATGTGTTCTATCTGTAAAAAAAATATTGCAGTCATTTTCACTTCTAAAATATCCGATAAAAAAACAGAAATGATTGGTTTATGTATACCTTGTGCCAAAAAGCAAGGGATTGCTCCTCTTAATCAAATGTTAAGTCAAACTGGCATGACAGAGGAAGAACTTGAAAATTTAAATGAACAAATGATGAATATGCTTGGCGATATAGATATCAATAATATAATGGAAAATGTGGATGATTTAGAAAATCCTCAAAATGCTATTCTTCAATTTATGAATAATACTTTTAAAGATCCAAATGGAAACGATATCAAAGATAGTGCTGTGGAACCAGAAAATTCAAATGAAAATACTACTCAAAAACAAAAAACGAAAAACCATTCTCAACCTAAAAAGAAACGAAAATATTTAGATGCTTTTGGAATCAATTTAACAAATGAAGCGAAAGCAAACAAAGTAGATCGAATTATTGGGCGTCATCGTGAGATTGATCGGATTATTCAGATTTTAAATCGACGAAATAAAAATAATCCTATTTTAATCGGCGAACCTGGTGTAGGAAAAACAGCTATTGCTGAAGGATTAGCTGTACGAATTATAGAAAAACAAGTCCCTGTTAAATTATATGATACGGAAGTCTATCTATTGGATTTAACAGCGGTAGTTGCTGGGACACAGTTTAGAGGACAATTTGAATCCCGAATGAAAGCAATTATTAAAGAGGCAGAGGCTGCTGAAAACATTATTTTAGTGATTGATGAAGTGCATAATATTATTGGAGCTGGAGTTGCAGAAAGTGGAGCCATGAATGCAGCGAATATTTTAAAACCAGCTTTAGCTCGTGGTCAAATTCAAATCATTGGAGCAACCACTTTAGATGAATATCGAAAATATATTGAAAAAGATGCTGCACTAGAACGCAGATTTCAACCTGTTCTAGTCGAAGAACCTACTATTGAAGAAACTATTGAAATTATTAAAGGGATTAAAGATTATTATGAACAATTTCATTCTATTCTTATTCCAGATAAAGTGATTAAAAAGGCAGTTCTTTTATCCGATCGATATATTACCGATCGATTTCTTCCTGATAAAGCCATTGATGTAATTGATGAAGCAGGTTCTCGCGCTAATTTAAAAAATCAAGGTTTAGTTGAACTTCAAGCACTAAAAGAAGAATTGAAGAAAATACAAGACACAAAAGAACAATATGCTCAAAAAAGTGATTTTGAAAAAGNTGCTGAATGTAAAATGGAAGAAATTAAATTAAATGAAAAAATTAAGGCTTTTCAAGAAGAAAAAGCTATTGTAGAAATTACAGTAGATGATGTAGCGTACGTAATTGAAGCCTGGACTAAAATTCCAGTACAAAAAATCACAGAATTAGAAGCAGAAAAATTACTGAACTTAGAAGAAAGTCTCCATAAAAGAGTCGTAGGTCAAACTAAAGGTGTATCCGCCCTAGCACGTGCTATTCGTCGTACTCGCTCTGGTTTTCGAAAAAGAAATCGACCTTCTTCCTTTATATTTGTAGGTCCTACGGGAGTGGGAAAAACGNAATTAGCAAAAACAATAGCTCAAGAATTATTTGGAAGTGAAGATGCTTTAATTCGTTTGGATATGTCCGAGTATATGGAAAAACACACCGTATCAAAACTTATTGGAGCTCCTCCAGGATATGTGGGTTATGACCAAGGTGGTCAATTAACCGAACTAGTGCGTAGAAAACCATACTCTGTCATTTTACTAGATGAGATTGAAAAAGCACATCCAGATGTATTTAATATGTTACTACAAATATTAGAAGATGGGCGACTCACAGATAATCAAGGAAGAACCATTCACTTTGAAAATACCATTTTAATTATGACTTCTAATGCTGGTACCAGCCTTAAAGCTTATGGTATGGGATTTGTTCAAGATAAGTACCAAGCTCTTGAATCTCAAACTCATGATGCCCTTAAAGAAATCTTCCGTCCAGAGTTTTTAAATCGAGTAGATGAAATAGTAGTCTTTACTGAACTTTCTACCGAAGAGCTACAACAAATTGTTGATTTAATGTTAAAAGAAGTACAATCCGCTGCAAAAGATAAAAATATAACCTTGCATATTACAGAAGAAGCGAAAACATTCTTAGTAAAAAAAGGGTATGACCCTCGCTACGGTGCAAGACCCTTACGTCGAGTAATACAAAAATATATTGAAGACGAGATTGCAGAAGGTTATTTGCGTCAAGAATATCGTGCAGGCTGCCATATTCATATTACATGTAAACAAGATCAACTCGTTTTTTCTTGTTCTTATCCTAATTAAAAATGAATATCCTACTTTTAAAAAAGGGAAACATTAGTTTCCCTTTTTATTATCCTTAAATAATTGATCAAATAAATTATTTCACACAACTACTTCTTTTTTAATATAGTATAAGTAGATAATACTCTTTGGAAGGAGGATATCAATGACCCCTATTGTCGAATTAAAACATGTTTCGATGAACTATCACACATTAAAAGCAGAGACAAAAGCCATAGAAAATTTATCCCTCTCTGTTCATCCGGGAGAATTTATTAGTATTGTAGGCCCTAGTGGATGTGGAAAATCCACTTTATTATCGTTAATTGCTGGTTTACTTCAACCTACATCAGGAGAAATATCTTTACATGGTAAGTCTTCGAACAATAATGATTGTACTGTTGGATATATGCTACAAAAAGACCATCTCTTTGAATGGAGAACTATCCTCAATAATGTATACCTCGGCTTAGAAATTCAAAATAAATTAACAGAAGAAAATAAAAAATATGCTGAAGATTTATTAGATCTATATGGATTGAAAGACTTTAAAAACTATCTTCCTTCTCAACTTTCCGGTGGTATGAGGCAACGTGTTGCTCTTATACGAACATTAGCTGTTAAACCTGAAATTTTATTATTGGATGAACCCTTTTCTGCTCTTGATTACCAAACTCGTTTATCTGTTTCTGATGAAATTGGAATGATTATTAAAAATGAAAATAAAACAGCAATCCTTGTTACACATGATATTTCAGAAGCAATTAGTATGGCTGATCGTGTTGTTGTCTTAACTCAACGCCCTGCTACAGTAAAAACGATTTTTCCTATTATACTTTCGATTGATCATCGAACGCCTTTAAAATCAAGAGAAGCCCCTGAATTTAGACATTATTTTCAAGCCATCTGGAAGGAGTTGAATGTAGATGAATAGATCTATTACCCATGAACAGTATCTTCAAAAATTAAAACGACAAAAACAGTTAATTCGCCTTACTCAATGGTTACTCTGTATTTTTTTCTTTTTTTTATGGGAGATAGCTGCTCGTAAAAAATGGATTGATCCTTTTATCTTTAGCAGCCCCTATCGAATATTGCAAACACTAATTACAATGATTAAAAATAAAACCTTATTTATGCATATTGGTATCACATTATGGGAAACTATTATAGGGTTTACCTTAGGTACTTTATTGGGAACAGGAATTGCAATTTTGCTTTGGGTAAGTCCTTTTTTATCAAAAGTGTTTGAACCCTATTTAGTTATTTTAAATAGTTTACCTAAAACAGCACTCGCACCCATTCTTATTGTTTGGTTAGGTAATAATATGACTTCTATCATTGTCACTGCTTTATCTATTTCGGTCATTGTAACAATAATGACCGTTCTTAACGGGTTTTTAGAAGTAGAAGAAGAGAAAATAAAACTCATTCGAACTTTTGGAGGTACCAAAAAACATGTTTTCTCCAAAGTAGTCTTACCAGCTAGTGTTCCTACGATTATTAATGCATTAAAAGTCAATATAGGATTATGTTTAGTTGGTGTCATCATTGGTGAATTTTTAGTTTCTAAAGCGGGATTAGGTTATTTAATTGTTTATGGTAGTCAGATTTTCAAATTGGATTGGGTCATGATGAGTATTTTAATTTTAGGTATCGTAGCCGCCCTCTTGTATCAATCCATTGTTTGGATTGAAAAAAGATTTCTAAAATGGCGAGAATAAATATTTAAGGTTATAAAGCAATCCATAAAAAAAGATATATACACATAAGGATAAATCCTCTATGAATATATATCTTTTTTATTTTTACAATGTTTTACCAGGAATAAAGGCATGTAAAATTCCAATAATAATGGAACCAATAATAGCTCCTAGTAAAGTAATATTAAAACCTTGGACGACAAATTGAGTCACATATAAAATTAACGCCGACACAATAAATCCTACAATACCTCTTCCAAAAGGCGAAGCATCAATACCTGTAATTTTTTCTACTAAATAATCCAATCCTACAATTACAACTGCCGCAATAATTAATGGCCATAATCCATCAATCGTAAATCCTGGTGTTACAAAGGCCGTTATGGCCAATACAATCGCTGAAAATACAAAACGTAAAAGTAGATGTGTAATATCCATACTTTCATTTCCATGACCCACATTATTACTTTTATTGTCTTCCATCTGCTTTCCTCCTTACTATGTCTATAGTAACAAGGTTATTATATGTAAGAATATAAAAATTATACAATCGTTTATTGGGCTTTTACTTTTCTCTTTTTTTATTATTTTCTTATTTTTGTAACTACTTTTATTTTTTAAAAATTAAGACCCAGACTAATAACAATACCTTGATCTACTTTTTTCATAAGTCTACCATCTAGTTGACAAATCTTTTCTCTTAATCTTTTTTTATCAATAGTTCTAATTTGTTCCAAAAGAATAACAGAATCCTTTACTAAGGTATATTGTTTCGCCTTAATTTCAATATGAGTTGGCAACTTTGCTTTATTAATCTGGGATGTTATTGCTGCACAAATTACAGTAGGACTGTATTTATTTCCAATATCATTTTGAATAATAAGAACAGGTCGAATACCTCCTTGCTCTGAACCAATGACCGGACTTAAATCTGCATAAAATATATCACCACGTTTTACCTGCACACTACTCACTCTCCGCTATTCGTTCCTCAAAAAACTGCTCAACCTCACTTTCAACTGCAAAACATAATTCTGATAAGCCCAAGTTAATTTCTGCCATTTCTTGATATCCTTTTTGTATTTCCTTTATTTCATAAGCATAAGAATTCTTTGCTTTATGATCTATAAGTTTTAAAGAACTATATTCTAGTTGCGCATCCATCCATTTTCTTTTTTTCTTCACAGCCTGTATCCTCCCCATCTCATCCTACATAGGCTTTCTTTAATATTATTGCCCGAGAACAAATGATGTATACGAATAAACCTATTACTGAAAATAATGAACCATTTTTAATAAATGCTGATCTTCTATATAAACCCTAGGAATCCGTTTNCCAACCATGCAAACTACTTCATAGTTAATAGTTTCTAATATTTCTGCAATTTCTTCTACTGAAATNACTTCTTTCTCCTGGGTTCCTATAAGAACAACTTCATCTCCTACCTGAGCATGAGGAATATGAGAAATATCAACCATGCACTGGTCCATACAAATACGTCCAATAATAGGTGCTCTTTTACCTGAAATTAATACATGTCCTTTCGAGGATANCATTCTAGAATATCCATCAGCATACCCTACAGGTAATGTAGCAACTTTTGTATTTTGCTGTGTAATATATGTTTTACCATAACTAATAGGTGTTCCTTTTTCAACTTCTTTTATATGACTAATATGAGTTTTTAAAGACATTACTGGACATAGCCTAAGTTGATGGTGATTTACTTCCTTAGAAGGATATAAACCATATAATATAATTCCTGGTCGAACTGCATTCAAATGTTCTGTTGCAAATTGAATAATCCCTGCACTATTACATATATGTTTTATAGGAATATCCATTCCTTTTTGTTGCAACCTTTGAACAAACCAATGAAATTGATTGATTTGACTTTCAGTAAAAGAACGATCTGTTTCATCTGCTGTTGAAAAATGGGTATAAATTCCCTCCATTTTTATATATGGTAATTCTTTTATTCGCTGAATTTCTTGAATACTTTCTTTTTTTATTAGAAATCCAATCCTTCCCATTCCAGTATCTAATTTAAGATGTATGGGAACCGTGTAATTGTACTTTTCTCCTGCCTTTGAAAAAGCTTGAGCCATCTCATACGTAAAAACGGTTGGTGTTAAATGATATTGAATAATATCCTCTGCATAGCAAGGTGGAATATAACCCAATATTAATATAGGAACTTTTATACCTGCTTGGCGTAATTGAATTCCTTCCTCTACAATAGCAACAGCTAATCTCTCAACACCTTGTTCGACTAATACTCTAGAAATTTCTACAGCACCATGTCCATACGCATCCGCTTTAACAATACCGATAATTTCACTGTTAGGATGAACGATTTTTTGAATTTCTTTTATATTTTGTTTTAAAGCATCTAAATTAATTTCTGCAACAATTCTTTGGTATCTTTCCACATCTTATACCTCCCTAGACTACCCTTCTATTATTCAATAACAAAAAGTTTATCGTCTAAGGTTTTATTATACATAAATTCTTCATATTGCACAATAATACGTTTCTCTTTATTTTGATCATATACAATCATTGCTAAAGGATTTAACGTCTTATTATCAACCCATAATCGTTCTTTCTCTAATAATCGATTGTTTCCTGGTACTTGGGTTTCTAATACCGTTGTTTCACCATTTGGCATATTAGCCACTTCGATACTTACATCTTGTGATTGAAAATAATTTTTCAAAAAACTTCCTAATAAAATTTCATATTGATATGGTGATTTTTCNATTTCTACTACTGCTTGATCATTAAAATTAGAATTNATTTGCACTACTTTTTCTCCATTAAAAATAGTTGTAATACCTGATAATTTTGATGGTTCTATAATTTCAATTCGATATTCTCCTGTTCGTTTATAATAATGCTTCATTTTGTATTCATTCTTTCCTTGATCGGAAATATAAGATACATATACTGTACTTTCATAAGAATCTAATTCCATAAAACGTTTTTGTATTTTTTCCATTGGTGAAAGTTCTTTGGTTTTTCCTATATTGCAACCTGTTAATACACTCACTATCATTAGTACCAAAAGTAACTTTCTAGGTTTCACACCATCCCCCCTATTATTGATTTAGCAACGGCTTCAACATATCCGCTCGGCTAATAATACCTACTAACTCACTGTTTATATTGACAACAGGCACTCTATTAATTCTTTTTTCCACCATTAAAGCTGCCACTTCTTCAATGGTTGCATTTTCTTCTACTGTATAAGCAGGAGTCGTCATTATTTCTTTTGCTTTGCTAGCTACCAATTTTCTTAAATCTTCTTCGTATTGTTGAACTCCTTCTATGTATATTATACTCCCTAAGAACTCAATATATGAAGGAAACCTTGGCTCTTTTTCTTTACTTAATAAATCTGCTTCTGTAACGATTCCTATTACTTGCTTCTTTTCATCAATAACTGGTACCCCACTAATCTTATTTTTTACTAAAATTTTAGCTACTTCCTCCACTAACATATTACCATCTANTGAAATTACTTTCTTTTCCATGATATCTTTAGCTAACATTTTCATCCTTCTCCTTTTTACATCTATATCTATATTTATATCCCCATTATTATTCCATTTATTCTCTTATAGGAAAACAATTAATATTCTTTATTTTTTAAATCAAACTTAATAAAAAGCAACATAAACTTTAATTCTCCCCTACCGATATACTATATACTGAAATACTCTGATTATACAATAACTACTTTTCTTTTTTCATCATTCTGTAATAACATATGCAATAGCATACTCTTGACAATGAGAAATAGAGACCCATATTTTCTCTATTTGTAATGCTTTCTTTCTATCTTTTGCTCCTCCATATAATTGAATATACGGTTGTCCTAATTCATTTCTCAATATTTCTATATCCTGAAGTTGAAACTGACGAAATCCAGTTCCTAAAGCTTTAGCTACTGCTTCTTTAGCACAAAAATTTCCAGCAATTGTTTCTGCTCTATTATTTTTATTTTCAAATAATTGATTTTCTGCTTTTGTAAAATGTTTCGCTAAAAAACGAGGATGTCTTTTTATCGTATGCTGAATTCTCTCTATTTCTATAATATCTACTCCTATTCCTTTCAAAAAATTTCACCCCCAATATTCTTTATCTAATTTCTCTATAAATTCAGCTCCTACTAAATGATGAAGATACGAATATAATTGCTCTACATTTTCTTCATAGATCGTTTTTTCATCTAAAGAAAATCTCAACTCTGATCGAAGTTGTTCAATTCTTTCTTCTAATATTTTAATTTCTTCTCTTCCCTTACTCATTCGAGCATAACATATTTTTACACTTTCCTCTAAAAGATTATTATTCGCCTTTTGAATTTTTTCTGGCAATACTTTTAATTGAGTACTAATTTGTTCTATTTTTTCATTAATTTCCAAAATATATTGTTGATCTTTACTCATTTTTTCTTTGGCTGTATCATCATTTTCTTCGTAAGCAGCAGAAGTTAATTCTAGAATTTCTTTCATCATATCTTTCTTCAATTTAAGATAACCTTTTCGATCATTATTTAATTGCCCTTGTTCTTTAATCAAATCGTTTAATTTCTTTTCCAGTTTTACAATTTGTTTGGTTTTTTGTTCTTCTGGGAAAATATCATGCCATAATTTATCCAAAATCAAAATTGGCACTTGAGTATGTTTTAATTCTTCCATTAAAAATTGAATTTTATTGGATTTTTTCCAAAGAAACATATAATCCCTCTTTTCAACATTCCTTCTTTTTATAGTATAACGGATATTCTTTTGTTTTTCTATATAAAGCAATAAAAAAA
>JGI24707J26582_10002594_pt1 | contig 13451 bp, 6 predicted proteins | sample BioPla1DNA1_FD_26582 | JGI IMG/M metagenome (IMG submission 26582) | reverse complement strand
CGAATCGGGAGATATAATAATACTATTAGGCGGCCGCACCGGCAGAGACGGCTGCGGTGGAGCCACGGGCTCGTCAAAGGAGCATACCGTTGAGTCTCTTACTACCTGCGGTGCCGAGGTCCAAAAAGGTAACCCTCCTACCGAGAGAAAAATTCAACGTCTTTTTAGAAAACCGATTGTTACCAGAATGATTAAAAAGTGTAATGACTTCGGAGCAGGGGGAGTATCTGTAGCAATAGGTGAGCTGGCAGACAGTCTTACAATTAATCTGGACGCAATCTTAAAAAAATATGAAGGTCTTGATGGAACAGAGCTTGCAATCTCTGAATCTCAGGAAAGAATGGCGGTAGTTGTTGCTCCCGAGAATGCAGAGAAATTTATTGAGGAAGCTCGCAAAGAGAACTTAGAGGCAACAATGGTTGCGGTTGTTGATGATTCTGGGCGGCTGCGCATGAGCTGGCGGGGCAAAACTATAGTAGATTTGAGCCGTGATTTTATAAATACCAATGGGGTAAAGCAAAGTACAAATATTAAAGTAAAAGGTGCTGACCTTTCAAATAATGTTATTGAGGCGTTATCACCAACAATAGAAAAATATCGGAATAACCCGTTACAGGCCTGGACAAAAAATTTGGAAAGGCTGAATGTATGCAGTCAGAAAGGTTTAGTGGAATGCTTTGACAGCACTATAGGTGCAGGTACCGTTATTATGCCATTCGGAGGGAAATATCAGCTTACACCTGCTGATGGTATGGTTGCAAAACTGCCGGTAGAAACCGGAAAGACTACAACCGGAACCATAATGACCTATGGATTTAATCCCGTGATATCCAAATGGAGCCCATTTCATGGCGCAGTTTATGCTGTAGTAGAATCTCTTGCCCGCCTTGTTGCAATCGGAGGAGATTACAAACAAGCAAGATTAACATTTCAAGAGTATTTTGAAAAATTGGGTACTGATCCTGAAAAATGGGGAAAGCCTTTATCGGCACTTTTAGGGGCTTTTAATGCACAAAAAGAACTTAAGGTGGCAGCTATAGGCGGCAAGGATAGCATGTCAGGAACTTTCAATGATATACATGTTCCTCCGACACTAGTTTCTTTTGCTTTGGCTCCTACAAACGTTACAATGGTAATTACTCCTGAATTCAAAAAAGCAGATAGTCGCTTAGTTCTTCTATCAATAAGTAAAGATGAGTTACTCCTTCCGGATTATAAAGAGTTGGAAAAAACTTATACCAAAATAAATACTTTGATTAAAGACAAAGTGATCATATCGGCATCTGCCCTGAAGACAGGCGGTCTGGCAGAGGCCTTATGCAAGATGGCTTTTGGAAACGGTATAGGAGTAAAGCTGGAAAATCTGAGTTTTGATCGCTTATTTAAGCTTGACTATGGGGCAATACTGGTTGAGATTGATACAGAAAGTGATCCCGCCGGGATATTTGCCGGTCTGAATTATATCAAGGTTGGAGAAACTGTTTCGGAGCCTGTTATAATAACAGCAGACGGCACTGTTTCTCTTAAGGATCTTCTAAAGGCCTGGGAGAGTCCTCTGGAAAAGATATTCCCCACTAAAACCGACGGAGATATAAGCAGGGTGAAAACCGTCAGCTATACCTCGGGTAAAAAGCATAAAAAAGAGATTCGTCTGGCAAGACCCAGAGCATTTATACCGGTATTCCCGGGTACAAACTGTGAATATGATATTAAGCGCAAACTGGAATCGGCAGGCGCCATAACTGATGTGATGGTGTTAAGGAATCTTACGGCTCAGGAGATTGAAGAATCTGTCAGCCAAATGAAGAAGCATATAGATGAATGCAATATGATTGTGATCCCGGGCGGATTTAGTGCAGGAGACGAACCGGAAGGCTCAGGGAAATTCATAGCTACGGTTTTTAGAAATCCTTACCTTACAGAAGCTGTTATGAATCTTATTAATAACAGGGATGGACTTATGCTGGGAATATGCAACGGCTTTCAGGCTCTTGTCAAATTAGGACTCCTTCCTTACGGAGAAATAAGGCCGCTGGATGAGGAATGTCCGACCTTGACATTCAATACCATCGGACGTCATGTATCTTTAATGGTTAACACGAGAGTGGCCTCCAATCTGTCTCCCTGGCTGTCTAAAGTGAAGGTCGGAGATGTATATACTGTGGCAGTTTCTCACGGCGAGGGAAGATTTGTTGCAAATCCTTCTGTTCTGGAGGAATTAGAGAAAAACGGTCAAATTGCTACACAGTATGTAGATCTTGATGGCAATCCTACTATGGATATAAGGTACAATCCTAACGGTTCAGTCCTGGCAATTGAGGGGATAACCAGCAAGGATGGAAGGATTTTCGGGAAAATGGCTCATGATGAGCGTTATAGTTCAAATACCTTTATTAATGTTCCGGGGAATAAGGATCAGAAGATATTTGAATCGGGCGTTGAATACTTTTATTAGTCATCCTGAGCATCGCGAAGTATTTTAAATTATGAAAAAAGCATCAAAGCGGAATCATCAAAAGAAAGATATGTGTACTACAGAATATAAACTTCGGCATACAGTGGTGGTGGGAGGAATGCAAAAAAAATTGCATTCCTCAATTACTGTATTAATTGCTGTGATATTTTTCTCATGCATTTTAATATCATGCGGGAGACTTAATATGGAAGGAATCGAGCCGCGTAACCGGGACGTTTATAATCCTGTTGAGGAAGTAAATACACCAACATTCAGGCCGGGTGAAAGTCCGGAGTTGTCTGAACCCCTTAGTAATCAGGCGGAAAAATCTGCTGAACAACCAGATACAGATACACAGTCTGCTGAGGATACAATAACAATACCCGAGAAATCACATGAACCATCTGAAACTGACGGACCGCCATCAGATCTGTCTGCAGATAATTCACCCCGGGTTTCAAAGGATACGGTCCCCTCACCAAAGGAAGATTCCGGTGAATCAATCGGCGAATCCGGCCAGACACTCCCCGAATCTTTTGAAACAAAACCGCCGGAACCTTCGGAAAGCCCCGGCCCAACACCACCTCCGCCTCAATCCTCTGAAGACGATGTAAATATTGTGAATCCTTATGTGCCCTATACATATGAACAGATGAAAGATGAGAGTCTGAAGCTGGCTGAGCTGTACCCGGATATAATAACACTGGACAGTATTGGCAGTTCTGCAGAAGGACGTGAACTTACTTTAATTAAACTTGGAAAGGGAGATAAGAAGATAATTCTTTGCGGTTCGCATCATGCAAGAGAGTATATTTCAAGCTCATACTTAATGAAGATGGTTGAAGAATACTCAAAAGCATATTCAAACAGCGGTTATTTTGGGAAATATAATGTCAGAGAAATATTAGACAAGATATGTATTTATGTTGTTCCCATGGTGAACCCTGATGGTGTAAACCTTGTTAATAAAGGCCTGGCTGCAGTAAATAATAAACAAGCCGTGGAAGCCATGGTAATGATGAGATCTTCATACAGGGAATGGAAAGCTAATATAAACGGAGTGGATTTAAATCGTCAGTATCCTGCAAAATGGGATGAGAAATACGATGAAGTAGGGAAGCCGGCGTCCGAGAGTTTCAAGGGAGCCGCACCCGGTACAGAACCAGAAATTCAAGCTATGATGAAGCTTTCAAGGGATAATGAGTTCATATTGGCGGCGTCATTTCACACTAAGGGAAATGTGATTTATTGGGCTGACCGGGGGACTGTAGGTTTAATTCCGGGAGTAAAGGATATGACAAAGAAACTGGCAGCACTTACAAGATATCAGAATATGCCAGTCTCAGAGGATCCATCTATATACGGTGCCGGGTATGAGAATTGGTTCAGGCTTGAATTCTTACGTCCTGCATTTTGTATAGAATTGACTCCGTATAACAATACCGATTTACCCCATGACGATAAAAAATTTGATAGTCTGGTCTGGAAGAACGCGAAGTATATAGGACTATTTTTTGCTGATGAGGCTCTTCGCCGGAAATAACAAAGGGCACACAGGAAAAAATGGCAAAACAATATTGCAATTATTTAAAAAATGGTATATGACAGAGTAGAGTGATATGTTGAATAAGTCTTAATAAGGAGTTTTTTTAATGTACAGATCTTACCATAAGAAAAGAAGGTTTAATCCCCGTAAGTTTATTATGTTTCTNCTGACAATCATCACTATAATTGCGGTAATAGTTCTTATTGCAAATGGGAAAAACTTCTTTTCGAAGGATAATCTTAATACACAAGGGAAAGCAACGCCAACCAATAGTGCCGGCAAATCACCTTCCCTTGAGCCGGAGACAATTATACAGGCAACACCTGTACCAACACCCTGGCCTACGCCTGAACCCATGCCGGAGGAGAGCACCGATCCGGCGGTTTTGAAGGTTTCCTGGGAAGATCCGGCTATATTTACAGGTGCCTATGCTTTTAATGATTTGAAAAAGACTTTCAGGAAAAAAGACGGGACAACAGTTGATTATTGGGTATTCGAACAAGGGAACCCGGTAGATTATGTTCCAAAGGATGAAATCATCTTTGGAGATTCAGGGGTATACTCTGATTTAAAGGGCGTAACGGCATTCAGGGGAAATAATTATCGGGACTCGGCATCTTACGGAAGTCGTACTATTACAGAAAAGAAGCTTGAAATAGTATGGTCATATGATATAGGTTCAATAAGGACAAGCGGTGGTTTCTGGCCCGGTACCGGATGGACAGGACAGCCTCTTTTGGTTAACTGGTCCGGGGATGTCAGAGAAATGATGAACATAAAATCTGAAATGAAAGAAAAGGATCTTGTTGAGGTAATTTATCCAACTCTGGACGGAAATATATATTTTCTTGATTTAGAGACAGGCAAGCCCACCAGAGACAAAATAAATGTAGGTTTTCCCATAAAGGGAACCGGAATGGTAGATCCCAGAGGATACCCGATTCTCTATACGGGTATGGGAATTAATGAGAACAATGGTAAGTATACCGAGTACAAATACAAAATTTTCAGTCTTATTGATCAAACCCCATTATACGATATCTTTGGCAGAGATCCTGTAGCATTTAGAAAATGGGGGGCTTTCGATTCCTCAGGGTTAGTTGACAAAAAAACTGATACTTTAATTGAGGCAGGAGAGAATGGGCTTATTTACAGAGTTAAGCTTAATACAAACTTTGACCGTGAAGCAGGTACTATAGCCATATCGCCCCAGTTGACAAAATATCGCTACAAGGATTCTACCAATATAGAACTGGGCATCGAAAATTCTCCGGCCTATTATAAAAATTATATGTATTTTTGTGATAACGGAGGTATTTTCCAATGCCTTGATCTTAACACACTAAAACCTGTGTGGGTTTATGATGTAGGGGATGATACCGATTCTTCACCTGTTGTAGAAGAAATCGGCGAAGAGGTTTTTGTGTATACTGCAAACCAAGTGGATAAAAGAAGCCAGATAAGTAAAAGCCGTGAGAATTGTAATATAAGAAAATTCAATGCATTAACGGGAGAGCTTATATGGCAGAAGGATTATTCCTGTGTATACAGCTACTATATTAATGGAGGAGCTTTAGGCACACCACTGTTGGGCAAAGATGATATAAGTGATATAATTATTTTCACCATATGCTTTACAGGTTCAGGTCAGGACGGAATTATGGTGGCATTGGACAAAAAGACAGGAGAGGAAGTCTGGAAAAGACAGTTGGATGCATATAGCTGGTGTTCGCCGGTAGCTGTTAAAAGCTCTGATGGTAAAACCTATGGGCTGTTTACAGATTTTTATGGGTTACTGCATCTTTTTGATCCGAAGACAGGAAAAGACTTGCATACCGTAAGTCTGGGAGCCAATGTTGAATCCTCACCGGCAGTTTATGATGACATGATTGTAGTAGGATCATATGCACAGAAAATATTTGGGATAAGAATTAAATAAACAGATAGCATGTTTGGAGGAATACAAAGATGAATAAAAGCGGAAGTAATCAATCAAACAGATTAATGACAGTAGTAATTCTTTTGGCAATAACATTAGTTGTGTTGTTGGGAGTATTATTTGCACAGAAGTATTTAGGAAATGGCATAATAGCCAGCTCCCCCTCACCTTCAGCAAGCATTTCGCCTTCTCCCTCCGGGACCGAGCAACCTGCACCAGACCCTACTCCAACCCCCGAACCAACTCCGCCACCCGAGATAACTGACCCTGAACAACTGGTTCTGGATATCAGCAAATTACCGTCTTATGTCAGCAGAACCACTGTTTCTGAAGGAACCTACCAGAAGAAATTCAGTGATGGCGCAACTATTACATATTCTGTTTATCAGAATGACAAAAAGGTTGATTATAAGCCTGCATATACATTAGCTTTTCCCAGAGCAAAAGTTTATACCGAACAGGAAGGTGTTACCACATTCAGAGGTAATAACTACCGTGATACCGCTTCTTACGGAACAAGGGACATTAAAGAAAGAAAACTGGAGATTATATGGGAGCATGGAACTGGCGCTATCAGTGCTCACAACAGTTATTGGCCCGGTTCTGGCTGGACAGGCCAGCCCATAATAATTAACTGGCCTGAAGAAACCAGAAAAGTAATGAACATCAGTGAGGAATTTAAGGATAAGGATTTTGTCGAGGTAATCTATCCTATTTTGGACGGAAATATTTACTTTTTAGACCTTGAAACAGGAAAACCAACCCGTAATAAAATAAATCTTGGATTTTCAATCAAGGGTACAGGTATGGTTGATCCAAGAGGGTATCCATTATTTTATACCGGAATGGGATTAAATGAAAATAACGGCAGGTATACGGAGTTTAAGTACAGGGCATATAATCTGCTTGACCAAACCGAGATTTTCAGCATCAAAGGAAAAGATGCTTTATCTTACCGGGGTAGTTGGGGAGCATTTGACTCATCGGCTCTTTTAAGCAAAGAAACAGATACCCTGATAAATGTCGGTGAAAACGGTCTCATATACAAGACCAGGCTGAATACAAAATTTGATGCTGCAAGCGGAACTTTATCCATGTCCCCTGAAGTAACCAAATTTCAGTATAAATCCTCCTACAACAGCCCCGGTGCCGATTACGGCATAGAAAACTCACCCGTTGTTTATAGAAACCTTATGTACACTGTTGACAATGGAGGTACTCTGCTTTGCCTTGATATCGACAAGCTGGAGCCTGTATGGATGTATGATGTCAAGGACGATACAGACAGTACAATTGTTCTGGAGGAAGAAGAGGACGGAGTTTACATTTATACAGCAAATGAGGTTGACAAACGGTGCGCTGGAGGAAAAGCGAGCAAGGCTGATTGTAATATCCGCAAGTTTAATGCTTTAACAGGTGAATTAGTATGGCAGAGGGATTATACATGCTATTACCGCTCGGGTATTAACGGTGGGGTGTTAGGAACACCATTAATCGGCAAAGACGATATTGCAGACAGAATTATTTTCCCGGTATGTTTTACCGGAAGCCAGATGGATGGAAAGCTTGTGGCTCTGGATAAGAAAACAGGTGAGGAAATATGGGTTCGCAAGCTTGATCACTATAGCTGGAGTTCACCTGTAGATATTAAGAGTGATGACGGAAAAACCTACGGATTGTTATGCGGATACGACGGATTCATGCGTCTGTTTGATCCCATGACAGGTGAAGATTTGGATAAAGTCTCGCTGGGAGTGAATATTGAGAGTTCACCATCGGTATATAATGATATTGCAGTTGTAGGCTCCTACGCTCAGAAGATATTTGGAGTTAAAATAAAATAAAAGTCTATATCATGGTGCCTGTAGAGTGAGTCAAATGCGCAGCTCAGTGAATCTAGCATAAGACAGGAGACGGTTCTGTGTATTACGCTATAAGTTTTGCGGCTGTAGACTGCCGCGATAACCTATTAATACAGGTCACGTTAAAAGAGCCCTCATGCGAGGGCTCTTTTAAGTACTTATTATTGTTTAAATAACACTGTTCAGTATCTCTGCATAGGTTGGAATTTTCCAATGCTTACTGCCTATTAACATTTCAAGATCATCAACAATCATTCTAAGCTCACTCATTGCCATATATACTTTTTCACGGTATGCAACGGCAAGATCCAGATTGTTTTTGGCTTCCCTGACTGCAATGGTTTGCTCGGAAAGATATTCAAGCCTCTTTTGCAGGCATTCGGACAGTTTAGCTATTTTGTTAAGTAAGTTTTCTTCCATACACGCTGTCAGATCGGCGCTGATTGCTTTCTTACGTAATATCAGTTCAGCAAGCTCCCGCTGGTAATCAAGGACTGCGGGAACAATTTGTTTATTTACCATATCAATCATGGTCAAGGCTTCAATATTGATAGTCTTTGAATAGTTTTCAAGCAAAATATCATAACGGGAATGAATTTCATGACTGGTAAACACTCGATGACGGGTAAACATCTCAACATTTTTAGGCTGTACGAACGCCGGCAGAGCCTCCGGTGTGGTCTTAAGATTAGACAGGCCTCTTTTTTCCGCTTCCTTTACCCAGGAGTTGTCATATCCGTTTCCGTTAAAAATAATTCGTTTATGGTTTTTAATCGTATTTTTAATAAGTTTGCTTAAATCCGATCTGAAGTCTTCACTCTTTTCAAGAATATCGGCAAACTGGCTGAGTACATCAGCAACTATTGTATTGAGCACAATTATAGGACCTGCAATGGAAAAAGCAGAGCCCAGCATACGAAATTCAAATTTGTTCCCGGTAAAGGCAAAAGGCGATGTACGGTTTCGGTCGGTAGTATCCTTTTGCCAGTGCGGCAGAACTGTAGCTCCAATTTCCATTAAGGTTTTGCCCTTACATGTATAAAGGGTATCATTCTCAAGTGAATTTAAAATTTCGGTCAGTTCATCCCCTAAGAACATTGACACAATAGCAGGTGGTGCCTCGTTTGCGCCAAGACGATGGTCGTTTCCGGCGCTTGCAACAGAAACTCGCAGGAGATCCTGGTAATCATCAACCGCTTTTATTACAGCCACCAGGAACAAAAGAAACTGAGCGTTCTCATAGGGGGTATCCCCGGGCTCAAGCAGATTATTTCCTGTGTCGGTTGTTAACGACCAGTTAATATGTTTGCCGCTGCCATTTACACCCGCAAAGGGCTTTTCATGCAAAAGACAAGCCAAATCGTGTTTAGCCGCAACAGTTTTCATAAGCTCCATAATCAGCTGATTGTGGTCTGTTGCAATATTTGCTTCCGTATAGATGGGTGCAAGCTCATGTTGGGCAGGCGCAACTTCATTGTGTTGTGTTTTAGACAAAACACCCAATTTCCATAATTCCTCGTTAAGTTCACGCATAAATGCTGAAACACGAGGTTTTATTGCCCCAAAATAGTGATCTTCCATTTCCTGTCCTTTTGGGGGTCTGGATCCAAATAGTGTTCTCCCACAGTACATTAAATCCGGTCTTTTTAAATACATGCTCCTGTCAATTAAAAAATACTCCTGTTCGGGACCTACCGAAGATACTACCCGGTTTGCATCGGTAACCCCAAATAATCTGAGTATACGTAATGCCTGACGGTTAAGAGCCTGCATTGAACGCAGCAGCGGGGTTTTTTTATCGAGAGCTTCTCCGCTGTATGAGCAAAACGCAGTAGGAATATACAGAGTATTATCCTTGATGAAAGCATACGAGGTGGGATCCCAGGCAGTATAACCTCTTGCTTCAAACGTGGATCGCAGTCCTCCGGAAGGAAAGCTGGATGCGTCAGGTTCACCTTTGACCAAAGACTTGCCTGAAAACTCCATTATTACCCGACCGTTTCCATCGGGTACAATAAAACTATCATGTTTTTCGGCAGTAACACCTGTCATTGGCTGAAACCAATGGGTAAAATGGGTAGCGCCTTTTTCTACTGCCCATTCCTTCATAGCGCTTGCTACTACATTGGCTACATCAAGCTCCAGATGAGTGCCTTTGGCAATGGTTTTATGGAGAGCTCCGTATGTGTCTTTAGGTAAACGCTCCTTCATTACTGCGTCTCCAAACACCATACTGCCAAAAATATTTGGAATGTTCCTGTTATTCACGATTATTCCTCCTTAAAGCAATTCGATGCCGGCTGCTTTACAGCCTGAAACGGTATCCTGATCCCAAACGGAAACTTGCACTTCGCCTATATGAGCTTTTTCCAGCAGGAGCATACATAATCTTGATTGACCGATTCCTCCTCCCATTGTCAATGGCAATTCACCATCGAGCAGCATCTTATGAAACATAAATTCCCGTCTTTCATTACAACCCGCTTTTGTCAACTGCTCATCCAGAGATTTTTCGTCAACGCGAATACCCATGGATGATACTTCAAATGCACACTCCAGGATATCGCTCCAGAATACAATGTCTCCGTTGAGCTTCCAGTCGTCATAGTCGGGTGCTCTTCCGTCATGTTTTATTCCTGATTTTAATACATCACCAATTTGCATAACAAATGCGGTTTTATGCGCTTTCAAGTATTGGTTTTCGCGCTCTTTCGGAGTCATAGAGGGATACATATTTTCCAGTTCCTGTGTGGTAACGAAAGAAACATCTCTTGACAGCGCCACAGATAGCGCTGGATATTGTTTTTTTATCTCATCAAGTGTATCGCAAATTGCATTAACTATTTTTTTCACCGTATTTTTTAAAGTATCCAGGTTTCTTGAAGGCCGGTCAATTATCTTTTCCCAGTCCCATTGATCAACATATATAGAATGTAAATTATCCATTTCCTCATCACGCCGGATGGCATTCATATCAGTGTACAAGCCTTCATCCACAGGAAAACCGTATTTGTATAATGCCAGACGCTTCCACTTTGCAAGAGAGTGGACCACTTGAGCATAGTTGCCGGTCTCCTTAATATCAAACTCTACGGGACGTTCTATACCATTTAAGTCATCATTGATTCCTGTATTGGCCATTACGAACAATGGAGCCGATACTCTTTTGAGATTCAGATTATTACTTAAGTTATCCTCAAAAATCCTCTTAATTTTTCCTATTGCAGTTTGGGTATCATAGAGGCTTAACACCGGTTTATACCCTTTTGGTACGATTAGTTTCCCCATATATTTGCTCCTTTCTAATTAATAAAAAAGCAAAGGTGCCGCGGAATTTTAATCCACAGCACCTTTGCTGCATAAGAAAAGTTTAGCACGATAAGAATAAACTGTCAATATTTTTTGGATAAAAAATTTTAAAATATGCAGCTATTATTTTGTAAACTTGCATAATAAGTTAAAAACATCATAAAATTTATTGACATATCATGATAATATGAAATATTATAAAATGTAAGTTGCAAAAAATATTGACACAGAAATTGCTGTATAGTATCATGAACAATATGAACAAAGGCGTTCATCAGATAGTGTTTATCAGAAGGCAGTTCGTATTACCGCCCTCAAAGATACTATGTGATGAGCGTCTTTCTTTATGATTGGAGGTATAACTTTTGAGAGAAGGAATGTTTAGAAACATATCAGGATGCGCTATATCGGGTATTATTTCCAGATCGGGCAAACGGTTTTCCGGTAAACTCATCATTGATTCCATTTCAGTTATGCATGAGCGTTCCAATGGTCTTGGTGGAGGATTTACTGCCTATGGTATTTACCCGGAATATAAGGATTATTACGCCTTTCACATATTTTATGATCACAGGATGGCAAAAAAAGAATGTGAAGAGTTTTTAGAGGAACACTTTGATATTATAAACCTTTCAAAAATACCAACGACAAAAATCCCTGAAATCAAAGATGAGCCTCTAATCTGGAGATATTTTGTAACGCCGCTTCCCACTAAGCTTACAGACAGCCAGCTGGATGAGCGTGAGTTTGTAGCGAAATGTGTATTCAGGATTAATACCGGTATTGATGGTGCTTATATCTTTTCGAGCGGCAAGAATATGGGCGTATTTAAAGCTGTGGGTTTTCCCGAGGATGTAGGACGGTTTTACAGGCTTGAGGAATACGAAGGATACAGTTTTACAGCACACGGCCGCTACCCCACCAACACCCCCGGTTGGTGGGGAGGCGCCCATCCCTTCGCTCTTCTTGATTATTCAGTAGTTCATAACGGAGAGATTTCGTCCTACGACGCAAACCGCCGGGCAATAGAAATGTATGGATACAAATGTACATTGCAGACTGATACCGAAGTAATAACCTACATTATAGATTATTTGCACAGGAAAATCGGGCTTACATTAAAGGAGATATGTTCGGTTATTGCCGCTCCGTTTTGGTCAACCATTGAAGGTAAACCGCAGAAGGAGCGGGAGGAACTTGAGTATTTAAGAAATGTTTTTGACTCTAAGTTGATTACAGGTCCCTTCTCGATCATCGTAGGCTTTGAGGGTGGAATAATGGCGTTGAATGACAGACTGAAGCTCCGCAGCATGGTGGTTGGTGAAAAAGATGATATGGTATATGTCGCCAGTGAAGAGGCGGCTATAAGAGTGATACAGAATGATTTGGACAAAGTGTGGGCGCCAAAGGGCGGTGAAGGCGTAATCGTCACACTGGAAGAAAGGAAAGTATAAATGGCTGTTGATTATATATATCCGGATTATGAAATAATAAGAGACTATGATCGTTGTATTGCATGCCGGGTTTGTGAGAGGCAATGTGCAAACGAAGCGCACGAATACTTAAGTGACAGTAAAAAAATGATAGCAGATAATGCAAAATGTGTTAACTGCCACAGGTGTGTTTCTTTGTGTCCTACAAGAGCTTTGAAAATTGTAAAATCAGATCATACCTTTAAGGAAAATGCAAACTGGACAGGTAAAAGCATAAAAGAAATATACAAACAAGCAGGTAGTGGCGGTGTTTTGCTGTCCAGTATGGGGAACCCGGAAAATTACCCTGTTTATTTTGATAAAATTCTGCTAAATGCTTCGCAGGTAACCAATCCGTCTATTGATCCTTTAAGAGAGCCCATGGAAACCCGAGTCTTCTTAGGGGCAAAACCGGACCGTATTGAAAGAGATGAGAAAGGAAGGCTCAAAAAGAATCTTCCTCCCCATATCATGCTTTCCATGCCCATTATGTTTTCAGCCATGAGTTACGGCTCCATCAGTTACAATGCGCATGAAAGCCTGGCAAGAGCGGCAGCCCATCTGGGAATTCTCTATAACACAGGAGAAGGCGGGCTTCATGAAGACCTTTATAAATATGGAAAACATACGATTGTCCAGGTAGCCTCAGGCCGTTTTGGTGTTCATACGACATACCTGAACAGTGGTGCCGCTATTGAAATTAAGATGGGGCAAGGGGCAAAACCCGGTATCGGAGGACATCTCCCCGGCGCAAAGATAGTGGGGGACATTTCTAAAACCCGTATGATACCTGAGGGATCAGATGCTATTTCTCCCGCTCCTCATCATGATATTTACTCCATTGAGGATTTAAAGCAGCTTGTGTATT
>JGI24707J26582_10002593_pt1 | contig 13452 bp, 12 predicted proteins | sample BioPla1DNA1_FD_26582 | JGI IMG/M metagenome (IMG submission 26582) | reverse complement strand
TAGTTCTATCATTCTGGAATAAAAACAATTGAATCATCTACATAATATTCTTTCCCTTGTTAAAATCACTAATAAAACGTTCTATTTCTTCCTCGGATTGAAATTCATTTGCATGTTTTTTTAATGCTTCTCTTGTTTCACCATCAAGATCTGTATAACGTTCATCGATTGTAGGCTCTGTACCATGCATTAGAAGCATGGCAAGTCCTGGATTGGACATAACACCACTTTCTGTTGGTCCTCCCAAATTAAACATAACATCACTGACCTTTCTAAGAAAATTGTATTCAGTTACATAAAAAGTATTTGTAATGAAAAATCATTTATACTGAATCGGGCTTGTATAATGATACCAAAGAAATGTGTATGAAAAAGTTTATAAAAATTTTATAATTATAAAAAATGATTGAAGAATAAAGTTATCTATGATAGGATAGAACTAGTAGTTTATACCAAAAGCAATTATAAATTAATATAAGGGGGTTAATTTTATGGGAGATCAAGAAGATAAAAGATTTGATAATCCAACCAATGAAAATAATCAGTATGATAATCAGGCGCAGTATCAACAACCTCAGTATGTGCAAAATAATCAACCCTATCAAGAGCAGCAGAACGATCCTTATCAACAACCATATAATCAGCCGTACCAACAACCCTATCAGCAACAGTATAATTATCAACAGCAATACCAACAACCTGCTCAAAAATCGGGGAGTGGTTTAGCCATTGCTTCTATGATTCTTGGTATTGTTAGTTTGGTTCTCAGTTGTATTTTTTACTTATCCGTTCCTGCAGCTATTGTATCTTTGGTTCTTGGTATTATCAGTCTTAAAAATCGTAAGCCAGGAAAGGGTATGGCAATTGCAGGTATCATAACATCTGCTATTACCTTGATTTTAGTAATATTAATAATAGTTGGTGTTACGACATTTACATCACAATTATCCAATAGTCCTTTCTTTGAGGATTTTATGGATGAATTCTATAATGAATTTAATAGCGAAATCTATAAATATTATTAAGATATAAGCGATACTATTTTAAACCTTTCAATAAAAGCAGCAATAACAATCGTATGATAAGTAAGAAAGGATTTATCATGCGTTTTGTTATTGCTACTTTTATTATTTTCCTACTACAGTGATGGAAATAGCAAAGGAATAAAATTTCTGAGAATGAGATAGATTAGAAGGATACTTCCGGTGATAAGATAAAAATTCTTTGATCTAGGAAGTATTTTTTTCTTTTTTCCAAAGCTATAGAAAGCTAGTTCTATATATCCTAGCATCAAGGTAAGAATTAACAGTATGGGGATAATATTATAATGAAGAGACAGAAGAATATCTCCCTGGAGTAAGGCATTTACACTTCGAGTATTCCCACATGCAGGACAATAAAGGTTGTAAATGGTGTAAAAAGGACAAGGGGGAAGGGAAAACATGAAATGAACCAGCTGTTTTTTAAAGGCGTATATGATAGCGCCTATGATTGGTATCAATATGCTTATTATTTTGAAATGTTTCTTTTCATTCATGGGCTCACCAATCCTCCATGCTTTGGTAGATTTTATCTAAACTATGACACTTAGTTTACTATATTCATAAATTTATATCAAGTTGCGCTTGTACAATCCTAAGTGTTCCGATATAATAAGCCCTAACATAAAAAATGTTATGACATAATATTACAATAATTAAAAAGAAATATGTGAAGAAGAAAAATTATAATAGTATGAAATGTAACTAGTAATAGATAAGGTGAAATATAGATACTTGATATAGAGAAGCATGATATTTAGATAGTTGATATAGAGAAGCTAGATAATAGATACTTGATATAGAGAAGCTAGATAATAGATACTTGATATAGATAAGCTTGCTAATAAATACTTGGTATAGATAAGCTTGCTAATAAATACTTGATATAGATAAGCTTGCTAATAAATACTTAGTATAGAGAAGCATGATAAGATAATGAATATTTGATATAGAGAAGCTTGATATTTAGATACTTCATATCGAGAAATTTCATATAGTATAAAATTGTAAATGATGTAGAAGGGTATGGTGATTTTTATGCAACTAAAAGAATATATCAAAGAACATCGGATTATTTCAGATGGATCTATGGGTACATACTACTCCAATTTAGTCAATCAGACAGGTGCCGTATCAGAGTTTGCTAACTTATCGTCACCAGAAATTATTGAGCAGATACATTTGGAATACTTACAAGCGGGTGCTAGAATTTTACGTACCAATACCTTTGCAGCCAATACAGTAGTCCTAAAGGAAAATGAAAATAGGATTAGGGATATCATAGAAGCTGGATGTAGAATTGCTAAAAAGGCAGTTGAAAATTTTCATGACAGTATGGAACCCAAGGAACGAGTTTGGATTCTTGGAAATATCGGACCAATTCCGGAAGAAGGAGATCGTAAAGAGAAGGATATCCTTAAGGAATACCAGGGAATATGTGATATTTTTATAGAAGAAAAACTGGACGGAATTCATTTTGAAACCTTCCCCGGTTTACGCTATATCGAAAAATTAGTTCCCTATATTAAAGAAAGAAATCAGGATATGTTTATCTTATCTAGCTTTTCCGTAGACAAGAATGGTTATAGTGCAGAAGGGATTGGTGCCTCCCGTCTTCTGGATATGGTGAGTGAGATTGATGGGATCGATGGCTGTGGCCTGAATTGTGGAGTGGGTTCTGGACACATGGTTCAGATTGTAAAAAACTTATCCATACCTGAAAACAAGATTATCTATATTGCCCCTAATGCAGGCTATCCAGAGCAAATGCATAATCGGATGGTTTTTATGGATAATGCAAGATATTTTGCTGAGAATATGCGTATCATTGCCCAGCAAGGGGTTGATATTATTGGTAGTTGTTGTGGAACAAGTCCCCAATATACGAAAAAATTAACCGAATATATTGCCCTAGATGAGCCTGCTCGAAAAATCCATGATCAAAGAAGGATGGAACTACCAAAGGAAAGTCCCATTAAGGAGAATGATTTTATAGCAAAATTGCATAAGAATCAAAAAGTGATTGCAGTAGAATTGGATCCTCCCTATAATGCCGATGTTCAAAAGATTATGGAATGTGCTCATAAATTAAAAGCTCTAGGGGCAGATGTCATAACCATTGCAGATTCCCCCATGGGAAGAAGCCGTGTGGATTCTGTATTAATGGGTGTTAAGATTGCCCAGGAAGCAAATATACCAGTTATGCCCCATATTTGTTGCAGGGATCGGAATATGATATCCATGCGGTCGGTAATCTTGGGAGCCTATATTCATGGAATTCGAAATTTGCTATTAGTTACAGGAGATCCCATTCCTGGGGAGAGTAGGCAATCAACCACAGGGGTGTTTGACTACAACTCCATTCGATTNATGAATTTCGTAAAAGAAATGAACCTAGAGCATTTTTCCACAGATTCCTTGTCTTATGGCGGTGCCTTAAATTATAATCGAGGCAATATAGACAAAGTAATCGATCGAATGAAACGAAAAATGGAAGCAGGAGCTGGCTTTTTCCTGACCCAGCCAGTATACACAGAAGAAGATGCAAAACGAATTAAAGAAATTAAGGAACGAGTGGATACTAAGATTATATGTGGAATTATGCCATTGGTCAGCTATCGAAACGCTAGTTTTATAAAAAATGAAATCACTGGAATTCATATCCCAGATGATATATTAAATCGTTATCATCCAGATATGTCAAAGGAAGAAGCTGAAAATGTAGGAGCTGCCATTGCTCGTGAGGTTATGGAAATGGTAGAACCTTTTGTGGATGGATACTATTTCATGCTTCCATTTAACAGAGTGAGTTTAATGGATAAAATAATTTACTATAGATTTGATTAACCGGAGGTGTTCTAAGAGTGACAAAAAGAGAATTCATGGATCTCATTGAATCAAAAATTGTAATTGTAGACGGAGCCACGGGAAGTAATTTACAGAAGCGAGGTATGCCCTCGGGTGTCTGTCCTGAAAAATGGATGATAGAAAATCCCCAAGCAGTGATTGACTTACAAAGGGAGTTTCTAGAAGCTGGTTCGGATATTATTTTTGCCCCAACCTTTACTGCCAATCGAATTAAATTGAAAGAGTATGGTTTGGCCGACCAAGTGGAAGCGCTCAATAGAAAGTTAATTGGCTTATCCCAAGAAGCTGTGATGAACTATCAAAAGAATAGGAACTCCGATCGAAAGGTATATATCGCAGGGGACCTTACCATGACTGGTGAACAGGTATATCCTGTGGGAGATCTTAAATTCGAGGAACTGGTCAAGGTATATAAGGAACAACTAGGATATCAATTAGCAGAAGGCATTGACCTAGTTGTAGTGGAAACCATGATGAGCTTGCAGGAATGTCGGGCGGCATTGTTGGCAGTGAAAGAACGTTGTGACCTTCCGGTTATCGTGTCTCTAACCTTCCAGGAAAATAAACGAACCTTATTTGGTACCGATCCCAAAACAGCAGTTATTGTACTGCAAAGTATGGGGGTCGATGCCATCGGAGTGAATTGTTCCACAGGACCGGATAAGATGCATGAGATTATTCGGGAAATGAAGGAATATGCCCATATTCCCATTATGGCTAAGCCCAATGCAGGTATTCCACAACTAATCGATGGGGAAACCATATTCCCTATGGGAGCGGAAGAATTTGCCTTAGAAATGGAAAAATTGGTGGAGGAAGGTGCGGCAATCGTAGGGGGCTGCTGCGGTAGTACACCGGAACATATTCGGCGCTTATCAAAACAAGTAGAAAATAAAAAAACTCACAGAATCCCTAGGACCCATGTCAGAGCCCTGACTACTGAGAAAAACACAAGAGAAATTGATTTATCTGGTTCATTTATGGTAATTGGGGAACGGATTAATCCAACTGGAAAAAAACAAATGCAAGATGAACTCAGAGAAGGAAAGCTATCCTTGGTATTGAAGATGGCACAGGAACAAAAGGAACTGGGAGCAGACATTCTAGATATCAATCTGGGCATGAGCGGGATTGATGAAAAAGAAATGATGATCCAGGTAATGGAGGAGGCATTAAGAACCACGGAGCTACCTCTTTGCATTGATACCAGTAATCCAGATGTTATGGAAGCTGCTTTAAGGCTTTATCCGGGAAGAGCTTTGATTAATTCCATCTCATTGGAGAAGGATAAATCAGAACGGCTACTTCCCCTTGCAAAAAAATATGGAGCCATGTTTATTTTGTTACCAGTTTCGGAAAAAGGATTGCCTAAAAATATTGAAGAGAAGAAAGAAATCATTACAACCCTATTGGATCGTGCCTACAAAGTGGGCTTAACCAAGGAGGATATTATTATAGATGGACTTGTGGTTACCGTAGGAGCCAATCCCAAGGCTGCTATAGAGACCATAGAAACCATTCGTTTTTGTAAGGAGGAATTGGGGATTGCAACGGTGGTTGGCTTGTCCAATATTTCTTTTGGACTTCCCATGAGACAATATATTAACAGTACATTTCTCTCCTTTGCCATCCAAGCAGGCTTAACCATGGCCATTGCCAATCCTTCCCAGGAGTTACTGATGAATACCGCCCTAGCTGCAGATTTGCTTTGTGGAAAAGAGGACAGTGCCGGGCGATATATTGAAAAATCAGTTAAAGTTAGCCAACAGGACGAGGAAAAAGCGAAAAACATACGAGTGGATCAAGGAAAATCCAAAGAAGAAGAAAGTAAAAAACCTGGAGAAGCAATTTTTGAGGCTGTTGTTAAGGGAAATCGAAAGGAAATCATTGATTTAGTAAAAGAAGACTTGGAAAATGGTTATCAAGCAGCCGACATTATTGATCAGTTTTTAATTCCGGCTATCAATGAAGTGGGGCAATTGTATGATCAGCAGATTTATTTCCTACCCCAACTGATTGCTGGTGCAGAAGCAATGAAAAAAGCCATTGAGTTTTTGGAACCTATGATAGAAAGGACTAGCGACGAGAATAAAGGAACCGTAGTTATCGCTACCGTTGCTGGTGATATCCACGATATTGGAAAAAATCTAGTATCTTTAATGCTAAAAAATTATGGATACCGGGTAATTGATTTGGGTAAGGATGTTCCTACGGATACAATTTTAAAGACCGCAAAAGAGGAAGATGCAGATATTATTGCTGTGTCAGCCCTTATGACTACAACCATGGTGGAGATGAAGCGAATTGTTCAAATAGCTAGAGAACAAGGACTTCGGGCAAAAGTAATCATTGGAGGAGCGGTTATNACCCAAGGCTATGCCAATGAAATCGGTGCGGATGGATATTCNAAAGATGCCCAGTCAGCAGTCGGTCTGGTGGAGCGATTAGTGAAGAAGCAAAAGGATGAATAAAAAGAAATGTTTTTATCTATGAAAAAAGTGGTATACTCATAGTAAGGGAAAATCAGCCATAAAACCCTTGGTCATAGAAATGCTTAGCAGCGAGATATGAAATCTGGATGAGCAGATGACTGCTTTGGTGGATCAGAATGGGGTTAAAATAGGATTTTACCTTATTATACACTTTGTGGCTATGGAAGGATAAAAATATGGAAACTATGCATACAAATTATTTAAGGGAAAATGATGTTAAGGTGGATGTTATCATTCCAACCTATCATTCTGATGATAAATTTATTCGACTTATTGAGATGCTTTATCGGCAAACGAAGAAACCCAATCGGATTCTGATCCTTCAAACTAGGGAAGAAGCGGGAGAGGAACAAGCCTTGCCGGAGATTGCAGATGATTTGGTTGAAGTGATTCCCATAGAAAAAGAAGACTTTGACCATGGAGGAACACGGAAATTCGGTGCCTCTTTATCGGATGCCCAGATCCTTGTTTTCATGACCCAGGATGCAATTCCAGAAGATGAATACTTGCTGGAACATTTATTAAAGCCATATGAAGATCCTAAGGTTGCAGCTACTTATGCTAGGCAACTGGCTGGTAATGAGGCGGATTTACTAGAACGTTTCACAAGAAATTTCAATTATCCAAAGACAAGTAGAGTAAAATCTCTTGAGGATCTGGACAAGCTAGGGATCAAGACGTTTTTTTGCTCCAATGTTTGTGCCTCCTATCGTAAGGATGTTTTTTGTGAATTAGGGGGATTTGTGGATAAGACCATTTTCAATGAAGATATGATTTATGCGTCAGGTCTTATTCGTAATGGCTATAAGATTGCTTATGTAGCAGAAGCCAGAGTAATTCACTCCCATCAATATTCCTATCATCAGCAATTTACCAGGAACTTTGATCTAGGAGTTTCCCATAAGCAATATGCCAGCGTCTTTCAGGGGACCAAATCAGAGTCAGAAGGAATAAAGCTAGTAAAAAAATCCCTAGAGTACTTAATTAAGAAAAAGAAATATTTACTGATTCCAGACTTAATTATAAGTAGTGGCATGAAATACCTAGGATATCAACTGGGCCTTCATTATGATAAATTACCAGAAGAACTGGTGATCCGCTTCAGTATGAATCGATCCTATTGGAGAAAATAAAGTTTTATATCTTATTTAATAGATAACCTGGAAAGAAAAAAGCTTAATGAGGAAAAAGTATGAGTAAGGTATCAATCGTAATGGCAACCTATAATGGTGAAAAATATCTTAGAGAGCAGTTAGAATCTATTCTTGCTTCTAGCTATGAGGACATAGAAATCTTTGTCTTTGACGATGGGTCTAAAGATGAAACCATTGATATACTCAGGGATTATGAATCTAGGTTGCCGAATAAAATACATTTGAAACAAAACGAAAAAAACCTAGGGGTAACCAAGAATTTTTTACAAGGACTATGTGCCACTTCTTCAGACTATATTATGTTCTGTGATCAAGATGATGTTTGGAAACCGGATAAAATCGAAGCGACATTAAAGCGGATGCTACAATTGGAAAAAAAGACAGGAAAAGATCTTCCCTTGGCAGTCTTTACCGATGCCACCGTAACGGATCATAAGCTTAAGGTGATTTCATCTTCCTTTTTTAAGTCAGGACATTTAGATCCTAAGAAAACGGATCTTGCCCATCTATTAATGGAAAATAAATTAATTGGATGTACAATTATGGTGAATGCAGCCCTTAGGAAACTGCTAAAAGAACATCCCCTGCCAGAGGAAGCTAGATTCCATGATTGGTGGGTAGCATTGATCGGAGCAGCCTTTGGAGGAATCAGCTATCTTAATCAACAAACCCTTTATTACCGACAGCATGGAGGAAATCTTGTAGGTAATCGTAATTATATTGATTATATAAAAAATAGAATTTTCTCCTTAACAGAGCAAAAGGCTTCCCTAGATTTCTTGCAGAAACAAGCAGCTGAGTTTTTAAAAATATATGGAAAAGATCTGTCTCCAGAGAAGCAAAAGATTGTATTCGAGTTTTCCAACTTAAGGAAGATGAGTTTTATCAAAAGACGAACAACCATTTTAAAATATGGTTTCTTAAAAACAGGCCTTGTTCGCAACATTGGTCTTATGATTATTATATGAGATTGTATTTTTATTCATCGTCTCTGTAGCGGTGATTTTTGTTGAGCAATACTATATATGCCGATTATTGGCCGTTATAGGCCGATAATTAGTGCTTTTATCATTTTGTTTTGATTTCCCCTGATGAATATAATTTAAAAAATTATTAGAAATAATGATAATTTATCTATTACAGTACTTGACAAATAAAAAGCTTGCTGATACAATAGCTTAAAACTTAATAAACATATTAGTATTACAGCAACCTAAGCCCCATTACAGAGCGACCTGTGGTGCAGGGCTTTTCTTATAAGTTGCTTGATGTTTAAGAGATTCTACATATTCAGAGAGGAGCATGCTATGAGAAGAATGGTATTTTCGATTCTGGTGGAAAATACTGCTGGTGTATTAAGTCGTGTAGCAGGATTATTCAGCAGAAGAGGATATAATATTGATAGTTTGACCGTAGGTGAAACACAGGATCCAGCAATATCCAGAATGACGGTTTTAGCCAAAGGAGACGATCAGATTCTGGAGCAGATTAGGAAGCAGCTAGAAAAACTGGAAGATGTCATTGAAATCATAGAATTATCACCATGTGAATCAGTTACTAGAGAGTTAATTCTCGTTAAAGTAAATGCAACAGGGAAAGATAGACAGTCCATTATTTCCATAGCAGATATTTTCAGAGCCAAAATAGTGGATGTGGCAATTGAGTCTCTCATGATAGAACTTACGGGAAATCAGGACAAAATCAATGCTTTTATAAAGCTATTAGAGCAGTATGAGATAAAAGAGTTGGTACGCACAGGTATTACTGGCCTTACCAGAGGATCTGGTGATATAGCAGATTTTATTGAGGAGGATTAAGAATATGGCAAAGATTTATTATCAACAGGATTGTAACCTTTCTTTATTGGAAGGAAAAACAGTAGCGATTATAGGCTACGGTAGCCAAGGTCATGCTCATGCTTTGAATGCCAAAGATTCAGGAGTTCATGTAATTATCGGTCTTTATGAAGGAAGTAAGTCATGGGCGAAAGCAGAAGCGGCAGGCTTTGAAGTTTATACTGCAGCAGAAGCAGCAAAGAGAGCAGACATTATCATGATTCTGATTAATGATGAGAAACAGGCGAAAATGTATAAAGAGTCCATTGAGCCTAATTTAGAGTCAGGGAATGCATTAATGTTTGCTCATGGTTTCTGTATTCATTATGGACAGATTATACCTCCGGCTGATGTGGATGTATTAATGGTAGCACCGAAGGGACCTGGTCATACAGTTAGAAGTCAGTATCTTGAAGGACAAGGAGTTCCTTGTCTAATCGCTGTACATCAGGATGCAACAGGTAAGGCACATGATCTTGGATTGGCTTATTCTTTAGCAATTGGTGGTGCAAGAGCTGGAGTATTGGAAACAACATTTAGAGAAGAAACAGAAACAGATTTATTTGGTGAACAAGCAGTTCTTTGTGGTGGTGTAACCGCTCTTATGAAGGCTGGTTTTGAAGTCTTGGTTGAGGCTGGTTATGAACCAGAAAGTGCTTACTTTGAATGTATCCACGAAATGAAATTAATCATTGACTTAATCAATGAAAGTGGATTTGCAGGAATGAGATATTCTATTTCCAATACAGCAGAATATGGTGATTATATTACAGGACCAAAGATTATCACCGAGGAAACAAAGAATGCTATGAGAAAAGTCCTAGCTGATATTCAAGATGGTACATTTGCTAGAAATTGGCTATTGGAGAACCAAATTGGTTGTACCAATTTCAATGCAAGAAGAAGAATAGAAGCAGAGCATGAACTAGAGAAGGTTGGAGCTGAGCTTCGTAAGATGATGAGCTGGACCAATAAGAAAAAGCTAATCAATAACTAATTAAAAAAGCCATTGATAATGATGATAGAGGTTCTTGGTAAGAAGTTGGTATGTATATCATATACTTCTTATCAAGAGCTTTTTTTATAGAGGACAACTTAGCCTAGTTAAGCCTAGTAATAATACATTGACAAATGCACTAGGGAAATCTATCATATATATAGAGAAATAAATAGAGATTATTAAAATAATGGACACTAGAGGAAAGCTGATGGATATACGGAGGGCGAAGATGATAACAGTAAATGGAGTTCATAATATAGAGCAAAAAACAGATCATCAAATCAAGCAAAATAAAGTGGCTACAATGAATAGCGAAAGCTTTTCTACACATCTTAATAAAGCAAGAAGCTTAAATGATATATTTGAAGAAGCTGCAGAAAAATATAATGTATCTGTGGATCTGCTAAAAGCCATTGGAAAGGCGGAGTCTAATTTTAATCCCAAGGCAGTATCTCGTGCTGGTGCCCAGGGGGTTATGCAGCTAATGCCGGCAACGGCCGCTTCCCTAGGAGTTAAGGATTCCTTTGATCCAGAGCAGAATATTATGGGTGGTGCCAAATACATAGCTGATCTTTTGAAGAGGTATGATGGTGATACGAAACTAGCCTTGGCTGCCTATAATGCCGGCATGGGAAATGTAGCAAAGTACGGTGGAATTCCACCATTTAAGGAAACACAAAATTATGTTGTCAAAGTACTAGGCTTTATGAAAGAAGATATCAATACCGGGGTGAAAGTTCCCACACATAAAGGAATGAGTTCATCCGAGTCAGTTCCGCTTTCTAATCCTACAAGCCTTCCATGGCTATCGTCGGACTTGTTAACAAGAAGTACTACGGTATCTATTATGGAAGAGATCTTTTCTGAACAGGATTATCTGAGATTCTTAGATATTTTCTTAGAAGATAAGAATGAGGACGGGAAAGAGGAAAAGGATAAAAGCATTTAGTTATAAATTTCAAATAATACTGGAAGGGAGGAGATAGCATGTCTTTAATTACAGTAAATGACCTTACCTTCAGCTATGATACAGTCTACGATCCTATTTTTGAGCATGTTAGCTTTCAAATAGACACCGATTGGAAACTTGGTTTTATTGGAAGAAATGGAAGGGGAAAGACTACTTTTCTTAATCTCCTTATGGGGAAATACGAATACAGGGGAAGTATCACAGCATCGGTTAACTTTGATTACTTCCCCTTTGATGTAAAAGAGGAGGGTGCCACAACCCTCGATATTATTAGAAATACCATCGCTCCTTTTGATCAATGGGAGAAGGAGATGGAAGACTGCCTTCAAGAACTAAATACCATGAGCTCCAAAATGGAGCAGTATGGGAAGATATTGGAATTATACCAAGCCCATGATGGATATATTATTAATGAGCTAATCGAAAAAGAACTGAGAAAACTTGAGGTTGATTTATCCGTCTTGGATCGTCCCTTCTCCACTTTAAGTTTTGGGGAACGAACCAAAATCATGTTAGCAGCCTTGTTCTTGAAAAAGAATAATTTTCTATTAATCGATGAGCCTACCAACCATTTGGATATGGCAGGTCGAGAGATATTAGCCGATTATTTGCAAACGAAAAATGGATATCTTCTTGTTTCTCATGATCGTGCCTTTCTGGATCGATGTATTGATCATGTTTTATCCATCAATAAAACCAATATTGAGATACAAAAAGGAAATTATTCCTCCTGGTTTTATAATAAGGAATTGCAGGATCAATATGAAATCGCTAAAAATGAGCAATTAAAGAAGGATATTCGATCTTTAACCGAAGCAGCCAGACGGGCAGCAGGATGGTCAGATAAAGTTGAGAAATCTAAAATTGGTGGGCATGTATTCGATCGAGGAGCAGTAGGGCATAAAGCAGCTAAAATGATGAAGCGTGCCAAAGCCATAGAAAACAGGAAATTAGCTGCCATTGATGAGAAACAAAGTCTTTTAAAAAACATCGAACAAGCAGATCCCCTAAAGATGAATATCTTACCCTATCCCAAAAAACGTATGATAGAAGTTTTGGATTTAAGCCTCTTTTATGGTGAAAAGAAGGTTTTATCAGACCTTAACTTTGTCTTGCAAGAGGGCGAGCGAATTGCCATTCGAGGTAAAAATGGTTCAGGCAAGACTTCTTTATTTAAGTTATTATTGGGTCAGCCAATGGAATACACCGGTGAATACCATGTAGGGGCAGGACTAAAGATATCTTATATTTCCCAGGATACCTCTTATCTAAATGGTAATTTAAAAGATTTTTCTGTGAAGTATGGCCTCAATGAAACCATATTTAAAACGGTACTTCGTCAATTGGATTTTTCCAGAGAGCAATTTGAAAAAGAGATTCAGGATTTTAGTGGCGGACAAAAGAAAAAGGTACTGATAGCAAAAAGCCTATCAGAGCCTGCCCATGTATTCTTTTGGGATGAGCCTTTAAACTTCATAGATGTTTTTTCAAGAATGCAGATCGAAGATTTGATATTAGAATATCAGCCAACCATGATTTTCGTTGAACATGATAGAGTGTTTTCGGATAAAATAGCGACCAAAGTAATCGAAATTGAAATGAGGTGATAAGGATGAACCGATTTCAACGATTTATGTATGGAAGATATGGAATGGATCATTTATCCCGTTTTTTGATAGGAATTACTTTGCTATTATCAATCATCGGATCCCTATCTAAAAAATCAATTATCATTTATATATCGTATCTCTTCTTGTTTTTTGTTCTCTTTCGAATGTTTTCTAAGAATATACAACAAAGAGCCAAGGAAAATAGGATCTTTGTTCAACTATTTCAGAGAATAATAAATTCCTTTCAAAAATTAAAGCGGACATTCTTCGGAACCAAAACCCATAAATATTATCGATGTCCAGGTTGCCGGCAAACCATCCGGGTTCCCAAAGGAAAGGGAAAGATTTGTATTACTTGCCCCAAATGTAGAGCGGAATTTATAAGAAGAACCTAAATGAAATTATTAGAAAGTAGAATGGGATTCACAAAGGATCTAATTAGGTTGAACAAAGAATAAGTAGAAGAATAATCGTAAAAGGATC
>JGI24707J26582_10002591_pt1 | contig 13453 bp, 12 predicted proteins | sample BioPla1DNA1_FD_26582 | JGI IMG/M metagenome (IMG submission 26582) | reverse complement strand
CTCGCCCACAGTGAAGAAATGACCGCTATTGCTTAGAAAATTGTACTATGCTAAAATAAATGCATTGCATTATTAAGGATGAATTTATGGGAAAAGTCAATGAGATACCCGCAAGCCCNATGGATTTTCTNNTGTTTCCGGCTTGGGTGCATAAAAAGCTTTCTGTAAAGATTACAGGTTTGATTCTAGCTTTTCTGTTTGTCGGGGTTTATGATCTGTTTTTTTATAAGAATCTTTTTAAAGAAGGTTTTTTTGAAAGTAAACCCGGACTTCTTATATTTAAAATTTTTCTGTTCCTTATTTTTGCCCTGCTGGTAGGTGCCATTGATGTAATATGTGCCATGGTCCCTATTTCAGAGCTGGCTATTATGATAGGAAAACGCAGTGAAAAATATGTGAGTACCGGGATGCCGGTTATACTGATGAAGTCCTATGCTGTGTCACATATGCTTTTTATAATACCTACCGCAATTTTTGTTTATTCCGGTGTGAACTGGAATCTGGTTGATATGAATTCAACTACACAAATCCGTTTAATTTTCTCAATACTCGTTACGGTGCTAAGCTTTATGCCGCTTTTCCAGCTTGGAGTAATATACAGAACAATCAGTATAAGAACACGCATACAGGTTTTCGGTAAGCTTATACTCATCCTGGCAACATATTTTTGGCTGAACTTAAGTGGCAGCGCAGTAATGTTTTTTGTTTCAATTTTTCATGATATTCTTCTTAACATACGCTGAAGCAGCCAACCCCTTGTCAACCTGAGCGAAGCACCTTATGTCACTCTGAGTGGAGCGTATACAAGTTTAGCAGCTGTAGACTGCTGCGATTTAGCGCTCCGTTCCAACATCCTGTTTCTAGTCGCGCCCGCTACGCAGTCCATGCTTCGCTTTAAATCGCAGCAGCCACGCTGCTTAATTATGTTTGTACAAGTTGTCATCCTGGCGGAGTCGAAGGATCTTATACGTCAACGAAAAGATTCTTCGCTTTTAATACCAGATGTTTTAATTCTTTATTATTTTATGAAACATATAATTTAATATTGACTTTAATAATATTATAGTGTAACTTTAATATTATTAAAGGAGTGATTATGTGGCAATAGAGGTTGTACCTGACTGGATGGTAAATCTTGACGATGAGGATGTATCATTTATTAAGAATTTTATAATGGCGTCCGGCTCTCTAAAAGAAATAGCAAATCAATACAATGTGACATACCCCACTGTCAGGCTCAGGCTTGATAAACTGATACAAAAAATTAAGATAAGCGAAAGCACAGCAAGTGAACCATATATTGCTTTAATAAAACGTCTGGCAGTTAATGAAAAGCTTGACTTTGAAACAGCAAAAATTCTTATTAATGAATACAAAAAAATTAAACCGGAGGTAAAATAAATGTATTTTCCAATAAACACTATAATATTAATACTGATATTTGCGGCTATAATAGCGTTGCAAGTGTTCTTTTCAAAGAAGGAAAATAAATGGCTTGGGTTGATATTACCTGCAATATTCTTTGTCTACTCTCTTCTTATGGTTCTCAATGTAGCAGTTTTCGATGACATGAGCGGTTGGGATGTTTTTAGCATGTTGGCATCCACCTTTTTACTTTCTAATATACCAACACTTATTTTACTGGGAATTTATTTTGCTTATCGCGGGAAAATAAAAAGAAATGACGAGTTAAACAAGATGAATATTCAAGATTTATAGGAATATCCTAATAATTACATCCTGTCCGGGACAGGGCTTACCGCTTGAAAACATTGTTCAAAGAATGTATAATAAAATATGCATTTTGGTAAATGCATATATCATGTCCCGTTAGTCTAATGGATAAGACAATGGATTCCGGTTCCATTAATATGGGTTCGATTCCTATACGGGACGCCAGCTTTGAGTACAGACTTATCAATGTAGTCTGTGCTCTTTTACTATATCCTCAGGAGATTCTATGAATATACGATGCGGAATAGATATAATTGAACTTGACAGAATTTCAAGAGCCTTAAGTGACGGGGACAGCTTTAAAAACAAAGTCTTTACGCCAAGGGAGCGGGCTTATTGCGAAAACAGAGGAAAGGGTTCTATGCAAAGCTACGCAGCCCGGTTTTGTGCAAAGGAGGCTGTGGCTAAGGCTCTTGGCACCGGAATATCCCAGGGCATTTCTTTTCAGGATATTGAGATAATTAATGAAGAGAACGGAAAACCAATAGTGATTTTATATGGAGAAGCAGAGCGGATTTATAGAAATCTGGGCTCAAAGGCAATAGATATAAGCCTGACCCACAGCCGTGATTATGCAGCTGCTCATGCAGTTATTCTGACGGGGGAGTGAAAGGATTGGGAATTATAAAATATGTTCATTGTGCTGATATTCACCTTGATGCGCCTTTTCGGGAGCATGGCCAGGGTACATATGGCGATACAAGAAGAAAGGATATCAGAGATGCGTTTCTAAATATACTCAATCGGGTGAAAACAGAAAATGCCGGTTTTCTTTTAATATCTGGAGATTTATATGAGCATGGATCAGTTGTAAAAAGCACTATGGAATGGCTTTACATGGTTCTTTCCGAGGTCGGGGTACCCGTTGTTATTATTCCCGGCAATCACGATCCTTACCTGTTAAACTCATGGTATAAAAACTGGGAATGGCCTTCCAATGTTACAATTCTAACCCCCGATAATCCGAATCTGGTACTGGAAAATCTAAATGTAAATATTTACGGGATGGGCTTTTCTGGTTTTAAGGAGGGAAAGCCCGACTTATCCATGGTATCAAAGCCTAAAGAGGGATTTTTTAATATTTTTATGTTTCATGGCACCCTTGATATGGATTTTGCAGGTAATGACTACAAGCCGGTTACAACCATGGAGCTTGAAGCATTAGGGTATGACTATTATGCGCTTGGACATTTTCATAATATCCGGGACGATTACCCTTTAAGAAATGCATATAATCCGGGAAGCCCTGAGCCCCTGGGATTTGATGAGACGGGTGAGCATGGAGCCATTCTGGTAACCGCCGAAACAGTTCAGGGTGGGACAAGCCTGAAGGTTGAGAAGTTCAATACGGCTGTCAGGGCTTATCATGATGAAGATTTAAATATAACCGGTCTAAAGACTCTTGAAGAGATTAAAATGAGAGTTTTGGGACATTTAGAGGGCTTTAATCCGCAAAGAGATATTATCCGCATTAATCTAAAAGGCCTTACAGAGCTTTCGATTGACGAGGATATGCTGACATCGCTTTTTGCGGAGAACTGGCTGTATCTGAAAATACGCAACAATACCCGTAAAGCTTATGATATTGAAAGCCTTGAGAAGGATTTATCTCTTAAAGGAGCTTTTGTCAGAGAAATGAAATCCCGCATCCGGAAGGTTGCTGATGAACTGGAGAATAATCCGGAGAATCCGGAGCTTAAAAGAGAAGAAGAAATACTGGTCCTTGCCTTAAGTTACGGGCTGGAGGCTCTTCAAAACGGTAAAATTGAGTGGTTGAGCGAATAGCAGGAGTAGAGCAATGAAAATTAAACTATTAGACATTAAAGGTTTCGGAAAGTTTAATAAGCTGAAAATAGAACCCAAAGAGGGATTTAATATCATATTCGAGAATAATGAATCAGGCAAATCAACCCTGCAGGCATTTATTCGTGCTATGCTTTACGGGCAGCGGGGAGGCAGAAGATCAAAGGATGGGAGCCTTCCTCCGCTGAAGCATAACAAACCGTGGAACGGTGAGCAATATGCCGGTATACTGGAATATACTCTGGAGAACGGCAAATCATACAGAGTTGGCAGAAATTTTGAAAAAGGCACCACAAACCTCTACGATGAAGGAGCCAATAATCTGACTAATTCTTTTCCTGCCGACAAAGAAAAGGGCCCTATGTTTGCCGAAGAGCATCTGGGGATAGATGAAGCCGCTTTTGAGCGAAGCGCTTTTATAAGCCAGTTGCAGAGTGTTATAGACGAGGAAGGCAAGAAGAACCTTATTAATAAGCTTTCCAACCTGAATACTACAGGCAGTGAGGAGATTTCTTTAACGGATGCACTTAAAGCACTTGATTCGACCCTGCTTGAAAGAGTGGGGACTAAGACCTCTACAACCCGACCTTTAAACAGGATAAATAATATGCTTTCGGATCTGGAGCAGCAGAAGGCAGAAATTGAAAAGAAAAACAACAGCTTTATGGAAACCGTTCTGGATCTGCGTGAGCAAAACAGCATATTGAACGGGCTTAATAAAAAACTTGAACAATTATACAAAAAAAAGGACTCTATGATATCCTCCAGGTTATTATCACTGAAAAAGGAACTGGACGGTCTGATCACAGAAAGAGACAAAATAGAGGAAAGCATAAAAGAGAGCAACAGAAATATTATCAAACTGAAAAACTATGAAAATATTTCTGCTGAGACTGTCTCTGAAATTACGATGATGCTCCGGGAACAACAGCAAATAGAAGAGGTGCTCCGGCTTGAACAAACCAGACTGACCGAATTTCAGGAGAAATGCGATGAATTGTCTGAATTATTAGAGCCTGAAGAACTATTTGAAAAAAAGGTGAGGGAAGTCCAGGAGGCTATCAATATTTATAATGAAGCCAAGGAGCAGGCTAAACAAGGATCAGACAATGCGTTTAAATATAATATTTCTACTGCGCATAAACGCAGCTGGATGCCTTTTATTGTTCCTGCTGGCCTGCTATCCGCCATGTTGATGCTGGTAAATTACTTTTACAGTCAAAACCCGGTGTTTCTGGGGATTAGCGTTGCAGCCGCTGTTATGACAGTAATTATTTTATTTATAAACAATATTAAGCGGAACAATACAGGAGTAAGAGCTTACAACGAAGCCGATGAGCTTAATCGTGTTCTGCATAAGGCCGGTTTTGCCGATGTGGTGGAATATGCCAAATACAGGCAGGAACAAATACAGACAAGGGAGCTNTACGAGAGCTATAAAAAGCAGTATTTTAATGCAAAAGGGCACATTGACAACCTTCTGGCCAAAAAAGACCGGTTTACAGAAATATGGGATTCATTTATAGCCGACTGTAAAGCAGACTGTGACAATGACAACAAAGAAGAAGTGCTTGAGAAAATTAAAGAAGGTGTTATGGGTTACATAAAGGCAAGTGAGGACAAGAATAAGCTTTTATCCGAAAAAGAAAACCTTAATGAAAAATACGAAATGGTGCTGAGAGAAGCAGGCACAATGGCAGGGGAAGTGTTCCACACTATCGATGATTTTAACAATTATGTGAACGGTTTAAATGATGAAACGGATCCCGATAACAATGGAACAACCCTTGCGCGGCTGGAAGATATTATTAAGGAAACCGAAGACCGCAAAAAAAATGCGGAGATCAGAATTGCTGCCATAAATGCGCGCCTGGAGCAGGCTCCTACAGAAAGCGAGCTGTCTAAGGTTCTTGAGGAAATCAGCTATTATACCGAGAAAAAAGAAGAACTTGAAATGAAAGGCGCAAGCCTGGTACTGGCAAGCCAGGTGTTGAAGGAAGCAGCATTAAAAATGCAAAGAGACTATATTCCGTACCTCAATGAAGAAATGAGCAGAATGATGAATATATTAAGCGGCGGACGATATCATAAAATAACCACCAACGATGCGTTAAGCATAAATCTTGAAGCTCCTGAAACTGATGAGCTTATTCCTGTAAACCGCTTAAGTGCTGGTACTATAGATCAGGTATATTTCTGCATGCGTCTGGCCGCAGTAACTCTTATAGAGAAAGACAGGGAGCTTTTACCCCTGTTTTTGGATGAACCTTTTTCCCAATATGATGAAGATCGTGTTAAAAATGCCTTTGAGCTTCTGAAGGAAGTTTCCAAAAAGCGGCAGGTGTTCTTCTTTACCTGCAGAGAAAGGGAATATGAAATTGCCGCTTCAGTTTTTGAAGATAACATGAACAGAATCCGGCTTAATTAAAATATTAAACTATTCAATATAGAAAGTACGGCAAATTATCAGCTGTACTTTTTTTGTAGCATAATTCTCCAAAATTTTGAAAGAATAAGCACCGAGGAAAATATATTATGAAAGCGGTGAAAATTATAAAGACTAAAAAATTACTTATCATGGTTCTGACAATCCTTGCTGTGACATTAAGCGCCTTTTTCAGCCACATCTGCTTTGGAGCTCCTGCCAGTCAAGTCAGCGATGTGCAGCTTTTGGCAAGAGCAATAAACGGTGAAGCCAGAGGTGAGCCTTATGAGGGACAGGTAGCAGTTGGCGCTGTAATTTTAAATCGTGTAAAGTCACCGAATTTTCCCAACTCCATTGCAGGAGTGATTTATCAACCAGGGGCCTTTACTGCGGTAAGTGACGGACAAATAAATGTTCCTATTGACCCAAAATCGACAGTGGTAAAAGCGGCACAGGATGCATTGAATGGATGGGATCCTACTTACGGTTGTCTTTACTATTGGAATCCGGCAACAGCAACGAGCAAGTGGATCTGGTCAAGAAAAATAGTTGTGAAAATAGGGAAACATAATTTCGGAAAGTAACGGCAAAATTTTTATAAAAAGGTTGGGTGTACTATGGAGAATAATTTTAGAATCAGTGAAGATGAAATTATTGAGGAAAGAAAAAAGTATGAAGAAAGTTACAAGGCACTGCAACACTCTAAGGCCAGACACAGGACAAAAAATGTAATAATTGCAATACTGCTGGCAACAACTATTTTCGGAGCATATCAGTACAATACGGCAATGAGGTTAAGACAACAGTTGAACAATGCATATAACAAAGCATTTTATGAGCTTGTAGATTATATCAAGAATGTTGAGGTCATGCTTATGAAAGCCCGGATGACTTCTTCGCCCGAGCTGACTGCCGCAACATTAAGCGATGTTTGGAGAGAATCCTTTTGTGCAGCAAGCAATTTAGGTCAGTTGCCTATTTCGGTGGGGGTTCTATCCAATACCGAGAAATTTTTAACTCAAGTGGCCGATTTGTCAAAATCTATGGTAAAACAGACTACAAATGGTAACACCATAGACGATGAACAGATGAAAACTCTGGCCGAACTTCACAGCTTTTCGGTGAATCTGGAAAAAGGCCTTTTAGAGATGCAACAGGACCTTTCCAATGGCAATTTGAAGTGGGAAAATGTAGCCTCTGAAGAACAAAAGGAAATGAAAGAGATTTCAGAGGATATGCCACAAACATTTGGCAGCATTAATGATCAGTTTGAGGAAATGCCTACCCTGATTTATGACGGTCCATATTCTGAGCACATGCAAAACAGAAAAGCTTTGGGATTAACAGGCAAAAAAATGACAGAAAATCAGGCCATCGAAAAATTGAATAAGTTTATGGGAGATGGTAAAGTACGCAATGTGGCTAAGCTTGCCGACAACAACAACGGAATAATAGATACGTATAATTTTAGAGTGGAATTGGCAGACAAAGAAAAAGACAGTGTTGCAGAAGCCGATGTATCTGTAGTAGGAGGCCATGTAGTCTGGTATCTCTATAACAGAGAAGTAGGTGATAAGACCATTGATATTAACAAAGCAATGGAACTGGGCGCTAAATTTTTAAAGGAACGCAACTATCCTAATATGAAACAATCATATTATATGCAGAATGACGGTATTGCCACTATTAATTACGCATATACCGAGAACGGCATTACCTATTATCCTGATCTGATTAAGGTAAAGGTGGCATTGGATAACGGGGAAATTGTCGGCTTTGAAGCAAACGGATATCTTATGAATCATACTCAAAGAAATTTTGGAACTCCTAAGCTGACCGAGGCTCAAGCCAGAGAGAAAGTTGTAAGAGGCGAAAACATCAAATCATCAGGGCTGGCTGTGATACCGACAAATTACGGCACCGAGATTCTTTGCTACGAGTTTACAGGCAAGGTTGAGGACAAAGACTTTTTGGTTTATATTAACGCAAACACCGGTGCGGAAGAGGAGGTTCTGATTATAATTAACTCAGAAGAAGGTATTTTAACTATGTAGGTAAATTACTCTAAGCATTACCTATTATGTCATCCTAAAAGATTCTTCGCTAGCGCTCAGAATGACATGCTTTAGCGGAGCGTATACAAGTTTAGCGGCTGTAGACTGCTGCGATTTAGCGCTCCATTTCCAACATCCAGTTTCTAGTCGCGCCCGCTACGCAGTCCATGCTTCGCTTTAAAACACAGCAGCCACGCCGCTTCATTACGTTTGTACGTCATCCTGAACGAAGTGAAGGATCTTAATATCAACAAAAATTGGGACGCGAGGATAAATTACCTGCGTCCCATAAACAACTTAATTAAAGATACTTCTTAAAACCATCTGAAGTCTCAATCAATTCTTTTACCAGAACTCTTGCCTTATCAGCATTCTGCCTGCTCATAGACGTCATGGCATCTGCTTCCTCGACATTAGCAGAGGCTTCTTCACTTAAAGCCGATACTTCAGTTATACTGTCAATAACCTTATTGTTGGAATCTACGATTTCATCAAGCTTTTGAGTTACAAGTTGGACGTTGTTGGTGAACTCATCCATCTTAACAGAAATACTGTCAAATACGTTCTTCGTGTTGTTAATTAAATCAGTCTGCTGATCATTTATTTCTTTTAACATCATAACCGATTCAGATGTTCTGGTTGCTTTTCTCCCCAGAGATTCGAGAATTTCAGCGATACTGGTGGCACTGTCCTTACTCTGCATGGCAAGCTTTCTGATTTCGTCGGCTACCACGGCAAATCCGCGGCCGTTTTCTCCGGCACGGGCGGCTTCAATTGAAGCATTTAACGACAGTAAATTGGTTTGCTCCGAGATGCCGGTTATGATCTCGGTTATACTTTGAATTTCGTTTGCCTTTTCGGTTAATTCCTGCATTTTTCTGTGAGCATACTGGCTTTTATCATTTGCTATCAAAGCCTTTTCGCTAAGTTCCCTAACATGCTCTATTCCCTCGTTCAATGCACTTAGCGATTCTTTTGAAAGTGCTTCCATATGATCTGAGAGCTCTGACGTATTAACAATAAGGGAATGAATGTTTTTTGACATAGCTGATTGTTTCTGTATGCTCTCGGCAGTATGCATCACACCGGAGCTGATCTCGTTAATGGCATTTGAAATAATATCGGAGCCTTCTGCGGATTTTTCCACGATAGAGTATACATCCTGTGCGTTCTTTTCTATAGAAGCAGCTATTTTAAGAACATCATCCAATATTTCGGCTTGCTTTTTCTGCTCTGACAGAATATTTTCTAGATTTTCATTATTAATTTTTATAGAAAGTCTGGTGGATATTATGATAGAAAGAGAAAAAAGTATCAATGATGCAATTTGTATCATGTATTCGGTTACAGCACCACCGGTATTTGATTTCAAAATAAAAATACTATATATGATTTTTGCTATATTTATTATAAAAGCCACCGAACAAGACACTATTATGAGCTTAAGATCAAAGTATAAATAATACATTAGGATTATGCAAAAGAAATATACATAAGTAATCAAATATGGGGAAGTTAAATTAACAAATAAATAAAAGAAAAGATAACCTAATAAGGTAATGTATTTAACACTTGAAGCCGCCGGATTTTGTCGATATACAATAAGGGCTATAATAAGCGGAATAAAGATAATGGCTGAAAATAGAAGAAGGTAGCCTAAAGTTCTTCCGCCCCTTAGAACTTCCAAAAAGTATCCGATGAAGGTAGTGGCATTAAGCAGCAAATTAATCAATAAGACAACCTTATTGGTTCTCTTAATTTGCGAATTTTCTTGCATTTAATCGCCTCCTCTACAAGTATTTACACCTTATTATCGAATATTCTATCTCTTATTTGTAGAATATACAAGTTTTTGGAATAAAAATCATCCTCTGATTTTTTTAAGAATACGAATATCCTCACCTGTAAACTGCAGGGCCTGAAATTCTCCTATTATACGTGATGCTATCCGCTCGTCATATTGTTTAAAAAGCCTCTTATAATCCAGATTTGAAGCAATTATGGTTTTCGCGGTACTGTTTTTCCCCTGAGCCTTTCTAAGTTCGAGAAGGGATAATAATTCCGCATATTTAGAATCGCTTTCCGGCTCTGTGCCCAAATCATCCAAAATCAAAAGATTGACAGTAATGAGGTTTTTATAGGCTTGTTCACTGGAAACACCGTCTCTGTCTATATTAAGGCGGTATTGCTGAATTATCGGGAATAAAGATGTCGCGGTAAGATACAAAACAGTAAATCCCGCTTTCAGGATTTCAATACCTATACTCTTTGCCATAAAGGTTTTTCCGGTACCGGTAGGACCATGAAAATAAAGATTCTGGGTTGATATATCGGTAAAATTATCGATGAAATTCAAGCACTGCTCTTTTACTTCAAGGATTTGTGCTCTCGGAGAAATATCGGTAAAATACTTTTTCTTATCGGGATTAATCGGATAATAATTCTCATTGAAAAACTCAAAACCGGTCTCCCCGTCATCTACAAGGTTTGAAACCCTGTACAACTGCTCCAGATACAGGTTTTGATAGCAGGAACAAGGCACTGATGCACCATCTTTGGATATATATCCCTTATCTCCGCAGGCTGTACAGCTGAAGCGGGGATCCATATAATCGACCGGTATATTATGCTCTTTTAACAGAGCTTCTTTTTTGCTGTTTAAACGGGCTAATTTATCCAGATACTCATTTACAGAATGCGATGATGCCGGTTCATTTATAAGTGAGCGGGCATAACGTACACCTGTCAATGTAATCTCAGTTTCAATCTGTGCTAACCCGGGAATCTTTTCAAAAACTTCTTGTTTTCGCCGTTCTGCTTCATAAATAGCCCGGTCACGCTTAAGTGCAAATTCGCTGTCTAAAAAGCGCCTTATTTCAGCCATTTAAACATTATCCTTTCAGTTCGCCTGTAATGGGTTTACAGCTTTTCGAGTTTATCATAAAAGTCATCATCATAGCTGCGCTGCTGAAAATTCCCCCTGCGGGTGGTTTTTCCTGACTGCACCTTAGGTTTGCTTGTTTTTGCCGAGAAAGAAGCTTCCTGATACGCTTTTAGCTGTTCCAGGCTTTGTATACCCTCCTTATGCCAATTGGTGAGAATATTATGGGCATACTTAAAGGGTGTAGATTTACCTACTGTAAGCTTAAGAGCCTCATCAATTATGGTCATGTCATAACCATATTCATTAAGCCAGGTTTCCAGATATTTCTCTTCGTAAGTGGTGAGCTTTTTACCCAGTCTCAGGGACCTTGCAATTACTTTTCCAATTTCTTTTGTTCTCTCGCAGGCCTCCATATACTTTTCAAGCTCCCAATGGTTGGTTATGTTCTTTGATGCCCAGGTAGCGGCGACCTTTTCTATGTATTTGATATTTAACGCATTATTATCATAGCAAAATTTAAACAGGCTAACCATTACATCCTCGTCAAAGCGATAGTCTGAAAACCAGTTATCTATTGCAGCGTACCAGCTGGGAGCCATAATTCCCTGAAAGAACATTTTGTTTATCGAATCTATACATTGATTTCTTCTGATATTTGCCTGGGTTTTGCTGTTTGCAGTTTCGACATCAGAGGTAGTCTTTTTCTTGTATAGCTTTGAAAGAGCTTGTTCTTTAACGTTTGTCAGGGAGATAACTTTTGGAGTCCGTAAAATAAGTCCTTCTTTTTCAAGGATTAAGAAAACAGCGTTAACAGTATCCATGGAAAGATCCAGCTTTGCTGCCATATCTTCAGGACGGGCTTCTTTATTGTATTTACTTAAAAAAATGCAGTAAAGGTACACCTTAACAGCATCGGACGGGAGTCTGGGCATTATATCGCTGAGAAAAATATCCGGAACCAATGTGTCCGACAGCAGGATGTCCTTAACAACTTCAAATTGCATAAAATACCTCAATTTTTATTTTGAATAGGTAAAGTAATTATAGCACATACTCATGATATTCTTAAGACTAAATTGAAATAATAACAACAGCAATGTAAAAAGGAGTAGAAATATGCCGCAGTTAGCAGTCAGAACAAGGTCAGGTAGAGTAGAAAGCTTACATGACGGATATATTTGTGTAACCGATTCAGATAACAATGTTATATACTCCATAGGAGATCCGAATGCCGGAGTTTTTCTCCGGTCATCGGGGAAGCCGATTTATGCCGTTGCTTATGTCAATTCGGGGCTAATAGAAAGATATAACATATCTCTTAAGGAATTGGCCATTATGTGCTCCTCCCATCAGGGACAGGCCTTCCATCGGAAAATTATTTTGTCGATACTAAAGAAAATTGGCCTCACCGAAAAGGACCTGGACTGTGGACACAAGTATCCGGAAAGCCAAAAGGTCCATGATGCGCTGGTAATGCTATGTAAAAGGCCGGATCCTATTTTCAGCAACTGCTCGGGAAAGCACGCGGGTTTTTTGGCTTTATGCCGGTTTTATAATTATCCGGTAAAAAATTATACGAATCCGGATCACCCTGTAAATCAGCTGATTAAAAAAACAATGGCCGGGCTTTTAGAATGTGATGAAAATGAAGTAATCACGGGNAAAGACGGCTGCACTCTGCCCACATATTTTCTTACAATGCAGCAAACCGCCTGGTTATATGCACGGCTTGCCCACGGCTATGAAGGAAACAGAAAATACAAGGATTGCTTCGGGCTTATACAAAGTGCCATGATAAATTACCCCCGTGTTATAAGAGGTAGAGGTACATTCTGTACCGATTTAATTAATTATACCGATGGACGCGTTATAGGTAAAATCGGTGCGGAAGGTATCTATTGCATATCAATCCCGGAAAAACGGCTGGGCGTATCTATAAAGATGTCTGACGGGCATCCCTGGTCAAGCTTTCCTGTTGCAGTGCGGGTACTGGAGGAGCTGGAAATTCTTGATGCCGCAACTGTCAAAAAGCTTGAAAGATGGGCCCTTCCGGCTGTAAAAGATGATAAAGGAAATACCGTCGGGTATATTCATCCGACATTCAGCCTTACAGAAAATACGCACAGCCATTATAAACCGGGAGACATATATCCATAAAGGAGTTTGAAACATGGAGCAATTAGCAGTAGTTACAAGAAACCGGTATGTGGAGAGTATCCATCAGGGTTATATATGCGTTGTTGATTCAGAGGGCAGGATAATATACAAAAAAGGCGACATTAACACCCAGTTCTTCTTCAGATCCTCAGCAAAACCTATTCAGATTATACCCTTTATTCAGTCGGGAGGCGCAAAAGCCATGAACTATACTCCTGAGGAAATTGCAATAGGCTGCGCATCCCATTCCGGAGAATCCGTACATCAAAAAACTGTATTTAACGTGTTAAAAAGGCTGAATTTAGATGTAAATGATCTTCGTTGCGGAGTAAAAAGGCCCTATAATGAGGATGAGAATAACAGGCTTATATCTCATGGCGAAAAACCATCACCACT
>JGI24707J26582_10002589_pt1 | contig 13458 bp, 15 predicted proteins | sample BioPla1DNA1_FD_26582 | JGI IMG/M metagenome (IMG submission 26582) | reverse complement strand
TAATAGTGTAAAAAATATTAGTATAAATGAATGGTTTAGAAACTATTTTAATTTTACTAGCTATGTAATAGTTGGCATGTATATAGCCATAATAGGTATGGTAATGGCTGATTTTACAGATGAAAATATAGATAGTAGAATGAAAATATCTTCAAAAAAATTTTTAAATTTTAATATGGAAATGTATTTAGGACAACTGACCATAGCTGGTATAATTACAATAATATTTATTCTAGGAAGTATAATGTTAAAGGGAAAATATATTAGGGAAATAGAATTTAATAAATATATAATTAATATCATAGTTTTTTCTTTTTCCATATTATGTTTAACATATTTTATAAATAATTTTACTAAAAACAAATTTATTATAAGTGGATTATCTATAGTTTTATCCCTTGGCACTTCCTTTATATCAGGAGTAATGGTACCTCAAGAATTTTTAGGGAAAAAGACCTTAACATTGGCGAAATTTTTCCCCACATATTATTTTGTAAAAGTAAATGGCACCACAGTCAATTCTTTTTCAGATATAAGCTTTAATATATTTATGCAGCTATTATTTGCTTTTGCTTTTGTATTAATGGGATTATATTTTTCTAAGTCACAACAAAAGGCTTGATTTAGAAACTATTATTGAAAAAGTTTAATTAAAATATCTATATCATAATTTATTGATTTATTAAAAATTAAATGATAATATAAGTATGTCAAAGTGGATTAGAGAATTTGCCATGTTTTAAATTAATAGTAAGATATAAGGGGTGTAATTAATTATGACAAAAATTATTATGGACAGTACATCTGATCTACCTACTGATATTATTGATAGGTATGATATAGATATATTGCCTCTTAGAGTCTATATAAATGATAAAGAATACTTAGACAAGGTTACAATTACAGTTGACCAAGTATATGATTTAATGAAAAATGAAGTTTGTCCTAAAACATCACTTCCAAATCCAAAAGCAATATATGATCTTTTTAAAAAATATGCATCTAAAGGCCAAGACTTTATTTATTATTCTTTTTCATCTAAACTATCTAGCACATACCAGACATCTTGTCTTATTATTCAAGAGCTTAGAAAAGAATACCCTAATGTTAAAATGGAGGTAATTGATACAAAGGGTGGCTCCTTTGCGTCGGGATTAATTGTTTTACAAGGTGCTAAATTAGTTGAAGCAGGTGCAAATTTTGAAGATGTTGTGAAAATTTCAAGGGAAAATGTTGAAAATATAGAGCATGTTTTTACTATTGATGATTTAAGCTGGCTTTTAAAAGGTGGAAGAATTAATAAAAGTGAAGCATTAATAGGNAATGTTTTAAAAATAAAACCTGTCTTAGATGTTCAAGAAGGTAAAATGGTGGTAATTAAGAAAATAAGAGGTAGAAAAAGAGCATTAAAAACTGTTGTAGACATTGTGCAACAAAGAATAAAGGATTTTCCAAATCAAATTATTGGTATAACCCATGCAGATGATATAAAAGCAGCTTTAGAGGTAAAGGATATGATTGTAGAAAATTTAGGACATAGCAATGTATTAGTGGAAAAAATAGGTAGCGTACTAGGTTCTCATTTAGGCATAGGAGGAGTTGGAGTATTTTTCTTTAATAAACCATCTAATTTATATATAAATGAGTTTCAATCTATTTAGAGATTAAAACTGAAAATAAAATACTAAAAACAATTAGGTCAGATTAATTAATCTGACCTAAAATTTGTTATAATAAACATCCCTTCTATTGCATATGAAATTAGGAACTTATTTGATATAATTAAATCAGAAAATATAGATAAGCTTAAGGAGTGATAATATGGAAATACCAAAATTTATTAAAATTGCTAACTTACCAACTAAAATTGAAAAATTAGAAAGATTAAGCAAGGAACTAGGGAAAAACATTTATATTAAAAGAGATGATCAAACAGGAAGTGAGGTTTCGGGAAATAAAATAAGGAAACTGGAATTTGCAGTAAAAGAAGCCATAGACAATAATTCAGATTATTTAATCACATGTGGAGGTATTCAATCAAATCATGCTAGGGCTACTGCAGCTGTGGCTGCTAAATTGGGAATGGGTTCTTATTTAGTATTAAGAGGTAAGGAAGATAATGAAATAGAAGGAAATCTATTTTTAGATAAAATCCTAGGGGCAAATATAAAATTTGTTACACCAGAAGAATATAAAAATCATAGAAAAGAAATTATGGAAAATATTAAATTAGAATTGGGGAAGAAAGGACATAGAGCATATATAATTCCAGAGGGAGCTTCCAATGGCATTGGGTCCTTTGGTTATTATAAAGCAATGGAAGAGATTTTAAAACAGGAAGAGGAATTAGGAATAAAATTTGATGCCATAGCAATGGCAGTAGGCTCAGGTGGTACCTATGCAGGGCTTTATTATGGAAATTATATAAATGAAAATTTAGCTAAAATTTATGGTATAAATGTATGTGATAATAGTGAATTTTTTAAAAATCGTGTATTGGAATTATTAGAAGAAATGTCCCAATATACAAATGTGAAAATACCTGTTAATAAAGAAAATATTAATATAATAGATGGATATGTTGGATTAGGCTATGCCCTTAGTCAAAAAGAAGAAATTGAATTTATTCAATCCCTTGCAAAATTAGAAGGAATAGTATTAGACCCTGTATATACTGGCAAGGCCATGTATGGTCTAGTAGAAGAAATTAAAAAAGGAAATTTTAAGGAACATAATAATATTTTATTTATTCATACAGGAGGATTATTTGGATGGAGTGGTGAGCAAATAGGATTAGTTAAATAGTTTCTCAACGCTAAGTAAAAGGAGGTTATTATGTTTAAACTAGAGCCTATTAAGAATATGAATGAGGAAGAAAGACTAAAATATATGAACCTTTTATTAAAATCCCAATTAAGCTCTGAAAAAGACGATTTAGCCAATATATCCAATGCAACAGGAATTATTATGGCCTGTGTAGATAGATTAAATTGGGCAGGTTTTTATATACTACGAGGAAAGGAATTAGTATTAGGGCCATTTCAAGGTTTACCTGCCTGCAATAGAATAGAGATTGGGAAAGGAGTTTGTGGAACAGCAGTTAAAACAAAGGAAGTTCAACTAGTTCCAGATGTTCACTTATTTCCTGGACACATTGCCTGTGACCAAGCTTCAAATTCTGAACTTGTTATACCAATTATTAAAGAAGATATTGTTTATGGAGTTTTAGATTTAGACAGTCCAGAAAAAGAAAGATTTACTCAATTAGAAAAAGATTATTTTATTAAATTTGTAGATATTTTAAACCAATATATTAACTGGGAAAATATATGAAATAATTTTCCTAAATTTTTACAGACAAGCATTCCCTGCCATCCTTTATATTTTATGTTTTAATTTAAAAAAATTTCCTTGACAATGATTAAATATATGGTAAATTGTATATATATAGTATATAGAATAGAAAAACATACTACATATAGGGTGGAGGGATACTATGTTAAAAGTAGAAAAAAGAAATGGCATGATAGTGGATTTTGAAGGGGAAAAAATAGTAAATGCTGTATCTAAAGCCATGGCAGAAACTGAAATTGGTATAGATAAGGAAATTGCCAAAAAAATTGCAGACAATGCATATAATAATTTCAATAATTTAGATGTAGTCCATATTGAAAAAATCCAAGATTTTGTAGAAATAGAATTAATGAAAACTAGACCAGATGTGGCAAAAAAATATATTCTTTACAGGGATGAACGAGCTAGACTTAGAAAATATGGCTGGCAAATGACAGATTTGCAAAGNGATATTTATGAAAAAAAATATAGATTTGAAAATGAATCCTTTGATGAATTTCTAACTAGGGTTAGTGGAGGAAACAATTTTATTAAAAAAGCAATAAAGGATAAAAAGTTTATGCCTGCTGGAAGAATATTAGCAGGTAGGGGATTAGACAAAAATGGTAGAAAAGTCACACTTAGTAATTGCTATGTTATGCCTAAAGTTGAGGACAATATTGAATCTATCTTTGATACGGCTAAATATATGGCTAGAACATACTCCTATGGTGGTGGAGTAGGGCTTAATTTATCAAAACTTAGACCCAAGGGAGCAAAAGTAAATAATGCTGCTAGTACCACAACAGGAGCAGTATCCTTTATGGATTTATACTCCTTAGTTACAGGTCTAATTGGAATGAAAGGCAGACGTGGAGCTTTAATGTTAAATTTAGATTGCAATCATCCTGATATTGAGGATTTTATAGATGTAAAAAATGATTTGTCCAAAGTAAATTATGCCAATATATCTGTAAATATTACAGATGAGTTTATGAAAGCAGTAGTAGAAGATAGGGAGTTTCAGTTATATTTTTATGTAGATGCTACTGGGGAAGAAATTAGGAGAAAAGTGAATGCTAGAGATTTATTTAGAAAAATAGCTGAAAATAATTGGAATATGGCAGAACCAGGTATATTGTATCAAGATCGAATTGACTCTTGGCATTTAATGAGTGAAGACCATACCTTTGAATTTGCAGGAGTAAATCCTTGTGCTGAGGAAACATTACCAGGTTTCGGTTCATGTAATTTATCTTCTATAAATTTATCTGAATTTGTACTAAATCCCTTTACAAAAGATGCTGAATTTCATTTTGAAAGATTTGGAGAAATGGTAAGGGAGGGAGTTGTTTATCTAAATGAAGTATTAGATGAAAATATGAATCTTCATCCTTTGCCACAACAACAGGAATTATCTAGGGAATTAAGACAAATCGGTCTAGGTATAATGGGTGTTGCAGATATGTTTATTAAAATGGGAGTAAAATATGGAAGTGAAGAGTCTATAGAATTAATTCATCAAATAGGTAGAGTTTTAGTAAATGAGGCATTAAGACAATCTGCACTACTTTCTAAAGAATATGGACCTTTCCCAAGATATAGGAAAGAAAAAGTATTAAAAGCACCATTTTTATTATCCAATGCAAATGATGATGTAATGGAATTAATTGAAAAATATGGTCTTAGAAATTCACAGCTATTGACTATACCACCAACTGGTAGTATATCAACACTTATAGGTTGTAGTAATGGAGTAGAACCAATATTCCAGATTTCCTATACTAGAAAATCTGAATCTCTACATCATGAAGATACTTATTACAAAGTTTTTACTCCAATAGTTAAGGAATATATGGATAGAAACAATTTAACTAAAGAAGAGGAATTGCCAGATTTCTTTGTAACTACTTCTAATTTAGATTATAAATCTAGAATAAATGTACAAGCAGCTTGGCAACAATATATAGATGCAAGTATTTCTTCTACAGTAAATGTACCAAATGAATTTACAGTAGAAGAAGTGGAAGACTTATATATATATGCTTGGAAAAAAGGACTTAAAGGAGTTACTATATACAGAGATGGTTGTGCCAGATCAGGAATATTAATTACTGATAAATCTAATAAGAGTAGAATTGAAAAAATAGAAGAATTACAAAGTGAAATTGATGAATTAGTAGTAGAACATTTAAAAGAAGACCCAGATACTTGTCCCATGTGTGGAGGTAAATTAATCCATAGTGGGGGATGTTCTGAATGTCAGGACTGTGGCTATAGCCCTTGTTCCATATAATATAGTTTTCATATAAGGTGGCTTTAGCCACCTTAATTAATTATAAAAGGAGATGACTATGAGGGAATTATCTTTAATTGATTGTTTACCTGAAATTGTTAATAATGGGAGAAATACTGTAAAAAATATTATAAATAGAGCGTATTATGGGCCTGAAGTGGAAAAATATAGGATTATACCTAATCATAATAAAATGGAGATAATAAGTAAAGATAAAAGAATAAACTCTTTTTATCAAGGGGATAATTTAATTGTAATGGAAAAACTAATAGAGGATGGATATAGGGATAAAATTGATTTAATTTATATTGACCCACCATTTTTAACTAATGTAAATTATAAAGGTAAAGTAATAGTTGAAAATGAAAGCAAGGGGGAAATTATTGAGTATTTTGCTTATAAAGACACTTGGGATGGTGGAATGGTTACATATTTAGAAAATCTATATATTAGACTATCTCTTATGAAAGAATTACTAAGTCCTCAAGGTACCATATATGTTCATTTAGATTTTAGAACAGTCCATTATGTAAAAGTATTAATGGATGAAATATTTGGGGAAGAAAATTTTTTAAATGAAATTATATGGGCCTATAAATCTGGTGGGTCAAGTAGGAGATATTATGCAAGAAAACATGATAATATTTTAGTTTATACGAAAACTAAAGACTATATCTTTAATCCTCAATTGGAAAAATCCTATAATAGGGATTTTAAACCATATAATTTCAAAGGGGTAGAAGAGTTTCAAGATGAAATAGGCTGGTATACAATGGTAAGGTTAAAAGATGTATGGAATATAAACATGGTAGGTAGAACTTCTAAAGAAAGATTAGGCTATAGTACTCAAAAACCAGAAAAACTATTGGAAAGAATAATACTTACTTCTAGTAATGAAAATTCTTTAGTAGGAGATTTTTTTGCAGGTAGTGGTACTACAGGAATAGTAGCAGAAAAAAATAATAGGAAATGGGTAATGGTAGATAAGGGGAGTTTATCTAAAACCATAATAAATAATAGACTAATAGAAAACAAATCTTCACCATATAATATTTATATATTAGGAGATTTAAATAAAGAGATAGGGAAATTATTTATAAAGAAAATGGATATAATAGAAAATAAAGAAGGAGAAATGGAACTAAATTTAGAATTAGATAGATATGAATTAGATATAGATAAAATATCCATAGACAAAAAATACATAGATTTAATGAAAAACATATTGAAAAACAATTCCCTTGCCTTATTAGATTTTATTGGTATAGATGTAAATTATCAAGGAAATACCCCTAATTTAAATTGGCAATTTTATAGAACTAAGGAAAAACTTACATTAGAAAGAAATATTAAAATAAAAGATCCTAATTTAAGAGAAAGTGAGATGATACTTTTAAAAATCATAGATATTTTTGGTCATGAATCTAAAATTTTATTAAAATTATAAAAAAATTAAAAATAATGTATACTTTTATAATTAAATAGGATATTATTAGCATATAGTAATATAAAATATTTAATAAAGGAGAATTGCTATGAATAAAAACCACAAAGAAAACTGTGAATGCAATTGTCATGATGAGCATGAATTAGAAGAATGCCAAGATGAACAAGACTGCCAATGTGATTGTGAATGTGAACATGAACATGAAGAATACGATGATTATGATTACGAGTTTGAAGATGAAATGGATATTATCTATTTGACTTTAGATGATGATACTGAATTAGAATGTTCAGTACTAGGTATTTTTGAAGTAGAGGATAATGAATACATTGCTCTAGTACCTTTTGATGATGATCAAGTATTTTTGTACAGATATGTAGAAGATGGGGATGAGTTTGATCTTATAAATATTGAAGATGAAGAGGAATTTGAAATTGTATCAGAGGCCTTTGAGATGCTTTTTATAGAAGAAGATTTAGATTATTATGATGATATTGAATACGATGAGGATGAGGAAGAATAATTAAAATACTTCAGTCTTTAGACTGAAGTATTTTTTCATTATTTGAAACTTTTTCAATAGATTTTGATATAATAAGGTAAAGTATCAATTTGAGGTGATAAAAATATGTACAAGCTAATCGCCATTGATTTAGATGGTACCCTATTAGATGATCATAAGGAAATTTCAAAGGAAAATATTCAATTAATAAATAAATTAATAGAAAGGGATTATGAAGTAGTAATTGCCACTGGTAGAAGGTATTGGTCAGCAAAAGAATTGACAAAAACTATAAATAAACCCTTAGTTATACTTGCTAATAATGGAAGTATTGTAAGGGAGACAAAAAAAGATAGAATATTATTTGAAAAACATTTAAATATAGAAGATTTTAGAACTGTAGTAGGAAGTGGTAAAGAGAGAAATCTTCACCCAATTATTCATGTGGATAATTACGAAAATGGCTATGATTTAATTGTAGAAATGGACATAGAAAATCAAGCCTATGGCAATTATTTTAATAAAGATGAAAAAAGGTATAAAAAAGTACAAAGTTATTTAGAAATAGAAGATGAAAAGGTTTTGGCAGTAGTATATTTAGGAAGCAAAGCTGATATGAAAGATTTTTATCTAGATATAAATAAAAATTATCCAAATAAATATAATGTTCATATAGTAGAAAATATTAGAGCAGCAGAGGCACTTTTAGAAATTATGAATCCACTAGTTTGTAAGTGGCAAAGCTTACAAGAATATGCAAGGGAAAGGGGGATTAAAGAAAGTGAAATAATAGCCATTGGCGATGATAATAATGATTTTCCCATGATAAAAAATGCAAGTCTTGGAATAGCCATGAAAAATGCTAGCAAAAATGTAAAATCTGTAGCAGATATAATTACGGAAAAAGATAATAATAAATCTGGAGTGGCCTTTGAATTAAAAAAGATATTAAAATTATAAAATATAAGATTTTTTCATTATAGAAAGGACGAGAAAATGGATATAGAAGTATATAATGTTTATTCAAAATATTTAAAAGAAAAATTTGGTGAAAAAGTATATAAACTACCTATAAGCCTACCCCTAACTTGTCCCAATAGGGATGGCTCTATAGGCACTGGTGGTTGTATATTTTGTGGAGAGGAGGGAGGTTCCTTTGAAAATCTTCCCAATACCCTTTCTGTAAGGGAACAGGTAGAAAAAAACAAGGCTTATATTAGTAAAAGATATAATGCCAAGAAGTTTATTTCTTATTTCCAATCTTTTACTAATACTTATTTACCATTGGAGGATTTTAAGAAGAATATTGAAGAATCCATAGTAGAAGATGTAGTAGGTATATCTGTATCTACTAGACCAGATTGTATAGGTGATGAATATTTAGAGTATCTTTCTTATGTAAAAAACAAGTATAGTTTAGAGATTACAGTAGAATTAGGTTTACAAACAGTAAATTATCATACATTAAAGAAAATCAATAGAGGCCATACTTTGGCAGAATTTATTGATGGGGTTTTAAGATGTAAAAAATATGGTATAAGAACCTGTGCTCATTTAATCTTAAACTTACCCTGGGATAATATGGATGATGTAGTGGAAAATGCAAAAATTCTATCTGCTTTAAAAGTAGATGAGGTAAAGCTGCATGCTTTGTACATTGTAGATGGAACAGTAATGGGAGATATGTATAAAAGAGGGGAATTAAAATTAATTACTAAAGAAGAATATCAAGAAAGGGTAATTAGTTTTTTAGAATATTTAGATGAAAATATAGTTATCCAAAGAATAATAGGTCGTGCTCCAGAAGAAAATTCTCTATTTGTAAATTGGAATGAATCTTGGTGGAAAATACGGGATGAAATTGTAGATGAGATGAAAAAAAGAAAGAGTTGGCAAGGAATTAAGAGTAAAAAACAATTGAAAAAACAAGTGGAATAAGATAGAATTAAAAGTAATAGATTAGTGGAGGTGGTTATTATGGTTAAATTTATTTTAGGCCCTAAAGGTAGCGGAAAGACTAAATGGTTAATAGACAGGGCNAATGAGGATATGAGAGATGGAAATGGTAATGTAATTTTTGTTGACGTAGATGACAATCATATATTTAGCCTTAGTTATACTGTAAGGCTCATTAATGCCATGGAGTTCAATATAAGAAATCTTGAATCTTTCTATGGCTTTTTATGTGGTATTATTGGCAGAGATTATGATGTGGAAAAAATTTATGTAGACAGTATATATAAAGTAATGCCTTTAGAAATTCCTGATTTAGAAAAATTAAAAGAAAATTTAGATATAATATCAGAAAGATTTGGTACTGACTTTTATATTAATGTAGAATATTCCCTAGAGGATATGCCTGAAAATTTAAAAGATAATTGTATAGAATTAGAAGTAAATTAGGCAGGAAAATCCTGCCTTATTCCTTCTATTTTAGGGTATTGTCTTCATTAGGCCTAAAGGTAGCACAATCGGTTTCTTCTGTAGTAGAGGCGTTTCTAGGTTTAATTTCAATTTGTTTTGCTCCACATAAATCTCCCAATACATGATAATGACAAGTATTCACAATACATTTTACACCATCTAATGCTTGTGAGTTTTTTTCATGAGTCATAATAAATCTCCTTTCAAACTTTTAGTTTCAAAATTATTTTATCTTTTTTTATAAAATTTATACAATGAATTTTTGGCCAAAAAGCAATAATATAAATATATAATAGAGGAGAATAATATGATTAAAAAAGAAAGATTAGATAAAATACTATCAAATATGGGTTATGGTAGTAGAAAAGATGTAAAAAAATTAATTAAAGCTGGTAGAGTTATGATTAACAACAATATTGAAACAAAAAACAATGTAAAAATTAATCCCTATGAGGATTTAATTACAATAGACGGAGTAAAATTAGAATATAGGGAGTATATATATTTAATGTTAAACAAACCACAAGGAGTAGTTTCTTCTACTGAGGATCCAGTAAGTAGAACTGTTTTAGATTTAATAGATGAAGAGTATTTAATATTTAAACCCCATCCTGCTGGTAGATTAGATAAAGATACTGAAGGCTTAATCTTATTAACCAATGATGGGAAACTTTCTCATAAACTTTTATCACCAAAAAATAGAATAGGAAAAACCTATTATGTAGAGGTAGAAGGTTTTTTAAAGGAAAGCCATATTGACAAATTTAAAGAAGGTATTATATTAGATGATGGATACAAAACCCTTCCTGCTAAACTAGAAATAATTGAAGGGGATTTTTATTCAAAGGCAAAACTAACCATTACTGAAGGAAAATATCATCAAGTGAAGAGAATGTTTAAAGCTCTAAATATGGAAGTGCTATATCTTAAAAGACTCTCCATAGGAAATTTAAAACTAGATGAAAATTTAGAATTAGGAGAATATAGGGAATTAACAGAGGAGGAAATTAAATTGTTAAAAGAAAAATTTTAATTTTTATGATATAATGAATTAAAGTTTAAAAAATAGAAAGGTGTTATAATTGGTACGTTATAAATCTAAAGGTATTTTTGATACTTTTTTTGACAATAGAACTTCTCTTATTATTCAATATGACAATGGTGATATTTCAAAGAAAGAATTTTTAGAATCTAATTTTGACTTTGTTCAGGAAATGAACATTAAGCCTTTTTCTAAAATAGATAGTTATGAAAAGGGAATGTATAATTATCAATACTATAATGTATTGGCCAAATATTATAATATGTTAGCAAAAGACATAAGAAGAACGGCGAAACATAAAAAATACTATAATTATTATAGGAATATTGGCAATAATTATTATCATGAAAAAGACAAAGCAACTTTACATTTATTAAGATATTTAAAATTTAAAAATGTAGAAGCCTATTTTATCAAAATGGAATCAAAATTTTTAGAGGATAAATTGTATGAAATAGTACTATTGGACTATAAAGAAGCCATATTTCATTCTAAAAGCCCTTGGCTACTTAGAATCTTAAAAGAAGAAGGAGTTTTCTTAGAAGAAAAGAAAAAATCCTTAATTGACGATTATATTAATGAGAGATACTAAGGGACTATACTAATATAGTCCTTTTTTGCGTACAAAAATGAGATTTTAGTGATATAATTAAAATTATAAAAGGAGGGGCATAATGGAGTTTACTAAAATGGAAGCAGCAGGTAATGACTTTGTTTTATTTAATGGATTTAAATATAATATTGAAAATCTAGGGGCACTGGCTAAAAAAGCATGTGATAGACATTATAGTGTAGGTGGAGACGGTATTATGGTTTGTGAGAATTCTAATATTGCAGATATAAAAATGATATATTATAATTCAGATGGAACTGAAGGAGAAATGTGTGGAAATGGTATTCGTTGTTTTTCCAAATATGTATATGAAAATAATTTTATAAATAAAACAGAATTTACAGTAGAAACTTTGGCAGGTATTAAAACTATAGTATTAGAATTAGACGGAAACAATAAAGTTAAAACCATTATGGTAAATATGGGAAAGGCAAATTTAAAGCCTTCAACTATTCCAGTAATTTTTAATAGAGAAAGGGTTTTAGAAGAAAAGCTTGAAATAGATGGGGAAGAAGTGATTTTTTCATCAGTATTAGTGGGAGTTCCCCATGTAGTAATATTTGTAGACAATATAGAAAATATTAATATAAATGAATTAGGCAAAAAAATTGAAAACCATCCTATATTTCCCCAAAAGACCAATGTAAATTTTATTAAAATTGCTAAAAGGAATAAAATACATATATATACTTGGGAAAGAGGTGCAGGTAGAACTTTGGCCTGTGGTACTGGCGCTTCTGCTTCAGTATTTNTAGGTAATTTATTGGGAAAATTAGATAATAAAGTTAAGGTTATGGCAGAAGGCGGAGAGTTGGAAATCCAAATTAAAGAAAATCATCAAATATTTATGAAAGGTGGAGCTAATACAATTTGTAAGGGAATATTTTTAAATATGTAATAAAATAACAATCTCCATTGTTATTTTGATAATATTAGCTATTATGATTAAGGTAATTGGATAGGTAGAAATTAATAAAAGGAAAAAATAGTTGACATGTACATGTCAACTATTTACTTATAATATTAATTATATCCTCTATGGTGCTATTATCTGGAATTTCAAAATCTCCAGATTTCAATTTTGTATCCATTTTCATTTCAATGGTTTTTTCTACAAATTCTTCTTTGCTTTCTACTAAACCTTTTGATTCTAAAATTTCACCAATCTTACCAGGTAATGAACCTGTTGGAATATTGACTATAATTAAATTAGGACTTTCTTCTTCCATGGAATTGTTTTCATTTTCACTATTTTTAGGCTCATTATCTTTATTATCTTCTAAATTATCATTGTTTTCACCAATAGTTTCAATTTTGTCTTTTTCTTTATTATCTATTTTAGTTCTATTAAATAATCCACCTATTCTCCAATTGATAATTAGCACAACTATTAAAATTGTTATTATCATTATTATGTAGTCTGTGCCATCATATAAAATATCCTTTAATTTTTCCCAAAAATTGTCCATAAACAACCCACCTCTTTTGTAATAAGTTTCCAAACTACTAGGATTTTAGCAATGAATTGATGTATAATATAATTATAACACAAGATTAAAGAAAAGGTGATATAAATTTGAGAGAGTTAATTATTGACAAAAATGAATCGGGACAAAGATTAGATAGATTTTTAAGAAAATATTTAGATGAGGCTCCCTATGGATTTATACAAAAGATGATTAGAAAGAAAAATATTAAATTAAATGGGAAGAAAGCAAAAGGAGATACTATTATAATTGAGGGAGATATTGTCCAATTATATTTAGCAGATGAAACCATAGAAAAATTTAGGGGAGATAGA
>JGI24707J26582_10002587_pt1 | contig 13469 bp, 17 predicted proteins | sample BioPla1DNA1_FD_26582 | JGI IMG/M metagenome (IMG submission 26582) | reverse complement strand
AAGATTAGATTAAAATGAGGCTATATATAATGACTTATATGATGTATTCACCTGATTACACTAGCCCTGTTACTATTGTTTTAGGAATATCCATCATCCAAGTTATTTATATACAGCCTCATAGTTTAGATAATCTTCTATTAATCTATATATTATTTTTATCTATATATAACTAAATATATATACATATATCTATTATTATCATTAGTAGTAGTAATTGTTATATTATTGCCTTATTAGTTGGTAAATACTTGTGACCAGTATATTGTACCATTGCTGGATTGATATACACCAATACCAATTTTTCCGAAATTACCATTTAAGATATTAGCTCTATGGCCAGGAGAATTCATCCAACCAGTAACAACTTCCTGAGGTGTTCTTTGACCATATGCGATATTCTCTCCTGCTGTTCTGTATTGAATACCAAACTCTCCTAATACAGTTGAGAAGGATGTTCCATTAGGTCTGGTATGGGAGAATAACTGTACTGTCTCTTCTGCACGTTTGTTAGCGGCAGCAGTTAAGGTTGAATTGCTTGTTAAAGCAGATAATCCTGCTTTGGCCCTCTCTTGGTTTACCAATTGAAGAACCTGATTGGCATAACTACTTAAACTAGAGTTATTTGTGCTGCCATGGTTACTGTCTGTATTGTCAGTCTTGCTATTATTGCTAGTCTTGCCAGTGTTATCAGTCTTTCCATTATTTCCAGTATTGCCAGTATTACCAGTCTTGCCAGTATTACCAGTATTACCTGTATTACCTGTATTATCATTTTTATTATTTATAATAGAGATTATTTCTTCTAGTGAGTCAATATTTTTAACATTGTTTATATTAATATTGAAATATCCATTTTCACGTAGTTTGTTGATTACCTCTGTAGCATTAGAACAGTCAGATAAATCAATCCCTTTGTATACTAATTTATTATTTTTATTTTTTGCTTTTTGTGCATTATTTGTTTTAGAATTGTATATTGCTACTGGATTATTTGAATTTTCAGAATTATTTTCTGCTTTCTTATATATGTTTTTATTCTTTTGGCTTGTTACAGGGGTAACCTGCTCTTCTTGTGCAGTATCCTTCTTCTTACTATCTTTACTATCCTTATCTTTCTGTGAATTGTCTACCTCTTTATTAGAAGCTTCTTCTTTAATTTCCTTTTCTGTATCTTCTAATGTTTCTTCTTTAGTAATATTCTCATCATTAGAATTATTAACTTTGCTTTCTACTTCTGTAGTATATTGATCTGCATTTTCAATGCTTATATTCTCAGTTGATTCATTATTATTATTTAATAAATCAAGCCCATTAGCAAATGTTCCTAATAATGATAAAACTAGTGTGCAAGCTGTTGATATGATTAATTTTTTCATATTGTACCTCCTTGTTGGTATCAATTATGTTACAACCATAGGGTAACATATAGACCCAGGGGGTTCAATAGTTAGATATTGGTGGCAATGGCTATTTCTACACTATATATACCATATTATGTAATCATATTAACCATGTTTTATTAAATAAATTACCTTATATATCCATTATATTAAAGATAAAAAATCGCCTCAACCCCAAACAAATAAGGGGTTAGAGGCATGACGGTCTATAGAAAAATATAATTTAATTATTAAGTAAATGTACTCCTTTTCTTGCAAGTATTATGTTTCATATTTATTTCGCATATATTAATTAATTGTTACATATGTATTATCTTATTAATTTGGTTAAGCTATATTATTCCATGCTATGGAATAGAGTGATTATTATTCTTTTCAATATTAGTACAACTTAAATCATTATAATCATGGTCACTGTAATTAAAATCATCATAAGCAAGATCGCTATAATAAGGAACAATAATATAATTACCAGCATGAATAGTGTCTGAATCTAGTCCGTTGCTGTCTTTAATCTCTTTAATATAATCATTTATATCCCTATATTCATCTGTTATGTAATCTGAGGCAATACTCCATAGGGTGTCTCCCTTTTTAATTTCAACAGTGGTAACCCGCTTATATCGCTCTTTCTCTTTTTCTGCTGTAACAGTAGTACTAATTAGACCCGCTGAAATTAGAATAAACAAACATACTATTGCACTCCCCAATATGATAATATTTTTGTCATTTAGAATAAATTTTTTATTTTGCATCCTAAACCTCCTAAATTTGTCTTTTGTGATTAAAATATTATTATTCTATTGATTAGCAGTCACAGGATGTCAAAACTAGTTCATAAATGGTCTTATATTCAATCGAACACATGATGCGAACATTTGTTTATGTATGCATTATATCGAACATAGGTACGGTTGTCAATATCTTTATCGAACATATATTTCTTTTTTCAAACATTTTTTCGTTTTTTAGAACATTAGTTTTGCATTTTTGTTCCAATCATGTTATAATATAGACTATAGGTAATTAGTCTTTGCTTTATGCAAATGTGAACTATATATATATTAATTAAGAAAATGGAGGCTGACTTATGGGATATGGTAGAATAAGTACGAAGCAGAAAGAAATACTAGAATTTGTTAAATCCGAGATTATTAATAAGGGTTATCCACCGGCAGTCCGTGAAATTTGTGAAGCCGTTCATTTGAAGTCTACATCTTCGGTTCATTCCCATTTGGAAACTTTAGAAAAGAACGGTTATATTCGTCGAGATCCATCAAAGCCAAGAGCAATAGAGATAATAGATGATGAGTTCAACCTTACCAGACGTGAATTAGTTAATGTACCGATTGTTGGTACCATTACAGCAGGCCAACCAATTTTGGCAGTTGAGAATATAGAGAGTTACTTTCCTATTCCTTCTGAATTTATACCCAATGAAGAGACTTTCATGCTGAAGGTTAAAGGCAATAGCATGATTAATGTTGGTATATTAGACGGTGATAAGATTCTTGTACAGAAGCAAACCCATGCAAAGAATGGCGATATTGTAGTTGCTTTAATAGATGATGAGGTGACTGTCAAGACATTTTATAAAGAAAATGGTTATTATCGCCTGCAACCAGAAAATGATACCATGGAGCCTATTATTGTGTCTGATTTAAGTATACAGGGTAAAGTGATAGGTCTATTCCGTATTTTTTAAGATATGAAGCTCTTACAAATCTTCTGTTTAATACATAAATAGGGCAAAGGCAATATATAATTGCCTACCTTCTTATACTAAGCTAATGCATACTGATGTAGACCAGTACGCCAAACTTATGTAATGTACATGTCTTGGAAAACATTCTACAGATATAAGGAACTATAGGCAAAGTAAGCAGGGGCAGTCACCATAGCCTTATAATCTATTGTGACTGCCCCATAATTTAATTGTTCTTATATTTTATATTCTTGTTAAATTCCCAAAGCTTCCTTAGACACTATTTTACCATCTCTCCACATACGCTCTAGATTATAGAACAAGCGATCTTCCTTGGAGAATACATGGACTATCATATCACCATAATCCATAAGAATCCATCCCGCTGAACGTACACCTTCTATCCTATCAGGATCATAGCCATTCATTGATAATTTATCTTTAACAGAATCAACCAAAGCTTCTACTTGTAGGGAATTCGAACCATTGGCAATGATAAAATAATCAGAGATAACGGTTATATCTTTGATATCGATTACTTGGATATCTTCTCCCTTTTTCTCCTCCAAAGCCTCATAGGCTAGACGGACCTTTTCTAAAGACTGCTGCATAACAATCCCCTTTCTTTATTAAATAGCCGTATCAACTATTAATACTGCTAGCTTCAATTAGTTTCCTATAATATTCGTATGCTTTAATAGTCATTTCATCAATAACATTATTTGTAGTCTTAAGATAATCTAATGTATTTTCTAAAATCATATATACAGCCTGATCTAAGTTAAAATACGCTTCTTTACGGATTGTATTAAGCCGCGGTATAGGCCTACGGTTAGGCTCAATATAATCTGCTGTAAATATAATCTTCTCCAATAAGGTCATGGAAGGACGGCCAGTGGTATGATAGGTTATAGCATCTAGAATATCTTCATCTTCTACTCCATATAACTTTCTTGCATATAAAGCACCAACCTTGGCATGTAATAGAAATTTACTCTGCATCTCATACTTGGATACAGGTAGATTATAGATATTACATTGCCCAATAAGTTCATCATCAGATAAATGTTTGGCACAGTCATGGAGTATCGCCGCTATACTGGCCTTCATAGTATCATAGCCGTATATTAATGCTAAATCATAGGCTACATCTTTGACTCCCAAACTATGCTTAAATCTTTTGGCTGATTGTAATTTCTCAATAGCATCTACCATCTGATCTAAATTCATACACTAATCCTTCCTCTATAAGATTATACAATAGTTTATTATCTTAGTTCATGCAAATATTAAAGTAGCTTGATATCTTCCCAGAATTTGTTTTATCATAGGTTTTTTATTCTTTATATTCCATAGAACTTAGTTTTCTCATAATCAATTAGAGTTACTCATGTATAAAAAATTACTAAGTATATAATCCTTTACCTTCTCAGGTACATAGTACTGTATGCTTTTGCCTTTGGAAATCCTATCACGAAGAAATCCTGAAGAAAGTTCGTAACTTGGCATATTGAGAGTAATAATTCTAGCACCATATTTATCTTTATAGTACTGTATCTTAAGCTGAATATCCTCGGTCTTAAGATCATCTCTACCAGCCACAACCACAGTACACAAATCCAATACTCCTTGGCAGTTTTTCCATGTCTCCAATTTAATAAGAGAATCTGCGCCCATGATAAAGTAATAATCTGTATTAGGATTTTCCTTAGTTAACTGTGCCAGGGTATCTACCGTATAGGTTGTTCCCTCTCTGTCAAGTTCTATGGTAGATAATTGAAAATGAGGATTTCCCTGTACTGCCAGCTCAACCATCTTTAGTCTATGTTCTTCTGAAATTACTTCAGTACTATCTTTATGAGGTGGATTTTTGGATGGCATAAATAGAATCCTATCTAAGCCTATCTCTTCATAGGCAGTTTCCGCTAGAATTAAATGTCCAAAATGTATGGGGTTGAAGGTGCCCCCCATGATTCCAACCTTAGTCATATCAGCGACTTCCTTTCGAACTTCCACTTATTCTTTTTTCTTTTTATCTACAGGAAGCTCAATTCTCTTTTTTTCTTTTGATTCCCTATATAAGACAATCTTCTTACCAATAACTTGTACCACTTGAGAACGGGTCCTCTCTGCCAATGTTTGAGCCAGTTCATGGGGATCATCCATACAGTTTTTTAAGACACTTATCTTAACTAGCTCCCTTGCTTCTAAAGCATTGGATATAGCTTCTGTAATCTCAGGTGTTAAAGAAGATTTTCCAATTTGAAAAATAGGATCAATATTCATTGCTAAACCTTTTAGATATGCTCTTTGCTTCGTTGTCATAACCTACTCCTTATTTATAATAATCAAACTCTAAACCATACATTCTAACAGTATCACCGTCTTCAATACCTAGGGCTTCTAATTCGTCCAGTATACCATTATCCCGTAAGAAATTCTGAAAGAACTGGAAACCTTTCTCTGAATCTAGGTTGGTATAGCCAAGCATTCTTTCAATTCTAGGCCCTTCAACCACAAAGCGATGTTCATCTTCTTTCCATACCTCAAAGGGACCATCTTCCTCAACCAAACTTTCTGGATAGAACTCTTTTTCAAACACTATAGGTGTTTGATCTACATTTGAAAGCATATGTTGTACATGGTGTAGTAACTCCTTAACCCCCTCACCGCTAACTGCAGAGATTGGATATACAGGAATTCCTTTAGGCTCATATATATCTTTTAACAGCTTAATTACTATATCTGCATCATCTTTATATAATACATCTAGTTTATTAGCGGCAATCACCTGAGGGCGAGTAGCAATATCAGGATTATATGCCTGAAGCTCAGCATTGATTTTCTCGATATCTTCGATTGGATCTCTTCCTTCTGTGGATGCTGCATCTACAATATGAATAAGAACCTTAGTTCTTTCTATATGGCGTAAAAACTGATGCCCTAAGCCCAGCCCTTCTGAGGCTCCCTCTATAAGTCCAGGAATATCAGCTATTACAAAACCACCTTCCTCCATATCTACAACTCCAAGATTCGGTGACAAAGTAGTAAAATGATAGTTTCCAATCTTAGGCCTAGAATTAGTTACACGGGAAAGGAATGTGGATTTACCCACATTGGGGAAACCTATTAAGCCTACGTCAGCTATCATTTTTAATTCCAAAACAACATTTAACTCCTGGGCTTTTTGTCCTGGTTGTGCATACATGGGAACTTGCATAGTAGCTGTCGCATAATGCTGATTACCTTTACCACCTCTACCGCCTCTTAATATAACATCCCTTTTATTCTCAAAGGACATATCTGCGATAACTTTACCGGTTTCCTTGTCTCTTATAACAGTACCAGATGGCACTTTTATAATAAGGTCTTTTCCGCTCTTACCATTGCGCTTAGCCTTGCTACCAGGTGCCCCATCTTCAGCAGCATATTTTCTTTTATATCGGAAATCACTCAGGGTNTTAATTCCTTCATCCACTTCAAAGATAACGTCGCCACCTTTGCCACCATCTCCACCATCAGGTCCACCGGCTGGCACATACATTTCCCTGCGGAAACTTACATGCCCATCTCCGCCTTTACCTGATCTTATATATATTTCAACTTTATCTGCAAACATTATTTCACCTACTTTCAGATTATTTTACATTTATTATTTAAAAATCAAAACAGGGTAATGATTTAAAGCTGTCTTACTTAGTGAACTGCTCGCTGCCTAAGCTTAAAGCAGGACCTTGTCTATGTATAAAGTATATCCTAAATCTATATTGCTTATTATAATCGGAATTACTGGTAATTACAACCACATTCCTCTTGGATTTATACACGTAAAAAACCCCAAATCCGAGATAACTCATGAATTTGGGGTTATAGCAAACAGTATTAACTATTTTGCTTCAACAGGGTAAACACTAGCCTGTTTCTTGTCTCTACCCTTTCTTTCAAATCTTACTATTCCGTCAACTAAAGCAAATAATGTATCGTCTCCACCACGTCCAACATTACGGCCTGGATGTATTTTTGTTCCACGTTGTCTGTAAAGAATATTTCCAGCTAAAACAAATTGTCCATCTGCTCTTTTCGCACCTAATCTCTTGGATTTGGAATCTCTACCGTTCTTGGAAGAACCAACACCTTTTTTATGAGCGAAAAATTGAAGGTTCATTCTTAACATCTCTTACACCTCCTAAATTCAATTAAAACAGTTTATCTACTAAACACTATATTACTGTGATTTAATCTGCTTGATTTGTATATACTTATTGGTATATTCTTCCTCAATTCCCGAAAGTCCCAATGCTAAAGAGTTTAATAATAAACTTGCATTATTGCTTAAGGGAGAAACCACATGAAATTCTATTAACCCCATCTTATCATCTTGTTCCAAGGTGAACTTGTCAGAGGTAAAATGTTCAATAGAATTTATTGTATTGATTACCAAGGCCGATACTGCAGCACATACTATATCACTACCATATTCAGCATAATTAGCATGGCCCTCTATAGTAAAGCCTGTAATCATATTGTCTGCATTTTTATAAATGGATATAGAAATCATATCACATTAACCTATGCATTGATTTTATCAATTTTTAATTTGGTATATGGTTGTCTGTGACCAGTTTTCTTGTTATATCCGCTCTTGCTCTTATATCTGAATACAACAATCTTTCTGTTCTTGCCTTCTTCTACAACAGTAGCAGATACAGTTGCATTAGCTACTGTAGGATTACCAACTATTAATTTACCATTATTAACAGCAAGTACTTGATCTAAAGTAACTTTTTCACCAGCTCCTAATCCGAGCTTCTCAACTTTAATGATATCGCCTTCCGCTACCTTGTACTGTTTACCACCAGTTGCAATTATTGCGTACATACGGCACCTCCTATTATCATTACTCGCCAACTATGGTGTTCGATATAAAATCGAAGCTTATAACCTCGTTGTGCGGCACACTAAGTAACTGTAACACATATTCTTTATTTTGTCAATTAATTTTCATAGTCAATTTTTTAATTCTCCCTCTTTCACCATCTCATATAGTGGTTTACGGACCTTTTTTCTTGTTACTTCTACAAGGCCCAGGGCGGTCATATCTACCAGAACTGTTTTTATGGGATCTTTTTTCAAATGTTTATCCAGTTCCTCCATAAGCAGTTTCTTATCGGCTACTGATACCATATCTATAAAATCAATAATAATAATTCCTGAGAGATTGCGAAGCCTGATTTGTCTTGCTATCTCCTTGGCAGCCTCAAGATTCACTTTAAGAAAAGTCTCCTGTACCTTCTTTTTGCCAGCAACTGCTTTGCCTGTGTTAACATCAATAACAGTTAGGGCCTCTGTAGGCTGTATTATTATAGAGCCACCAGATTTTAACCAAACCATGGGTCTTATAGCTTCACTAATTTTACTTCTTATACCATATAAATTTGATAAACTAATAAGATCATCTGTATATAGACGGAGTTTACTTAGATCTTCCTTCTGATATTGCTTCAAATAGTTTTTTATATTTTCATATAACTCTTTATCATCGGTTACAACCTCATCCACATTATCAGCATATCCGTCCCTAATATCACATATATAGCCAGGAGGTGTGGAATATAATAATGAAAAGCAGGTTTTATGAACTCCATACTTTCGTATATCTTCATAGGCTGCTTGTAAGGCTAAAATCTCATCGATTAACTTTTTATCCTCTATATAAGCAGCATTGGTTCGTATAATTAAGCCAAATTCCTTGCTTACATAAGGGGTTACTAGTTTTCTTAAACGCTGTCTTTCTTTATTGTCAGTAATCTTAGAGGAAACTCCTACTGTCCGCTTTCCATAGGTTAAAGCAACATATTTACCTGTGAAATTAAGATTACTACTTACTACGGGAGCTTTCGATTTAACATCCTCCTTAGCCACTTGAACAATAAGCTCATCACCTATTTTTAGTTTTGTCTCCTGAAGATCGGCATTCTCTTTATCATATCCCTGCCCCTTGGCCAGTATAGGATAGGGATTCTCAGCAATAGAGTAATAACACATTTGTCCATTGGCAATCTCAATAAAGGCTGCATTAATATTTTTTACAATATTTTTAACCTTTCCCAGATAGATATTTCCCAGAATACCTGTTTCTTCTGCAGAATTAATTGATACTTGTATCATATCCCCATCTTCCATAAAGGCTGAAATTATCTTATTATTATGTTTAGTTATTACTAGCTTATTATTCAATCCCTGTCACTCCAAATTACCTTTTATTAATATTCTAATTTATCTAAGGAAGTTAATTTCTTGCTCTCCTCATCCCTGGTATAGATTTCCAAGCGATGTATCTGCCAAGCAAATTTATTAAATTCCAAGCCCATACTATCATAAAATGCTTCCATAACCATTTCTGGTTTAATATTAATTATACTTCCAGTATCCAATTGTAGATAGAGCTTTATACCGTTCTCATATACTTGGGCACTTGATATTATATCCTTATTATTAGATGGCAGCTCAGCCAAGCAAGACGATAGTTTATCCTGGTATTCCTGCTTATCAAAAGCGACTAAAGTGATATTTTCCTTAATATTAATTTCTTTCTCACTTTTCTTAGTCTTTTTAATTACCCTTATCTCCGGTTTATTATAGAACCCTTCAAAAGCTTGACGAAACTCCCCTTGGCTAGTTATGCCCCCACCGATATTGTACCCATCTTTTAGGGACACTAAATAATCCGCTGAAGACACCAGAGCCATGGACTTAATCTTCTTCTCATTTTCCCCTGGCTCTTTTAGGATTTGAAAATCTATAACATGAAAACCTTCTGTTAAGACTCCGTTTAGCCTGTCCATCATTACCTTAGGAGCATCGCAAGATAGTAATTCCACATCTAAATACTCACTGTCGCTGGTAATTCCAACTCCTAAAGGAGCAGCAAAAGACATAATCTGATGGGGACTATAACCCTCGGAATATTTATTATCAAACTGAGCTCTACGAAAAGCCTTTTGGAAATAACGCATCACATCTAAATGTCCTATGAATTTCATAGCACCATATTTTTGAAATTTAATCCTAACCTTCATTTGTTACCTCCTCAAAGCACACACCGCCGCCAAAAATAGCAGCTCCACATCCTGTACAATTCATTCTACAGTTCGGTGTTACCTGGCTTTCTCTTGCCCTATGATATTCCTTAAGTAAAAATCTCTTAGACACACCTACATCAATAAAATCCCAAGGGAAGATCTCATCTTCACTTCTTTCCCTATTATTATAGAAGGCTATGGCAAGCCCATTATCTTCAAAGGCTTTCACCCATTTTTCATAATCAAAGAACTCACTCCAGGAATCATATAGACAACCAGATTTATAGGCATCATAGATAACCTTGCTGATTCTTCTATCCCCTCTGGCCATAACTCCCTCTAATTCAGAAAGGTCTGCTTCATGCCAATTATATTTAATACTCTTACGATTTAATTGCTCATTTATTTTATTTTTAAGATATTGTTGTTTCTTAGAATACTCTTCCTTAGTATCCATCCTGGACCATTGGAAAGGAGTAAAAGGTTTTGGTACAAAGAAAGAGGTACTACTAACAATACTTACCTTACCATTTCTTTCTTCTTTAGGTATTTCATAATATCTACGGGCAATCTTATCTGAAAGTATAGCTATACCTTCAATATCCTCCTCAGTTTCAGTTGGAAGTCCCATCATAAAATACAGCTTAACCCTATTCCATCCACCAATAAAAGCTTTATAGGCTCCATCTAAAATATCTTCCTCTGTTAGGCCTTTATTAATAACATCACGAAGTCTTTGAGTACCTGCCTCTGGAGCAAAGGTAAGACTACTTTTTTTAATATCCTGAACCTTACTCATAACATCAAGGGAAAAGGCATCTATACGAAGGGAAGGCAAGGAGATATTAACTCCCTTAGAGCCAAATTCATCAATAAGAAAATAAACCAGTTCTTGAAGTTTGGAATAATCACTGGAACTTAAAGAGCTTAGGGATATCTCCTCATGGCCAGTAGAAGCCAGCATTTCATATGCACACTCTTTTAAATATTCCAAATCTCTCTCTCTTGTTGGCCGGTATATCATACCTGCCTGGCAGAATCTACAGCCTCGTATACAGCCCCTTTGGATTTCCAGCACTACTCTATCCTGGGTAGCCTTAACAAAAGGAACTAGAGGCTTTGTAGGATAATACGTCTGGCTTAAATTCATCTCTATCTGCTTTTTAATCTTATCTTTGGCATGGGGATTATTTTTCTTAAAGCTTTCTATTGTTCCATCCCCATTATACTGTACATCATAAAAAGAAGGCACATACATACCATCGATTAGTGCCACCTGCTCAAGTATTTCCTTTCTTGATCTGCCTTCCTTCTTGCACTGCTTATAGACATCTAAAATCTCATTATAAGCAGTCTCTCCCTCTCCTATATAGAAGAAGTCAAAGAACTCAGCAATAGGCTCAGGATTATAACTACATGGTCCGCCACCTATTACTAATGGGTGCTCATCAGTCCTATCCTTGGCATAGATAGGTATTTGGGATAAATCTAATATCTGTAGTATATTGGTGTAACACATCTCATATTGTAAAGTTATCCCTAAGAAATCAAAATCTTTAACTGGATCTTGACTCTCTAAGGCAAATAGAGGGATTTTCTTCTCCCTTAATATCTTGTCCAAATCAACCCAAGGGGAATAAACCCTTTCGCAATAGGTATCTTCCCTTCGATTCAAAATATCATATAGTATCTGAATACCTAGATGGGACATGCCAATCTCATATACATCAGGAAAACACATGCAGAAACGGATATCCACTTCCTTGGGATCTTTAACCTTCATATTTACTTCACCACCGATATATCTGGCGGGCTTTTCAACTGTTAATAATATTTCATCAGATAGTGCTAATTTGCGCATTATATTACTTGCATTAGAATACTTAAGCTGCTAATGCAATTCTCCTCTCTATTTAAACTTATTTCTCTTATATTACTTGTTATAAAGCTTACTGATATGGCAAATATAATATAAAGGATATTATAACTGAAATAAGCTAAAAAGACAAACACTTTGAATTACTTGAATAATGTTACAACAAATGTTTCCAATGTCTCCAAATAATCTATTCCTGTAATATATTCTCTTACTACTATTGGATTAAGGTTACCTATGGTAATATTAAATTTATCGATTATAAAAACACTAAGAAAAAGTACGAAGGCACATACAATCCTAATTACCAAAGACCTAAAAGATGCTATTTCTTGCTCACTTTCATATGAACTATCATTATATTTTACTATAGCATTTCCTAATGGGTCTTTACTAATAATACTTTTCTTTTGATGGGATATATTACTTAATACTTGCTCTTCATTAATACCACTACTATATTTACCCATATTAGAAAGACTATTTAACTGCCGAAGACAGGCCTCCCTTGCTTGTCGGATATACTCTTCCCTGGATAATGGAATTGAAGAACTACTATATTCACTATTTTCGTAAGAATTATTTGTATTAACAGGTAATTCCTCTTTAAGATATGGTGGTTCTTTCATTGTTACTTCATTTGCTATAAGCTCTTTTGATTCTTCAAGAATATTACCAGTTGCAAATAAATTATCACTAATACTATCAGATAATTTTTTTTCTATTTGATGATATACCCTATCATCTAATTTAGTATCCATAGTTGCCTCCTTCCAAAATGCACATATTGATTTCATATTCTATATAATACTTTTAATTAAAATGAAAAATAAGCTTGTTTTCGCCTACTATATTATATTTTTATAAAATGTATTTATACCAAATAATATTTTATTTCATTCAACGCTTTAAAGTATTAAGTAATATTCATTGAAAAAATAAAAATAATCATTTATAATATCTTTAGTTATGCTATAGATTAATAACAAGGAGGAAAACCAATGACACAAAATGTTTATGACATTTTAATGGAACGTGGGTTTATAGAACAATGTACCCATGAGGATGAAGTTAGAGAATTACTAGGGAAGGAAAAGGTAACTTTTTATATAGGCTTTGATGCCACTGCAGATAGTTTAACCGCTGGACATTTTGTTACTGTTATGGCAATGATGCATATGCAAAGGGCTGGTCATAGGCCTATTGCTCTACTGGGCGGGGGTACAACCATGATTGGAGATCCCAGTGGTAAATCCGATATGCGTTCAATTATGACCTTAGAAACCATCCAGCATAATGCTGATCGTTTCCAACAACAATTATCAAAATATTTAGACTTTGATGATGAAAAGGCATTGCTGGTGAATAATGCCGATTGGCTTCTTAATATAAATTATGTGGAG
>JGI24707J26582_10002583_pt1 | contig 13484 bp, 11 predicted proteins | sample BioPla1DNA1_FD_26582 | JGI IMG/M metagenome (IMG submission 26582) | reverse complement strand
TAGCATCATATTAAGAGCTTTACGCTCAATTTCAGTATCGTTATTAGTATTAACTAGTAGCATAGAGTAATTTGACTTCGTTAATTCGCTTTCGATTCCACGGATAATCTCTGGAAAAATATAATCTGACATATATGTGGTAATAACACCTATCGTTTTATTGCCTTCTTTCTGTTCTTTCTTAACAAAAGACCCTAATCCATGTTCTTTTTCGATAACACCTTCATGTTCTAACTGTTCTAATGCAACTCTAATTGTATGTCGACTAACGTTGTATTGTTTTTGTAACTCTGATTCCGATGGAAGCTTATCACCAATTAGATATTCTCCAGCCCTAATTTTATTCATGATTTTTTCTTTGATTAATTGATATTTTGGTTTATTGTCCATAGAGTAAAATCCTCTTTTCATTTTTATAAAGAGCAACATCATGAGATTCAATAACGAGNTCTTCAGAAATTAANTCAAGTTGATTTCCCCGAATTCCTATACTATAATCAGAAACATTAAAAATCGCTAAATAGGTGTCTTTTTCTGAATCTCCTCNCCAAGCAATAACTTTCCCATCATTGTATACTTCTTTTCGAGTTTGAACTTCTCTATGCATAATATTTAAATTATGATCTTTTAATAATGCCCAAGTAAATTCATCATTGAACCTTAAATCACCACCAAACATTAAGGGAGAGCCAAAAATCGACCATAAAGTCATCATTGTACGCTGTTCTGAATGTGTAAAACGAGTGTAACGATCTGAAGCACCACCGTCAACTGATCTTATTCCAATTCTACCCATAGGCAACATATCACAATCTGGATATGACCCATTTTTTACATACGGTGCCCAAACTCTACATCTATCAAACATTCCGTATAAGAGTTCCCATATGTCCCAAAAATCATCTGTCATTCGCCAAAGATTTGCATTTTTTTGAAGTTTTTCAACATCATCTAAACTGGCAGGACCAGGAGATAAACTTAAAACCATTTCCCGACCCGATTTATCAATTGCTTTTCTAATCATTTCAAGTTCTTCCATATGACTGCCATATAACCTAGATGCTGCAATATCATCGACCTTTACATAATCAACACCCCATTCAGCATACATTTTGAAAATTGAATTATAATATTCTTGAGAACCAGGATGATTTGGATCCAAACCGTACATATCTGTATTCCAAGGACAGATGGAGTTAGGTTGTGCCACTTCACGTGCAGTATACTTCGAATTCATTATGGGCAAGTTTTTATGCACAGCCTGTCTTGGTATTCCGCGCATTATATGGATACCAAACTTTAAGCCCATATCATGAATTTGCTTTGACAAGTTTTTAAATCCTTTACCACCACTTGCGCTTGGAAATCTATTTGTGGCCGGCATAACTCGACCAAACTTATCCATTTCCAGATCTGCAAATTTATTATATTGTGATGAGCTAGCAGTAGGTTCATACCACTGAATATCAACCACTACAGTATCCCATCCATGCTCTAGTAACTCTTCTTTTAAAATTTTCGCATTCTCAACTACTTCTTCTTCTTTTACTGATGCTCCATAACAATCCCAGCTGTTCCATCCCTTAGGAGAACACAACACTATTTAATCACCTCTATTTCTTATATATTATAAAGTAGACACTGCAGTGTCTACTTTGTAGTCATTTCATTAATCGCTTTTGTTTTTGATTTAATTAAAACAATAATAATTATGGAGAACGAAATTGACAAAATATCCATTGTCAATATACTTAAAATTAGTACAAAAACATACCATTTGGTTTCATTAGAGCTGTATTTATCCTCTATGGTTTTTTTTCTATTTTTTAATATTATATAAATGTTTACCATAAAAAGAATAATTAAAATCAATGAGTAAATATATGTAACATTTATTATCGGTTTCAACAAATTATCAATGTTAATATTTTCTTTAAAATCAAAATACCCGGTTAAAAGTGAAAACCCATCTCTTCTAAGTCTCGGAATATATACAAAAATAGTAATTAAAGAATTTATCAAATTCCAAAAAGACAATGATAAAATTATAATTCCAATGAGATTCTTGTTCTTTTCTTTCACTTAATTCCAGCCCCAATATTAAGTGACTCCATAAAGTATTTTTGTGCAAATATAAATAAAAGTGTCGTCGGGATCATTGCAATGACCGCTGAAGCCATAAGTTGACCAATCATTACATAGTTCCCATAAATATCTTGTAACAACTGTAATCCTGCTGTTATAGGTAATTTAGAAACATCATTAATTACTATTGATGGCCAAAGGAAATCATTCCACGATCCTATAAAAGAAAATAATCCAACTACAATTAACACAGGTCTAACCAACGGCAATATTATTTTAAAATATATGAAGAAATCACTAGCACCATCTATTCTAGCGGATTCGTCATAAACCCTTGGAATATCCATCATAAATTGTCTAACCAAGAATACATTTCCAACCCCAGCCAATCCCGGTACAATTACTGAAAGTGGTGTATTAATCCATCCTAATTTCTGAACAATCTTATAAGATGGAATTAAATTTACTACTCCTGGGAACATTGAAATACCTAATATAATATAAAATAAAATATCTCGACCTCTAAATTCCATTCTTGTATATCCGTACGAAGCTAAAGAAACAATAATAATAACTAAAAATGAGTGACTTATTGAAATAACCATTGAATTTAAAAACCACTTCAATATTGGTGCACTTGAAGTATTTGTTATAACTTTGACATAATTGTCTAAAATCCAGTTTACCGGCAATAATTTAAACCCTACACTCATAATATCCGTTTGAGATTTGAAAGAAGTGGTTAAACCATAAATCATAGGAAACATCCAAATTAAACAAATACTGATTAAAAATATATATGTTAGAATATTCACAGTTTTTCTCTTCATTATTTCACCTCCACACCTTTAGAACTACTATAGAACAGTATAAATTGTAAGGATGAAATAATTAATATTACTAATCCTAATATTAGAGCCATAGCAGATGCCATACCAGCAATAGATTCGCCTGTACCAAAAGCAAGACGTCTAATATACATCATCAATACCGTCGTTTTTTCCTCAGGACCCCCATTTGTAGTCATCAACGGCTGTGCATATACATTAAATGCAGCAGCTGTTGACATGACTATTGTATAGACAAGAGGGAAACGAATTGATGGTAATGTTATACTTATAAATTTTCTAACTCTTGAGGCACCATCTAAATCCGCAGCTTCATATAAATCTTGCGGTACTGCATTTATAGCAGATCTGTAAATGACCAAGTTGCCGCCAATAGCTCCCCACAATGACATAAAGGCAATTAACATCCATGCGTGTTTTTCACTAACAGTCCAAACAGTAGTACTCCCAAACACATTCTGTAATCCGAGTCTAGGATTGACCACCAATAACCAAATTAATGCTGACGCTGAGACTGATATTAATCCTGGAAGATATAATATCGATTGAAAAAGGCCTTTAAACTTGATATCCTTATTTGACATTATCACCGCAATTATTAAAGGAATTAATATTTGAAATGGAACAGTGATTAGCACAAAATATAATGTATTCTTCAAACCATTTCTCAATTGAAAATAAAAAGTTGAATTTTGATCAAACAAAATTGTTCTAAAATTATCCAACCCTACCCATACTGGTTTACTAATCAAATTCCAATTTGTAAAAGAAATATAGATTCCATAAACGGTTGGAACAACGATAAAAACTATAAACAATATTAGATGAGGACCTATAAAGAAATATTTATTAAGTTTGTTTTTTTTCATTATAACTTCCTTTCTAACACAACTAATATAAAAGTAGTTGTTGAAATTTACTAATTGCTTTTTTCGCTTTCTTCAATTAAATCCTTTAATTGATCTTGAGCTTTCTTCATTCCCTCATCAATATCTACATTTCCATAAACAATATCATTTAATACTGAAGCCAATGCTTGTTCTGCATAATTATAATATTCATAATCAAAAATATATAACGATTCTTTTTCTTCTTCTGTTGAGGTAAAGAAAGATTGTGGATATTTGGTATATTCTTCACTTTCAAAAATTTCTTTACTTGCAACGATTTGACCAGCTTCAGCCCATACTAATGAATTTTCTCTAACAAAATCAAGGAAATCTGCAATTCCTTTTACTTTTTCTTCACTTCTCTCATTATTTTTCAAAATAGAGAAAAGATGTGCAGATGATCTATTATAAAATTTTGATCCATCCGAAGTAGAATATACATTTGTAACACCATAATCTAATCCATCAATCGAATCATGAGCAGTTGAAGTCCACGTTCCATCTGTAGAAAATAAGACATTGCCTGCCTGGAACATCGCATAGCCATCTTCTCCATAAGGTGTTAGTAATCCGTTATCAGCTAATTCTTTCAATTTTTGAATAACTTGTCGCATTTCAGGAGTGTCTAAAGTTGGATTTCCTGATTCATCAGAAAGTGAGCCACCAAGTGCTACTAAATTTCCAAATGTAACCCATTCAAACAATGCATTATTTACTACATAATCTCCTTCTTCCATTTTCCCTGCAAGCTGTAACATTTCATCAACAGTTACAATGTTGTCGTCTAAGAAGTGTTCTACACCATACTTTGACAACAAATCTTTATTATAATACATTACGTTTCCATGAATATCTAATGGAATAGTATATTGTATTCCGTCATATTCTCCAGAATTCCAAGCTTGTTCTAAGTAATTCTCTTTAACTAAATTAGGGTTATATTCTTGAAGAACTGATACAGGTTCCATCAAATCTAATTTACCAAATTGCTGAATAACATGAGCATGAATTAATGTTAAATCAGGAATACCTTTTCCAGCATTAATAACGGTGAATAATTTCGTATACATGTCAGGAGTAATTATTGATTCTACTTTAAACTCCGGATCTGTAGCATTATATTCTTCCACAATTTTTTCCATAAAGGCTCCGTCATCTCCAGTTAACGGATTCCAAAAAGTAATTTTATCCTCCTTCTTGCAACCAACTAGTGATACCGCAATAATAATCGTTAAAATAGTAGTTAATATTTTTTTCATTTTACTTCCTCCATTCACTACCAGTAATCGCTTACAGAAATATTATAACACCTTGTACGTATATGTCAACATGAATCAGATGATATTTTTATTTTGTTCGTACAATCAGTTTTCGATAATCCACACAGACGAGTTATCATCTCCTTGTGCTGAAATTGTTTTGACCATTTTCTTCTGTTTTGAATCCCATTGCTGTAGGGCAACACCTTTATATTCTGTCCCGGATAATTCTAAGGTTAAATACCCATCCTTAAATTCAACTTTTCCGGACTGACCATCTTCAGTAACATATTGATTTCCATCAATCTTAATCTGAGATGAAATCTTGGTATCACCAATAATTTCTAATGTATTTAAGATATACTGATACACGCCATCTAAGTTATCATTTAATTTTGTTCCATCTTTACCACTATATCTTATGGGGGCAACCACCGGCCAACCCTCTTCATTCATATAAATTTCATGTGTACGAATCTCGTGTGCCTCACCCTTGCGAGGAAAACGCGTATGAAAAATCATTAACGTTGTATCTATATCTTTATCGTAGATAAAGGAGGCACCACCTGGTGAAATATACGCATGCCCCATTTTATTACCACTAGAATCAACAAACTCAAAATCACCCATAACTTTATTACCGAAAGGACTTATTGCCTCATCATCAAAAAATGTAGTAACATACTGATTAATATCATCAATATTTTGATCCATAATATCTTTGTACGGACCATCAACTTGTTTGGAGCGAGCAACCCTTGTCTGATAACCATGCCCACTTCCCAAACCACCATATGAAGTATATAAATAATAATACTCAAAATTTTCATCATATATTATATACGGGTTCTCAATCCTAGTATGCTTCCCACCCATTAGTCGAGTGCCATAACCCTGTCCAGGAACAGGCATCTTTGTTTTTTCATCCATTTGTAAAATAAAGATGCCACCGGAATATGACCCGTAAACCATCCATAAATTCTCCTCATGATCGTAAAAAACTGTTGGATCAATTGCATTTGGATGAATATTCGGATCATACTGAATATTTCGATCAGGCTCATAGGTTAATAATTTACCCGCACGTCCAGACTTCATAATAATACCTTGGTTAACATATGGACCTTCAACTTTATCGGCCACAGCATATCCAATCGCAGAAAGTGGCTGTGAACCTTCACAAACACTGTAGTAATAATAGTATTTCCCATCTTTCATACGAATTATATCTCCAGCCCAAAACGTAGATGTTTCCGCCCATTCTAAGGCTTCCTTCATATCTTCTTCTACATTAGGAATCACCGGATTGCCATTTTTTACACCTGAGCCATATCTTTGCCAATCGACGTAGTCATATGTGTGTGCTGCGTCAAGATGAGAACCAATAATAAAAATTCTATCTTCACCTTTAACCACCGCAGGATCATGTACTCCAACACTAGAATATCTAGAAGGTAAATCAGAGGGACCTGGATCTGTTTCATATAATTTAGATGCTTTAGAACTACAACCCGCAACCAATAAAAGCATGATTAAGAAAACCAAAATTTTATTTTTATTATTAAACATATTCTCTTCTCCAATCCATGTAACCGCTTATCTGCTTAAATTATACCATGTTGTGCGTACATGTCAACAAACATTTAAAAGCGTTCCCCCCCCTTGTTCGTACATTAGTCTATTTTATAAAAATCGTAACATATGGTTTGAGTATACAATGAATCTTTTTTCAATAATTGGTTCTCTCCAATCAATAAATTCACATCATTAGGTAAATATTGCGGTTCTATTGCAATAAGTTGATGTTTTAAAGATTTCCCCTTATTCAAAAATTCAGCTTCCCCTAATAAATAATTTCCTGTATAAACCACGACATAAGGACGATTAGAAGAGACACAAACACCTATTTTGGATTCAGAAGACTCTAATTTGACATCTCCATCATCAACTTTAAATGGGTGATCAATATTATCAGTAATTTTAAATTGCTCATGCTCATCCTTCATTACATCACCTAGTACAGACCATTCTCTTAAATCAAATGGACCTGAAACATCAGTTAAATAAGTGGGGGCACCACTCTCATCCAAATAACAAACCTCATCAGCATCAACTTTAATTCTATGGTTTTTTATGGTGTCTTCACCACTCAAATTAAAATAAGTATGGTGTGTCATATTCATCACTAAATCAGTATAATTTGTCACCTGATAGTCAATATTCAATCGACTTTCTTCTAAAGTAAACGTAATTTGAATATCACATTTATTAGGTTCATCCATTGCTTTCATCAATAATTTCGTATTTTCTATAATACTTCCAGTAAAATTTAAGGTATGAAAACCTGTCGATCCTCCATGCAAGTGATTTCCTCGATCATTTGTTTCCAACTGTATCCACTCTTTACCTGAATAATATTTTCCATCTTTGATTCTTCCAGAATGCGGACCAATCACACTATTCAAATAATATGGATTATCACCTTCATATAAACTAAGATCAGAGTATCTAACAGTCGTTTCCTGCCAATTAAAACCATCAAAAAACTTCATGCTTAAAATTGAAGCACCCCACGAATAAATTTCCACATCTAGAAATTCATTTTGTATCTTATAAATCATCATTACCTCCACAATCAAGGTTTAACCACACCATCATATCCGTCTCACCTCTATTAGCCCATAAGTAATAAGGAATTAACGTAAGATCCTCCGACCCTGAAAATGAAAAGGGATTTACACTATAAAGATTTTTATTATTGTCTCTCAAAATCTTTGATGATACATAGAGATTGTATCTTTGAGCCAAATCATCCTCTATCCATTTAAAATCAATCTCTTTCGGGTTCACCTTATACTCAAAAACTCTTTTTACTTGGTCCACACTCTCTGCACAGTAGACAAATGGACCAAATTGGAATGATACTTTATTTGCGTTTTGAGTTACTAATGGATTAGAATAAACTGCAAAAGGAATAAATTCGACCACTAATTTAATAATATATTTCCCCTTTGATAACTCAACATTTAATCCTTCTAAAGGTTCACCATCAAGATAGAGTTTAAAGTCAGAGACCCATGAAGGTTTTCTGAAATGAAATTTCATGTTATCTGATTTTACCTCTATTTCAAACTTATTATTTATATCTTTAGGAAAATTAGATAACTGATGTACAATCACCGTTTCATCTTCATAATTGGAATCTGCATACATATGAATNTAAAAATCATCACNTAAACGCGTATAGAAATAACTGTCGATCGAAGCAATTGTTCTTGTTAAATTCGGAGGACAACAAGCACACCCCAACCATTCTGGTCTCACTCCTTTAACATGACCCTTGTCTGGTCTATATCGATCCTTAATATATTCCAACGGGTTTACGTAAAAGAAATGTTGGCCATCTTGTGCCATACCTGCTAAAGCACTGTTATATAGTGAGCGTTCCAAAACCTCTATATATTCATTGTTTGGATGCAATCTAAACATTTTTTTAGCTGTATTCATCATCCCAATAGCTGCACAAGTTTCACAATACATCGTGTCATTTGGTAATTCATATGAATCTGAAAATGCCTCTCCATGTACGGTTTGTCCAACCCCTCCTGTTACATACATCTTACTATCAATAATATCATTCCATAGAGTAGTAACCGCTTTCTCTAACTCGCGATCTTGATTATAATGGGCTAAATCTGCCATTGCCTCCATCATATAGAGCATCCTAACTGCGTGGCCTCTTGCTTCTGTTTGAAATTTTGGTTGAGTGNAGGCTTGTAAATAATCTAAATTGGTAAACGGCTCTTCACCTAAGGCNCTCTTTTGATCATTATAAAATTCAGGATTTTCCCCCCTTACCGATATAAAATAATCACTAAGGTCAAGATACTTCTTATCCTGTGTTAATTCATACAATTTAATTAAAGCTAATTCTATTTCTTGATGACCATCTGCCCCTTCAATTTTACCTGGACCAAAATGTTCAATGATATGATCGATATATCTTTCTGCCACATTCAATAATTTATCTTCACCAGTAGACTTAAAGTAAGCTACTGCAGCCTCAATCAAGTGACCTGCATTATACAACTCATGACTTCTATCCAATTGTTTATAAATCAAATCGGGATGCTTCAATTGATAAAATGTGGTCAAATAACCGGACTCATCTTGAGCTTTTTCAATGATATCGATAACATCATCAACTTTTTGCTTTAATTCCACATCCTCGTATTGTTCCAAAATATAGGCAGCAGTTTCGATCCATTTATAAACATCTGTATCCTGAAACCACCATCCATAGTGCTCCCCATCCATTAATCCTGCCGCAATTTTAAAGTTTGTAATGGCCTGACTTCTTTCTCCAGGCAACGAAGCATCCTCACGCTCTCTTTCAATCTCAATATCAGCCTCATCCAACATAACTAAATATTGATAATCCAGCACAACATCTTTGATCAAATTTTTATAATTTTCCCAAAATCCCATGATATCCTCCTTATAAATAACAGCTAACTCCTTCTTAAAAGTTAGCTGTTAAAAATACTAGATTAATTCTAACTCCAATGTAATTACAGATTTAGAAGGTACGTCCAATTCTAAAATATTCTCATTTCTACTGAAATGGGTAAAATCTTGTTTTGCGATTACATTAGGGTTATCAAATGTNTTATGCGAATCAATGGATTCACCTGTTATATATTCTGCTCTCACTGATTTAATTTGTGAATCNAATTCATATGNTAGATGCTTAGTTTCATCATGACTATAGTTACAAATTGACAGTGTTACCTTATTATCTTTTTTAGATGCAGTATGGCTAATATTTTCAGACTCTGTTCCAGCAATTTCAATTGCAGTAGCATCTTGATGATTTTTATATAAATAGAAGACATAGTAGGAAGGAGTTAAAACTATTTTATCTTCATGCGTTAGTATCATTGATTGCAGAACATTTATCATCTGAGCAATATTAGCCATATGTACTCTATCTGCATGCTTATGGAAAATATTTAGAGTAATACTTGCTACCATCGCATCTCTAATGGTATTTTGCTGGTAAAGAAATCCAGGATTAGTTCCATCTTCGACTCTCAACCATGAACCCCATTCATCGACAATAAGACCAATTCTTTTCTCAGGGTCATATTTATCCATTATCTGTGAGTGTTTTGTGATTAACTCATCCATCTTTTTAGCACTGTCAATTAAGGAATACCATTCTTCAACTGGAAAACCAGTCGCAGGACGCTTATTTTCCCATTCATCTGCAAGTGCATAATGATGTAAACTAATGCCATCCATAAAAGGCGCAGCTTTTTGCATCATGACTTCCATCCAATTATAATCATCAATATTTGGACCACATGCAATCTTATAAATTTTATCTTCGCCATATTGACGTACATAGGTCTGATATCTCCTATACAAATCTGCATAGTAGTCTGGAGTCATGTGGCCACCACATCCCCAACTTTCATTCCCAACCCCAAAATAATGAACCCGCCATGGTTCTTCTCTTCCATTTTCCCTTCTTAGATCAGCCATGGGAGATTCTCCCGGCATGGTCATATATTCTACCCAGTCAGACATTTCTTTAACGGTTCCACTGCCTACGTTACCATTAATATAAGCTTCCGTTCCTAANTGTTCAACCAATTCAAAGAATTCATGAGTTCCAAAGTGATTGTTTTCCGTAACACCACCCCAGTGTGTATTAACAATTTTTTTTCTAGACTCTTTTGGACCAATTCCATCCATCCAATGATACTCATCAGCAAAACAGCCTCCTGGCCATCTCAAAACCGGAACCTCTAATTCTCGAAGCGCTTGCACAACATCTTGTCTAATTCCATTAACGTTTTCTATCGGTGAATTCTCACCAACCCAAATTCCTTCATAAATACATCTACCTAGATGCTCTGCAAACTGACCATAAATATGTTTACTTATTTTAGGCCCATTACTCTTTGTATAAATTACATGTTTCTTCATGTTATCACTCCCTATTTTACCGGTTCGCCAAATACAGGCAATCCATTCTCGTCCCAATCAAAAACTTGGACACGTGCATGTCTATTTGGATTATTAAGTGGATCACCCATATTAACTTTGGTAGGTCTAGCATGGTAAACTAATAAATCATAAGTATCTGTCTCATCTCTAGTAAATGAGTTATGTCCCGGACCAAATTGTTGATTCTTTTCCGAAGATTGAAAAACTGGATCCGGAGATTTATGCCATGAAAATCCATCAAGTAAATCATCATTAATATCTGCCCAAAGCATTCCCATTTTATAAGTATGGTCGGTAGCACTTGCAGAATAAGTGATAATTACTTTATCATCCTTAACAATAGCAGCTGGCCCCTCATTAACTTTAAATCCTTCACACTCCCAATCATATTCAGGTACGGACAATAACAAAATCTTGCCTTTTAATGTCCACGGATTTTCCATTTCTGAAATATATAAATTAGAATTGTTGGTAATTGCAGGTTCTAATTGACACCAGACATAATAAAGTTTATCGTTAAGCTCAAATGCAGTTCCGTCTATAGCAAAGCTCTTCTGATGTGTTTTAATTTCACCTTTTTCAATCCACTCACCCTCTAAAGGATTTTCAGAATCACATTCCAACACAAACATCCTGTGATGAAAATCCCTATCTCTAATTTCCGCATGATTACTTGCTGCATAATATATATACCATTTACCGCGGATATAGTGAATTTCAGGAGCCCATATCAACTCACTTTGAATCCCCTCATTATGTGCTTTCCACACTGTNTTTATCTCACCATNTTGAAGTCCATTTAAAGTTTTTGATCTTCTTACTTCAATAGACTGATAACCAGGAACTGAACCTGTAAAATAATAGTATCCATCATTATGCTTATAAACCCAAGGATCAGCCCGTTCAATTACTATTGGATTATTATATTCAATCATCATTCATTCCTCCTATATCGTTACATAACAATTATATCCGAACTTATACGTATATGTCAATGTAGATTCGTCTGTTTTTAATCTTTATTCTTGGTGTTGTGCGTACATATTGTGCATTTTAGCGTTTATTTCACACACTTAGTTGTATAAATCATATGTACAACCGATTTTTAATCTCTAGATTTTTTTGTTAAATTATCTTTGAAACAGAAATAAATGAAGTAATAAATGAAAAAGTCATTAAAAAACCTCAACCCGCAAAATTTTCATTTATGCAAGTTAAGGTTCTACAACTTATTCACTATTCTATTCAATCCTCAGCATTGATTTTAATAACACTTTCTTTCTCAATTAATTTGCCATCAAAAATGTATGGTTCGACTTTTTTTAAATCACCCTCAATGTAATTAGTCAAGAGTTCAGCAGCAACTTTCCCTAAATCACTCTTTGGATGTTCAATACCAGTTAAATGTACTGAAGTCATAGAACTCAATGAAGAATTGTCATGACTCACAATAGAAAAATCCTCAGGTACTGAATATCCTTCTTGCCAAATAATATTCAATAACTCAATTGCTACCTTATCGTTATAACATACAAATGCACTCACCGATTTTTTCCTTATAATATCTGGTGTTTTGTCTGCTAAAACCTTTAATAAATCATCAGTTTCAAAAGTTAAAACATTTTTAGAATCATATTCAATTCCATACTCGTAACAAGCCTGTATAAAGCCCTTAAGCCTTTCCTTACCTTGTCTGTCATCAACTTTAAAAATACCGCCTAACTGGGTGTGCCCATTTTCAATTAAATATTTTGTGCTATCATAGCCTGCCTTATAATCATTTAAAGCCACAACGGGAGTTTCAAATTCTTCATATCGTGCATTGATCATCACTAAAGGAATTCCCATTTCTTTTAACTGAAGATACAAACCAATATTAGGATTATAGTAGGAACTTTTAGTCGGTTCCACTATCAACCCATCTACATTACGATCCATCATCATTTCTATAGCACGGCGTTCTAAATCGATGTTATTATTAGTACTAGTTAGAATCATAGAATATCCTTTATCCGTCAATTCTTTTTCAATACCTCTTATTATTGTGGGAAATATATAATCAGATATATAGGTTGTAATAACTCCTATTTCTTTGGGCTTATTTTTTCTTGAAGGTTCTGATACAAATGAACCAGAACCCTGCTCCTTATAAATATAACCCTCATGCTCCAATTTATTTAAAGCTGTACGCACTGTGTGACGACTCACTTCATATTTCGCAACTAATTCATGCTCCGTAGGAAGTCTATCACCAGGTTGCATATTATTACCTTTTATCATTTTCTTTATTTCATGTTGAATATATTCATGTTTACTTCTAAAGGTCATTTCATCACTCCTTTTATATATTTTACCATGAAACTATAATATTAAAAAATAAGAGCGAA
>JGI24707J26582_10002578_pt1 | contig 13492 bp, 17 predicted proteins | sample BioPla1DNA1_FD_26582 | JGI IMG/M metagenome (IMG submission 26582) | reverse complement strand
TTTGATCAACTAAAACTTCATTTTCTGGAATTTTATCTAATAATATTTTTATAAACAAATGTTTAAGTTTTCCCATTAACTCTTCTTCAATTTCTTCATAATATCGCATTTGTTCTCTAATAATTGAAGATTTTAAAGTTTGAATTTTTTCAAAGTGTTCCGCCGTTCGATGTACTAAATCCATAATATCTCTTGAATGAGGGCAGTTTGCATGAGGTGGTTTCAATTTTTCTTTTTTATTACTTCCACCAATAGTAAGTCCAAGTTTTGCTATTGTTATTGAGCCAGCTTTCCAAATAATAAAACACAGGGCTGTTGAAACTACAACAATAGAACCAAAAGCCCACGGCGAATTTAAAAAATCAAACATCGCATTAACAACCTCTAATTGACACAGAAACTGTGCTTGATGTTCCTATTTTCACTTTTTTATTTACTACACTTACTGTTTTTTGTGAGGATCCAGATTGGAAAGCTTCTTTAATTATAACCATACTTTCTGCCTTTTGAGTTTAATATGATTATATAGTTAATTATTCTTCTATGTATTCAAAACCTTTTCGATATGTTTCATTTCTAATGTCTGTGAAATTATATTGATTTGTGTTAAACGATGTGAAAATTTTCCCATCATACGTATAGTCACCTTTCGTAGCTGCTAACTTATAATCTTTTATTATGCTCTTTACAAAAAAGTCTACTTTATTGTTTTTGTTGTGTATAATGAGCTTTTCACTCAATACCTTAGAATTCATGTTCTGTTACCCCTCCAATACTCACCCTTCTATTTTTGAACAAGAGATTAAACTCTTAAATCCATCTTTTATTTCTATTTTACAATAAAAATATTTGTTTTTTTCAACTTTTGATTTTGTTTTCCACGGCCATATCGAAACTCCAGTTAGTAAATCTGTTTCATCTTTAATAGAAAAATTAACATAATCTTTGCCACTAACTGTTTTCTTTTTTTGTGTGTTTGCAACTAAACCAAATATTTTATATGTACCATCTTCCTTACAATCACAAATTAAATCTGTTTGAATTTTTAATTGATTTTGAAAATCTTCTTTTATTTTTACAAAATTTAAAATTTCTGTAAACGATATTTTCAAAAAATCTTTTTCTAATTCTATTATAGATTTTTCTATTTTTTCATATTTTTTATTTTTCAATAAAGTTTTTGAAATATATTCATGTAAAGAATATCTATCTTTAATATCAACCAAAACATTTCCAAAAATATCACACTCTTGATTTGTTTTTAATTCATCTAAAGCTCCAGAATAAACTAAACAATTTGCAACTGATTGGCTTATAGTCACTCTACTGAAAAAATCTTCTATTGATTTGAATTCAGAAATTTTTCTTTCTTCTATAATTTCATCAACTTTTTTATCTGGTATTCCAACAATAGAATTTAAACCCCAAACAATTTCATTGTTGCAAATTGAAAATTGTTTTTGACTTTTGTTTACTGAAGGTNTGTTTATTTTATACCCTTTATTTATAATAGAAGATATATANCNTGCACAAGATTCTAAATCGCTGTGATTCAGAAGTGATACATTAAACTCTAAATCATAATAAGTTTTCAACCACAATTCTCTGAATGAAATATAAGTATATGAAACAGCGTGTGAAGCGTTAAAAGCATATGACGCCATACTTACAATAAGATCCCATATTTCATTACATTTTTCAACCGAGCCTAAATTTTCTTTCTTAGAAGCTATTTCAACAAACTTTTCTTTATAAGAAGCAAGTTTTTTCATTCTTTCTTCTTCTTTCTTTGGATCTTTCAGCTTTTTTGAAACTATTTTTCTAAACACATTTGTTTGTGCAACTGTTAGTCCACCAATACGATTCATTATTTGCATAAACTGCTCTTGAAAAACTAAACAACCTTGTGTAGGTCCCAATATATCTCTAATACAAAGTGGTAAATCTTCTTTTTTCCAAACTCCATCGTTTTTGTTTTCAGCGTATTTTTTGTCGACACCCATTTGAAGAGGTCCAGGTCTTAAAATAGATGAGCAAGCTGATAAGTCTTCAAAAGATTCTGGTTTAATCGTTTTGGTTACTGTTTTTCCCAAATTTGTTTCAAGCTGGAAAACTCCATAATAATCATTGTTTTTAACAGTTTCTGAAAAAACTTTTTCATCGCTTAATGATATTTCAGACCAATCAATGTCTATGTTTTTTTGTTGTTTTACTAATTTGCGGGCATCTTCCACTATTTCTAAATGCTTTAAACCCAACACATCGAATTTGTAATAACCTAAATCAGATAATTCTCTATAATCTGCGCCCTCTTGCCAACCAGTTACAATATTTTTCTTTGCTCTAACTAAAGCAATATTTTCTGTTAATTTATTAGAAGATACTAAAACTCCAGAAGCATGAATAGAAATTTGCCTTTGCGCCCCTCTCAACCCTTCAATGTAAAACCTTAAATCATACTCTTTGTGAGAGTCTAAAAATTCTTTAAGTTGAGGGTATTCTTTTTCAATATCGCTCAATGACATTGACTCATCAATGTCTGTCAAGGATGTTGTTACTTTTAAAACTTCAGAAGATTGGATTCCACAAACTCTGCAAACATCTTGAATGGAAGTTTTTGTTTTTGAAATTCCAAAAGTACAAATATTAGAAACGCTATCACGTCCATATTTATCTATTAAATGTTGAATGACTTCATCACGTATTGATGGCATGTAATCAACATCTATATCAACCGCATCATTTCTGTCAACATCAAGAAATCTTTCAAAAAGTAAATTATGTTTTAGAGGATCAACTTCGGTTATTCCTAATAGATAATTACACAAAGAGCCTGCGGCCGATCCACGTCCAGGCCCAACAGAATATTTTCCAAATTTTCTTTTCGCCCAAACAATCATTTCTTGTGTAATTAAAAAATAATCAACAAAATCTTTTTTGCAAATTATATCGAATTCGTATTCCGCTTGTTTTCTATATCTTTCATTATCTAAATTTTTTGATTTTAATCCAGATTCAATCTTTGACCACAAAATGTCTTTACTATCATCAGATAATTTTGGTAGTTTTATAGATTTATCAATTTTGAAATTTTCTATTTTATCTGCTATTACTACAGAATTTTTTATAGCTTCGTTGAAAACTTGTTCTGTGAATATTTCTGATTTATGTAGTTTTTCCCATGAATCTTTTAATTCTTCAACTGATTTATAATACAACTGTTCGGATTTTATTGTCCATATTTTTTTAGAATTTTCATCAGTTTCGTTCGACTCTTGTGCTTTTAATTCTTCAAATGTTTTATTTTGATCATTCAACATTTGAAACTCTTGTATTTTAGCCCCACTTTTTTCTATATAATGAGCGTCGTTTGTTATAACTAACGGTATATTTTTTCTTTGCGCTATTTTAATTAATTCTTGATTGATATATATTTGAGGAATATGGTCTATAACCATTATTTCAATATAAAAATCTTCTCCAAATAAATTGTGCCAATAATCAATTATCTTTTCAACTTTTTCATCTGCACTGTTTATAAATTCTAAATCTGATTTTTCAATCAAACTTTTTGCAAATTCTTCATATTCTGATTTTGAAAACATTGTGTTTGAATTAAAATACTCTAAATCTGAATCATTAAAATCATCACTTTTAATTGCTTTATCTACATTTTTATCTTTATATAATTGCTCTACAACAAAAGACTTGTTTTTAACTTCTTCAAGTATATCTAATTTTCTTTTTTCTGAAAGTAAATATTGCTTTTTTGAAATTATTTTATTCGCTTCTGAACCTGAACACCCGGAAAGACAAATTATCCCTTCATGATTTTTTTCTATCGTTGATGGCGAAGTTATTGGAAATCTATAAAAACGATTTAACCAAGCGTCATTATGAATTTTAATCATATTATAATAACCAATTTCGTTTTTTGCAAACATAGTTATGTGCGAATTAAAATACTTTAGTTTTTTTCTAATTTGAATGTTTTCATGTGTGTTTTCCAGCAATGATTTTTCTAACTCATCTGCATAACGATTAAAATAAAATTCACAACCCAATATTGGTTTTATTTTAAATTTTTCACAAGTTGAATACAAAGACATCCAAGATGAAATGTTTCCATGGTCCGATAATGCACAGGCACTTTTATTGTTTCTAACAGACCATTCAACTCTTTTCTCTGGTGAACCAACTCCATCTTTTAATGAAAAAGATGAATGACAATGTAAATGTATAAATTCGTTCTCTAAACTCAATTTTCACTTCCTTTCAAACATAATACACACAAAAACAAGTTGAGTCAAAAATCGATTTAACTTTTTTTGACTCAAACTATCAAAATCGTCTCTACACCCATAATTTAACAAAGTGTTTTCTATTGAAGCTAAAACAAATCAAATGTTTTGTTTTTGTCGCCCTATTTGAAAGTTTGTACCGAAAAGTTTGTTGTAAGTTTCTTTAGCTAATTGCACATCTCTCACTATAGTTGGTCCTCTAACCCCGAAGCGTTTTCCTATTTCTGCGTAGGTTAATTCAGGGTGTTTTTGGCGGAGTTCTAAAATTTGAACCTGTCTAGAAGATAAATTTTTATAAAGATGTTTTTTTGTGTAAGTGTGAAAGAAATCTTCTTCGGCTGAAAAAGAAGAATGTTCTTTTTCTAAGGATACAGAATCTAAAACGCTAGTTTGTATTTCTTTGTACATTTTTTTGAACGTCTTAGATATGGCGTAAGTTACGTATATGTAAAACATAAACTTATCAGGGTTTGCTTTTTCTATACGTACATACTTTAAGAAGTGTAATAAATTAAGATAAGTTTCTGATATAAAATCAGAGGAATCAATCCTTCCTTTGGATACTCTTTCGTAGAAAAAGGCTTTTTTTCTTATTTTACCTTCGTATTGTCTAAATACCCACTCGGGTAGCTTTTCTGAAGGTAATGAGGTTAAAACTTGATAATCGATTGTCATTTGGAAACTCCTTGTTTCATTTATTGCTTAATTATACTTTGAATTAGAAAAAAAAAGCAACCCTCTTTTTTTTTCCTCGTTTTAGGAAAGTTTTCTACCTGCTGTCAGTACTGCTGTTGCCAGTATGTCTCCCGAGTGAATGGATTCATCGTTATTTACTACAATTACGTAGTCTGAAATTGAAACATCCAGTTGTTCTTGAAGTTGATCGGCAACATCACGAGCAATGTCCTCAACAAACTTCGGTCCAGAACCCTCTACATGCACAAATTTTGGAGGGTTGTATGTTGTATCGAAAAAGCCACCCATATAGGAAACTTCCGTTTCATATTTTTCATCAGGTCTCTTTAAAACTGTTTTGGTAGGGCAAGAGAATGCTTTGTCTAAAAGCACAAAAATATCCTCTAGCGTTATGCTGTCTATCACTTCTAACGTTAGGTCTATGTGTGATCGTTGATTGTGCGCTCCAAAACCAGCCTGCAATATCACATTTTTTAAATTTTCAGGGAGGGAATTTACTAAAGCTAAATCACTTTCACAAAGATTGTTTTTTAATAAGCTCATTTCTTTTGAACAAGGGCACAAGCTCATACCTACTCTCGATACAGTTAAGTATTTTTTAAGCGTGTCTTGCTCTAGTATTGTTTCTAGCACAATGTGTGCATACTCTGGTGAACTCAACGTTGTGTAGGGTGATGCTGTATATATTGGGTAATCGAACTTTACTTTTGTAAAAATATTGTCAGTCTCGTGAGCTTCTTTAAGTGTATTCGAAAACAGCTCCATCATAGCAAAAATATTTTTGTTTTGAAAAAAATCATTATTCTCTATAACATCAATTAATGTTCTGGATATACGAGACATGTTTATACCCTTTACACTCTCTACTAAGTTGCAATATGAACTAAAATTTCCTTTAACTTCGATTGTCTTCTGCAAACCTGTATGAAAGATCTGTAGGGGAAGTTCAACATTTCGCATACCCACTTTTTTAATAGGTATTTGTTTAAAACCGCTTGTCGATTTTTGCATATCTGGTAGATTCATTTTTATACTCCTGTTAATTTATTCCATACGTGAATGTGCTCTCTTGTTGAAAACAAAACCTTTTTCTCTCGTGCTAACTCCCAAATAGACTGCATTACTTTTGTATTAGTTTCGTTTAGACAGTCCATGCCAGGCATCAATATAATCCTAGAGGGTGAAACCATAGAGAAGTCGTTCTCTATTTCATACCACTGATCTTTTGACGTTATTACAAATTTAAAATATGTATTTTTTATACAACTCAATTGTTTAAGGATAACTTCGTTGCACCTTACGTCTTTATATATTCCTGAATTTGACAACTTAGGAGAGCAATTTACCAAGTTTATCAAACCTTCGTCAAAAAGTTGTTTAGAAAACTGAGTGCCGTTTGTTTCCACTTCGGAAAAAAAGAAAAACCCTTTATCCCTTGCAAACGTTAAAAAAGAATAAATTTGGTTAGCGTTTTTCTCTATAAGAGGTTCACCTCCTGTCCACACAAGATGAATACGCTCATTGTTGTAATCTTCTCTACTACCCCAGTTTAGCAACTTTTCAAGAAGTTGTTCGTTTGTCAGCTCAATGTTTTTTTGTTGCCAAATTTTATAAGAGTCGCAAATCCAACTGGCCTTGGTTGCGTCACAAACGTTTGACTGAACACCGCACGTTAAGTTACAACCGTTAAACCGTAGAAAAACTGAGGGAGTACCTCTTGTTATTCCCTCTCCTTGCAAAGAGTAAAAAAGCTCAGACAGCTGCATTGAAGTCCTCCAATGTATACAGGCAAGAGCAATTTGGTGTTTCAAAAAGTTCGATAGAATAAAGTTTAATATTTAAGTTTTCAAATTTTTCTTTGAGAATTGGAAACCAATGTTCGACAAAGTTTTCTGATGTAGGCACATAAGGTAACAGGTGAATTTTGTCAGCGTAGGGTTTAATAGTCTTCATCTGTTCGAATAATCCGGCAGCAGGATCTTTTTCCCAAATAGCAAACGAGTGGTCATACACATTATGAATTTCTTTCATTAAGAGTTTTTTAACTTCTCGAAAATCTATTACCATTCCCCCATTCTTTTCGCTGTCAGAAAGGGGGTTTCCCTCAACGGTTACAATTAACGTAAACCGATGTCCATGAGGCATGAGACACGGACTTAGGCCGTCAGATCCACATTGTGTAGTTACACAGTGCCCCATATCAAAATCAATTTGTCTTGAGAGCTTCAACGTTTCCTCCTTAAAGAAAGAGCAATATTACTCTTTCTTTATTTTATTAATTTTTAATTAGCGGGATCTATCAACCCGTTTATTTCGAAAGCTGCTTTTCTATCAATGCAAGTTCCGCATTCCCCACAAGGGTTTTGCAAACCCTCGTAACAAGACCAAGTTAGCTCATAAGGAGCTTTTAATTCAGCTCCTGTTTTTACAACTTCAGCTTTGTTCATATGAAGTAAGGGAGCTTCCATTTTTAGCAATCTTCCAGAGCCTTCGTAAATAGCTTTATTCATAGCGTCTTTAAACTCAGGAGTACAATCAGGATAGACCCTCCCTGCGGCGTCATCAGCGTGAGCCCCATAATAAATTACTTCAGCTTTTACGGAAAGCGCAATTGCAGATGCTACAGCTAAAAACAATCCATTTCTAAAAGGTACGTAGGTATCAACGGTTCCCTCCCCTTCTAAATCTCCAAGCTGTTCGCTATAACTTTGATGTTTAATATCCGCATTACCTGATAATAGAGTGCAATCTGAGTAGTCGTAAATAGAATCCAAATCTCTCTCAATATGATCGATGCCATAAAACTGAGCAACCTTTCTAGAAGATTCAATTTCCCTGATGTGTTTTTGACCATAACGAAGGGATAAACCTACTACGCTTTCTTTACCATACTTTTCAACAGCAAGAGCGAGACATGTGGTAGAGTCTATCCCTCCACTCAGTAAAACTACTGCTTTTTTATTCATTTACTTCTCCTTATTGTAAACGCCTTTGTTATATTTTTCTAATATTAGCGCTATTGTTGATAGGCGTTCTTCTATAGTACCCTCTAAAGACACATAAGGGATTTGATGCTCTTTAAATACATCTAAGAAAACGTCAGATACTTCTTGGCGATATGAAGAATCCATTGATCGAAACCCATCCCCTATTAAAGGTATGTTAGGAGGTAAATAGAAGTAAAGATCGTAAGAGTTTTTAAAGACTTTCAAAAGATCATTGCCCGCAAGAGCGGTTTCAATAAAATTGGGGTGCTTCGAGCTTAAAACTCTAGCGTATACTACACTATCTATTAAACCCCTATCGTAAAATACGAGTTCTCCAGGTTCCATTAAATTTTGACAATGTTTTAGATAAATAAACAATTGAGTTTCTATAGTTGCTTCATTATTGACGGGTTTGTTTAGAGATCTTACAACCTCCTTAATGAAGCGACCTTTCGGATATAAAGGTTTTAACCTATCTAAAAGAGTCGTCTTCCCACAGGATTGAGCACCGCTCAAACATACTTTCATAAAATAAACCTCTTGAATGATTTTATATTGTAAATAATACATTTTTTTTGAGTTAATGTCAATTCATTTTCAAAAAAATCAACAAGTTTCCCTTCAGGTTTTTCATGTAAACCTTCTTCTGTAAATAAGAGTTCGTGTATGCCTGCTACCACAGGGCTACTAGTATCAATAGTATCTATTTCAGAAATGTTTTTATAAAAAGCGAATTCTTGAGGTAAGGCGCACCCTAAAAGGTGGTGAGGTTTAGAACTCCAAAGACCTTCTTCTTTTAAGATATTAATAAACTTAATTCTTCCTCTCATTAGTCTCTCGCTTTTATTAATGCCTTCTTCCCCTAAGTGTTCGTAAAAAGGAAGTCCGAAAGTAAGAGCTATTTTATCAGCTCTTTCCTTCATAAATTTATAATTATCTAAAGCTTCTTTCAAATCTCGCCCCTGTACAACTCCTATTTTCAAAGAATCTAGTTCAAAATTAAATTTTGAATAAGACTCTATGTTTTCAGGCCCTTTAGCCCACACGTCAGGCGCAACATAATAAGTAGGGTTTAGTTTTTCTATATAGGAGGCGAAAGATTCGACTTCAAAACTTTCACCAAGTTCGTACAAACTATTATCTAAAATAACTTGTCTTTTCAGAGAAAGGCTTTTTTGGAAAAAAGCAAAGTATTCAGGATATTTCTCAAACAGATGAACTAGAGCATAATCATAGTCATTAAAAGTTAGACTCTCCTTTAAAAAACTTAAAGGCACTTCGTGAGATATTAGCAATAGAGACCTCCTAACATATAAATTTCCNCGTGTTTTCGATAAGAAAAAAGCTAGGGNACAATTTTCCTAGCTCAGCTACCAACGTACTTTTTCCACTTCCATGAGGTCCTGTCACAAGTATTTTGTTTAAAATACCATGCTCCTTAAAATATTTCTTCAATTATTCCAACAAACTCAGCAACAGCTAGTCCCACTAAAGCAAAGGCGTAATCATTTAAAATTACACCTAGAGCACAAGACACTATACGAACAATGCTTTTAACAAGAGAAAAATAAAAATGCATTTTTACAGAGGGGGCTTTCATTATTTCACATCCTTTTCTTTTTGCCATTGGCCGTTGTACAACTCATCGACTTCATAACACTCTTCCATAACAATTTGTGCCACTCTAGCGTCCTTTTCTACAGTTAATTCTCGGTAAACTACTAGAACAGCTCCCATCTCGTCGACTTCAAAACCTGGATCGTATACGCCAGAAGTAATTAACCCTCCACATCTAAGAACAGAGCTTCTATGAACAATAGATGCTTTTATATTTGAAGGTATTTTGCAACCCTGGTGAAAAGTTAAACTATATATACCTGGCGATAAGATGTATTTATTATCAACACAGCTAACTGCACATAGACCTGCAGGTGTTGTTTTATCTAAACTAACACACCCTCCAGACAAATATTTTTTAATTGATTTAACGGTTAAATCATATCCTACTTGGGCGCACTTTCCCATTCCGTTTGTCGTCAGGTATTGTTCACATTGTTTTCCCGTTAATATCACTTTTAAACTCCTTTTTTTATTTTTTTCAACGTGTTATTTCTCCTATTGTTTTATAGTTAAAATAATAATCACTTTCACAATCTAGTGCCCAAGAAAACTTTGCTTGCATAGCTTTATTATACACTTTTTCTAGTTGAATGTCAAACGATTTGCAAAAACTTATTCCAATTCGTGGGTCGCAATAATTTGTCTTACTTGTGCCCAAAGCTACATTTTTTGTTTTATTTGCTAAATCCATTTTTATTTTATAGTCATTGACTTTCTTTTTATTTTTATCAAGCTTCTCTTGATAATTATTAATTTTACCCTTATAAGATTTTTTTAATAAAGACTTCTGTTCTGTATTATAATTTTTTTCATCAACACTTTTGATTTTTAATTTCAAGTTTGCAATTTTACCATTTAAATCTTTTTCAATTACTTTATAATTATCTTTTAGTTGAGTGTAAAACTCTTCCATCTCTTTGATTTTTGATTCACAATTTTTCCCTACATTTTTCTGATGGTTAAGTTTTTTCGCAACACAAAGATTAGCTTCATTAAACACAGCTATTTTTTCTACTTGCGTCATTTCTTTTTTTATTTTAGAGTTTTTAAGATTTTCGGCCAACAATGAACTTCCCCAAGCTGTACGAAAAACTTTAGCTGATATTCCATCAACAACTTCATTAAGGAATTCTTTAACGTCAACGGAAGATACTTTAGGGAAAAGCTGTTGTTTTCTATCTGTATTATTTATAATTTTTTCAAATTCAATTTTAATCGAATCGCTCATTTCAACTCTATTTACATATCTGACAGAGTCTTTCCCTAAAAAGTCTAATTTTAGAAAATTGTTTTCTATTGAAACGTGTTCTTTTCTTAAACTACTAGCTCCAACAGTGTCTGATGAATCTTCTCTTTTTTCATCTCCAACACGAATTCCCAAACTCATAATTAACCAACAAACTAAAGCTGTTTGTTTTGTTTTACAATTTTCAGAAAGTATTCCTTTTTCTATGTGTGATTTAACTTCATTCCATTTTGAAATTAATTTTATCGCTTTTTCGAATTTTTTTTGGTCTGAGTTTTGTTTGACGCAAGATGTTGCAGAAAATTGAATAAACTTATTAACACTGTTCCCTGTAGAAAGTTGTATTTTGTATAAACACGTAAAAAACGTATTCTTGTTTTCTTTACAAACTTTCCATTTGTGTCCGATAGGAGGTTGAACTACATTGGTCGCGTTAATACTGATATCTTCCGGTTGAACTCTGTACTTCCATGCTCCTAGTTGGGGATGGTCTCCTCTGGTTATAAATATTCCTGGCCCTTCAATATAAGGAGAAGCAATTGGTTGTTTTTCTCCATTAAGAATAGCCCAACCATACTTTTCTTTTATTTCATCTTTTTCTTTTGCTTCTTCGAGTTTTTGTTCTTTTGTTTTTGATTTACGTTCTTCTTTTTTGTTTTGGATGTGTTGAAAAATCTCTTTGCATAAAGGAAGAAAATCTTCTAATTTTTTTGATTGATATTCTTTTGGCAACTCTGATTTTAATGCGTTCCAGAAATTCTTATTGAACGTTGGGTTAGAAACATATTCTGTTTCTAGTTTAGCTGAATAATGATACAACATTTCTTCGGCTAAAGATGAAAGTTTGGGATCAAATCCTATGTATTCATATTCTTTAGGAAATACTGGTCCATTATGTTCAAGTGTTTCCCATTTGCTCATTTATACTTCCTTTTCATATATAAATAATATATCAATATTGATTAATTGTCAATTAATATCCCTCTAAATTATCAATGTCTTTTTCAAGGAAAGTTATTTCTCTTTTAATGGAGTCTTGCCACTTTTTTAGTTCTTTCAAAACTTTAACTCTTTCTCTAAGGGGTTTATTTTCTCTTGTTAGTTTTGCTAACTTTTCAGCAAAAAAGCTAATTGTTTTGATTGTACAACAACTCTATCTGCACCCCTTGAATAAAGTTCGTAGCCAACACCTTCGTTTAAAATTTTCATTGTTTTACCTCTTAATTATATAGTTACAGCCACTCTGGCTTATTTCTTTTCATATATATATATGATACATTATTATTAATTAAATGTCAATAACAAATTAAAGTATTTTTTCATTATCTACGTCAACATTTAAATCTCGCCAATCTTTTTTTGAAAAATAATTTAAAGTCATCATAGTTGTATAACCTTGTGGTGTTGCGTATTCTTTCAAAACACATTCTAAAAATGATATGGGTCGACCTCTAATTTTAGTCATAAATTCTTCTTTATTTTGAGGNACGTTTTCTTCTAAATTTGAAAGGTATAGAAAACTGTTTTGAAAAGCTTCTTGATATTTTCTATACCTTTTAAGTTCGTTAATTATGTATATAATTAACCTTCCACATTTTTAATAAATTTTGCAATTTCTTGTATTTTCGCACCAAGAATTGAAAAATTATTTGTGAAATCGCCCATAATTCTTAAATCACTACAAGTTTTAACGGTAAAATAAGCTTTTGGTTCGATACTTGAACAGCTCGCTGTAACAACAAACGGATAAATATAACCTTGAATTTCTAAGGTTTTAAGATTTACAAAAATTCTTGAAAAACGCTTAGACATTCCCGATACAATTTTTTTCATTTCATTGTAATCTGCACCATTTTCATCTCTTTTAAGGAGCTTTTCAAAATCTAAAACATTCCTTACTTCTATTCCCCCTTTAATTTTCCAATCTTTTTCATTACTGTCAAGAAACGCTTTCATTGATTCTTTTAATATTTTCATTGTTTTTAACCTCCTTTAATATAGTTCAAAAATTGATTTATTGTGAAATTCTATTTTTGAACCTTAAAACGGCAATCCATATTTCATTATTTTGTACCTGTACTTCCAATCGATCCATCTTTTCTTTCACTGTCACGTTCAGAATATACACCCAACAATTCTAATTCAGAAATTTCTTCCATAGATTCATATTCAACTTTTCTAACAACAAATTGTGTAATTTTTTGTCCAAAATTTATAGAAACTGAATCCGGTGAACAATTAAAAATCGATATGAATATTTCCCCTTCATAATCTTCATCACACAAATGTGCTCCAAAAATTAATCCATATTTTGCTGCAACCCCACCTTTATTGTGAGCTGTAAAGTCGCACCGTTCTGGAACAGCGACTTTGATCCCAGACGGTATAAAAACTCTGCCTAAAGAGTCTAAGACAAAACCTTTCGTATCTATCTTGCGAATAAACCTTTTGTTCAATTCAATTAATTCTTTTATTTTTTCAGAATCTTCTCTTGATGAATTTACAAGTTTGTCAGCATAATCTTCAGAATAATTTGGAACGAAAAAGTCTATTCCAGATGATTTACTCGTCCCTCTGCATGGTGATTTTACATCTCTAATTTTAGCAAATTTCATTTTGTTTTCCTTTTAAAATATATTTAC
>JGI24707J26582_10002576_pt1 | contig 13496 bp, 11 predicted proteins | sample BioPla1DNA1_FD_26582 | JGI IMG/M metagenome (IMG submission 26582) | reverse complement strand
GGAAATTTTAATAAAGCTTCCCTTAATTCCTTATTTAACTGGTTCACATATTGATATCTTTCCTCCATTTTTCCCAAGGCTAGTTCTAAAGCCTTTTCCATAGAGGCTGCTAAGGCTAAGGTAGGGGTACCGCTACGATATAAGCTAGTACTTGTTCCCCCATGAATTAAGGGTTCTAATACTACATTTTCTTTTTTAATTAAAATTCCAGTACCATTTAAACCATAAAATTTATGAGCTGTAAGGGTCACACAATCGATATGCCCAAAATCTATGGCTACCTTTCCCACTGCCTGGGTTGCATCCACATGAAAATAGCAATTGGGATAATTTTTTAATAACTCTCCAATTTTCTCGATTTCTTGTTTCACACCCAATTCACTGTCCACATAGCAAATGGATACTAATACCGTATCCTCCCTAAGTAGTTCCTTCAAATGCTCTATATCAACCAGTCCATCCTTGGTGATATCTACCAAATCTATCTCATATCCGATCTTTTGAAGATAAGTAAGTGCCCCACTTACGGAAGGATGCTCCAAACAAGTTGAGATAATATGTTTTCCATTGGTTTTATACGCCTGTACCAGACCTTTGATGGCCAAATTATTGGCTTCGCTGGCACCGGAGGTATAAATAATTTCTGAAGCCTTTACATGTAACAAATCGGCAATGTGATCGGTGACTTCATCCATCCTTTTCTTGGCTGCTCTTCCTAGAGCATGGGAGGAATTTGGATTTCCTATATAATCGGCACTCACTTTATAAAAACAATCCAATACCTCTAAATCTACCGGGGTATTGGCTGAATAATCAAAGTATAACATTGGATTCCCTCCAATCAAAGAAACAATTCATAACAACACAAAGATAGTATCAAAAACAACTCAAATATACTATCAAAAAAAACTTGAAAGTACAATAAAAAATAACTTTATATATCGAAAACAAAAATACTATCTAATTATATTATAGCAAAAATTATCAAAGGAAGTCCCCCGCTATAATATGGGGGGAAAGCCAAAAAAGGCCTAATATTATTTGCGGGGGATACCTATTTCTGTATTATAAATATTATATCCTACTATGTCAATAGATTATCTATAGTAGTGAAAATATAATTTCTAGAGAAGTCAAACTTTTGTGACCCAGTCAAAAAAATATGCTCGTCTGATGAATGCCATTGTCTTTTATACGAAGCAACATCTTTGAATTTAAATTCACTTTCTATTTCATTTTTAAATTTAAGTATCTTCTTTTGTATATTGTTGTATCTATTTTCCTATCTATAAAATAATTTTTCCATTTCTTTATAGCTAATGAATCGTTTTCCTCTTAATTCATGGTGTATGGCTAAAGGAAAACAATAAAAAAAGACTGCCTTAATTATCCTTTTATGGATTTCATTAAGGCAGTCAGTAATTCCTTTTACATTCAAATCTTAGAGTAAGTATCCTATTTTACTTCTTCGAAGTCTTCCTTACCAACACCGCATAAGGGGCAAACCCAATCTTCAGGAACGTCCTCCCACTTTGTACCAGGAGCTACACCACTATCTGGATCGCCTAATTCTTCATCATAAATATAACCACATACTGTACATTCAAATTTTTTCATAATAAACCTCCATCTTTTATTAGATAAGTATTGCCATATGGTTACAGATTTATCTATACCACATATTAGCAAAAAATACAACTATAATTTCTAATTTCTTAGTCTATGCAAATAATTAAAACATCCCTAGCTATGGTAATGATAGTATGCTTTAACCAGCTATTATACTTAAGTAAAAATTATATGCATTTTTTTGCATTATCATTGTTGCGTCATTTTATTGCATTATCTTTGTTGCGTTATTTTATTGTATTATCTTTGTTCTGTTATCTTTATTGCGTTATCATTATTGCGTTATCTTTATTGCGTTATCNTTATTGCATTATTATTATTTCATTATCTTTTTTTACATTNTCCTTATTGTGTTGTCTTATTTGCTTGAAAATACTTTATAAGAGGTTTATTATTCTGTTCTTAATGCAACAACAGGATCCTTCTTTGCTGCACTACGGGAGGGAATAACACCAGCAATCAGGGTCAGCAGCATACTGATCACAATCAAAACAACAGCAGTCGGTACTGGCAATATCGCATTGAGATTGTTAAGGCCAGTCACTCGATGGAGTATCAGATTGATTGGTATGCAAAGTAGGTAGGTGATTACCACTCCCAGCAGACCGGATGTAAAACCGATAATAACTGTTTCTGCATTAAACATACTGGAAACATTCCTCTTTGATGCACCAATGGCACGAAGAATACCAATCTCCTTGGTACGTTCCTGCACNGAAATCAGGGTAATTACACCAATCATAATGGATGAGACAATCAAGGATACGGCAACAAAGGCAATTAAAACATAGGTNATGGCGTCAATAATGGTTGTGATCGATGACATCATTAGTCCTACATAGTCTGTATAGTGAATTTCCTCTAGATCGTCAACATTTTCATTGTATTGCGCAATAACATCCTTAATTACATCCTTATCAGCAAAGGAAGAAGCATATAGATTAACCGTTGCAGGGCTATCAAAATCAACACTGCCAAGCTTTATCAAATTACCTTCATAGCTGGAGTTCGAAAACTCTAATATTTCATCGTAATACATAGCACACATTTCATCCGTGTACTGAGTTATTGCCATATCAAGTGCAGCAGCCAGTTGCTCACTCGTCATGGTGCTCATCTGTTGACTAACCTGTTCCGCATATTGTACACGGTATCTCTCAATCAAAGCCTGGGTAAACAATTCATTTAAATCTTCATCACTCATGGAGGAAATATATCCTGCAATGGTTGCCTCATCCATCCCCGTCTGCTCTGCCATGGCAGGTGCAATAGCTGCTTCCATATCAGAACGTGTCATGCTTGCAAGGGTACTGGATACAAACTGTTCCGTTTCTTCAGCAGAAGGTATACTCATAATTTCAAGGTAGGCAGCTGCCTTTGCGGAAACATCAAGTCCATTAATATGTTCTTTGAATTCCGCTGCTTTCTCCTCAGAAGTAATCGTACCATCGGTATCCTTAAAGGGTAATCCGGTGAAGATATCCGTATTGGGATTTTCCTTCTGTGCCTTTACTGCATCGGACTTGGCAGCATGGTCAATTATATATTCTGTAAGCTTGCTTGTATATCCGATAGAGCCTCGACTAGAGCTTGCAATGGAAGTTTCACTAGGCTTTGCAATTCCTACTACCCGAAGTTCTAGCCCATTGTCATAGAGATATTTTAAACCCGCTTCGGTCTCCCTCAGATCCGTATAAGTACCCGTTTTCTCATCGTAGGTGTAGCAGTCGGAGCTTAAAATGGTACGGAAATCCATATTGCAGATTTCTTCATAAGACCATTTTTGTACCTCATAATCAACGATGGTTTGGTTAATCGCCGCATCCATGAGCTTCTTAATTTCCTCTTCCGATTTCAGCCCTAAAGCATAAAGGGTCATATCATCGATTTCGTTGTTCTCATCCACGAATAAAATGATTTCATCATATCTTGTAGGCCAACTTCCGTATATCAGATCATACTGCTTTTCGATTACATCATTTACAAGTTTTCCATTGTCACCGGGAAGTAATTCTTTCCACAAGTTCATAGATGAGGTCATCATAGAGGAAGTGCTACCCATAATAGACTGTTCTCGTAGGGCTAGCATAGATGACATATCTAGGCCAATATACTTTTTCATAAGTTCCAAAGTCATGGCTTCCGTATCGGAACGGATAATGGTTCCATCTACATTTTTAGTGTAAATTAGAAGATCCGTATCATAGGTATACTGAACTCCTGCCAAAGCTGTACTAAGCTTGCTATCTTCCTTGAAACGTTCTTCTTCTATAAATTTCTTGAACGCTTTCAAATCATTTTCCTGTGTTTCAAGTGAGTTCATTGCATTGGTCATTTCATATAGCATGGCTTTTTGGTAAATAGCATCATTGTCATGCTCAGAAAGGGACTGGGCTTTTCCCATAAAATTAGAGAGTAGTGACGATATATCCACGCTTTGAGCTTCAATCGTTAAAGGATAGGAAGAAAGGGTTTCCTCCTGCACAGAGTCTATAAAGGTGGTTGTACCTTGAGACACCGCATAGATTAAAGCAATACCGATAATACCGATGGAACCGGCAAAGCTGGTTAGTGCTGTTCTACCCTTTTTTGTGAATAGGTTTTTAAGGGATAGTCCAAAAGAGGTACCAAAGGACATGGAAGGTTTTTTCTTTCTGCGATTTTTCTCTTCTCTACTTTGTGCCTTGGCAACTTCTTTCTTCATTTCTTCATCGGATAGAGGCATACTATCACTGGTAATCTCGCCATCCAGCATTCTTACTATTCGAGTGGAATATTTTTCAGCAAGGTCAGGGTTGTGTGTAACCATAATAACCAGGCGATCTTTGGCGATTTCTTTTAGAATATCCATAACCTGAAGACTGGTTTCCGTATCAAGAGCACCGGTGGGTTCATCGGCTAAGATAATCTCTGGATTGTTTACTATGGCACGGGCGATAGCCACCCTCTGCATCTGACCACCGGACAATTGTGCTGGCCTCTTGCGGATCTGTTTGGCAAGACCAACCTTCTCCAGGGCTTCCTTTGCCCTTTTGCGTCGTTCCTTTTTGGAGACCCCGGACAGGGTAAGGGCAATCTCAACATTGGCCAGTACCGTCTGATGTGGAATTAAATTATAGCTTTGAAAAACAAAACCAACCGAATGATTCCGGTATGTATCCCAGTCTCTGCCCTTATACTCTTTCGTGGATCTGCCGTTGATTACTAGATCCCCGGAGGTATACTGATCAAGACCTCCGATAATGTTTAACATAGTTGTTTTTCCGCAACCGGAAGGACCCAGTATCGAAACAAATTCGTTATCTCGGAATTTTAGATCTATGCCCTTCAGTGCCTCGACGTCTTCGCCGCCGGTAGGGTAAATTTTCGTTATCTTCTTAAGTTCAAGCATTTTTTCCTCCTTAATTACTTTCTGTACTAATATCCGCCATATGACAGGCATTTGCACTGCTAGAATTTAATTGATGGATGGCAGCGCGAATCGATGATATATCACTTTCCATCATCTTATCTGGCTTAACCTTTACGAGAAGTTTTCGCAAACTAGCAATATCAGCTTTGATCTGCTTCTTTTCTTCCTTGGGAAGTTTCTTTTTTACTTTGCTGAGAGCTGTTTCAGCACGACTTAGGCAGTTATTGGCCTCAAAGCTAATACCAACTGCCTGGCGACGAATACCATCCTGCTGGATGTGCTCTTCTGCGTCTCGAATTGCCTCTTCGATTTGTGCATCCGACATTCGCTCGTTATCGGTAATGGTAATGGACTGTTCCTTACCAGTATCCAAATCTTTCGCTGAAACCTTTAAAATACCATTTACATCAATATCAAAGGTGACTTCAATTTGTGGAATTCCAGCAGGAGCAGCTTTGATCCCTTTTAACTTGAATTTTCCGATGGTTTTATTATCCTTTGCCATGGGACGTTCTCCTTGCAGAACATGGATCTCCACACTTCGCTGATAGGGTGCAGCTGTGGTGAATATTTTCGAATAGCGTACAGGAATCGTGGTGTTCCTTTCCACCAGTCTTGTAGCAACACCACCAACCGTTTCTATGGACAGGCTAAGGGGGGTTACATCTAGCAAAAGGATGCTATTCCCACCGTGGAGGGTGATTGCTCCGACGGAAAGCGTATCTGCCTGAATTGCAGCTCCCTCTGCCACACATTCATCAGGATTTAAGTTCAGTGAAGGGATAATTCCGGTTAGCTCCCGAACTTTATCCTGTACAGCAGGTATCCTAGTGGAGCCGCCCACCAATAGTACCTTGCTAAGCTCCGATGCCGCTATTCCAGCGTCAATCAATGCATTTTGAACCGGAATCGCTGTCCGTTCCACTAGATCACGGGTCAAATCATTAAATTCGGTCCGTGTAAGTGTATATTCAAAATTAATGCTAGATCCACGTATCTGTATTAGATAAGGGAGTGTAATATAGCTATTTTCCGAGCTAGACAGTTCTCTTTTTGCTTGCTCTGCAGCTTCCTTTACCCGTCGATATGCGGTGAAATCTTTTCTAATATCCACATGATATTCCTTTTTTATCTCATTTACAAGACGATTGGTAATGCGATCATCAAAATCGTCGCCACCGAGATGGTTATCCCCATTGGTAGCCAGAACTTCAATCACACCTTCACCAATTTCGATAATGGAAACGTCAAAAGTACCACCACCGAGGTCGTAGACCATAACCTTCTGCGGTGTCCCGTTATCCAGTCCGTATGCAAGAGCAGCACTGGTAGGCTCGTTTATAATACGTATAACATTCAAGCCAGCAATACGACCTGCATCCTTGGTTGCCTGACGCTGAATATCGTTAAAATAGGCAGGAACCGTGATAACGGCATCCTTTACGGTCTCACCAAGGTAGATTTCTGCATCCCTCTTTAGCTTACGTAGTATCATAGCACTTATTTCCTGTGGTAAAAAGTNCTTTCCGTCAATTTCTTTTTTCCAAGGGCTACCTATGTGGCGTTTGACAGAGCTGATTGTCCGTTCACTATTAATAACCGCCTGCCTCATAGCCGCTTCCCCTACTAGACGTTCCCCATCTTTTGTAAAGGCAACAAGGCTGGGAGTAGTACGATTTCCTTTTTCGTTAGGAATTATCACCGGTTTTCCACCTTCTACAACAGCTACACAACTATTTGTTGTTCCAAGATCTATCCCTATTATTTTACTCATTCTTCTATTCCTTTCTATCAGCGAGCATATAGTAAGCCGTATAGCAGTATCTGAAGCAAATTGAAAATAAAGCGCACCGCCATAAATCCAAATATAATTCTACCCACCATACCAAATGGCGAGTAAAATCCTCTTGCTTCTGTTGATGAACTTGCTCTCTGATTTTTATTACTGTATTCCCGAAACAGTTGCTTATAGATAGGATTGTTGGGTTCCATCTGTGCTGCCTTTTGTATAAGCTCCAGCGCTTTTTCTGTATCCCCAATCCCCTGATAGGCAAGAGAGCTGACATAGAACCAGCGGGAATTCCTATAATCACTTGTCATAGAGGAAAGTATCGAAATCCCATCGGTAAAACGCCCACTGTTGATCGCATTGATTGCACGAACCAGTTGGTCAGAATCTCCAGCCTGGGGAAATGGCCTGGTGTCATATTGCCTTGTGCCAAATCCAAACCCAAAGATATCTTCGAAATCAAAGCCACCAAAATCACTATACCAGCCACCAGCTCCCTGGGACTGACCATAACCCTGTCCCCTATCTTGCTGACTGCCTTGGCCGTAATTACCATAGGATGTGCGGGCTTGCTGTCTTCTTTGCTCTTCCTCTTGTTTAGCCTTATACTTTTTTGGATTTTGCAACATTTCGTAAGCCAGGTTAACCTCATTCATTTTACTAGCAGCTTCTGGATCTTCTGAATGTAGATCGGGATGGCATTCCTTAGCCTTTTTCCTGTATGCTTTTTTAATTTCTTCCTGTGAGGCTCCCGGAGATATACCGAGCACCTTATAAGGGTCAATCATATANTATCCTCACCTACTTATGTTCTTTTTTCAAAACTCTGTCTACATTTTGGACAGGTAACCATAATCTTTTTTCTTTTTCCCGGTTTTTTTATCCGTATCCTAGCCCTGCAACTGGGACATTTATAATATCTGTGCGTTTTCCGGTCAAGCCATATCTTTTTATATAAACGAAATTTCTGTGTAACCTTATTCTTAATGCTAAAATACCTGTTACGCTCCATCTGTCGTTTATAGATATTCCTTGATAGGGTACGAATCAAAGACCATACCAGTAAAGCGTAACCAAGGATATATAATAAATGTAGATATGGAAAACGGGAAAGGATCATCATAATAAGCCCAGTCATGAAGAGAAAACGAGATAGNTCATCTTGACCGTAACGTCCCTGCATAAATCCATTCAGCTTATATCCTAAGGTGGAAAACCAATGTTTCATAAAAACCTCCTTCAATACTTATGGGCTAAACAATAAACTATGTTTCTAAACTGAAACGAAACTTCCGTTATTTTTTAAAAAATACTCCTCCATATGGTGAACTGTTTATTATCTAAACAGACCACCATAAGGGGAGTACAATAATCATTAATTAGAANTATAATTGACTATATCTATTTGGGTAAGGAAACGGTAAATACCGTCTTACGGTTGCCGGATGAAACGGTNATATCNCCACCATGCAGCTCCACGATTCTTTTAACGATTGCTAGCCCAATACCATTACCTGGACTGGAGTGGGACTCATCCACCTGATAGAACTTTCGAAAAATGTATTCCTTTGCNTCTTCNGGTATTCCCTCCCCTTTATTGGTGATGGAAACTAGAAGTCGGCTCTCAATCTCTGTTATATCAANCTTCACTGTTCCGCCCTCATCGCTGTATTTAATGGCATTTTCCAGTAGATTAATCCAAACCTCTTTTAACATTTCTTCGTTGGCATAAACGGTATATTCATCAAATGCAAGATCAGGTAGAATCCTCCTTTTATTCCACTTGTTTTCAAGAAGCAAAACACAATTGCGGATTTGCTCGGAAAGATTAAATTCGGACGTTTCTGTGAGAATTGTTTGATTTTCAATCTTGGTCAGATTTAAAACATTGGTGGCCATAGCGGCAAGACGAAGAGATTCCTCTTCAATAATATTGATATATTCTGCCTTTTGTTCCTCCGTAAGATTTCCCTGTTTTAAAAGTTTAGCAAATCCTGCAATGGATACAATGGGGGTTTTAAACTCGTGAGAAAAATTATTAATAAAATCAGAACGGAGCATTTCTGTTTTTTCAAGCTCCTCTGCCATATGGTTGAAACTCTCCGTTAATTCTATTGCTGTAGGATGTTTATCNAAAAATTTACCAAAATGCAGTCGTGCCTTATAATCACCAGAAGCCAGGCGGTTCATGGCATTGATAAAAGAATTGACCGGCTTAAGGGGAATACGGCTGGTCACCGCTGTCAGAATGGAACCTAGAGTTACACTGGCAATCATGATGTTGATAATCAAGTGTTCCACTCTGGGTACATCGCTGCCATGCTTTAAAATTCCCTTTTGGACTAAAAAGATGATTGCACCACCTACGATTAGCATGGTCATAATAAAAAAGCAAAATACAACGGATGAAAATAACATGGTCAAAGCCAGTCGCTGCTTCCTCTCTATTCGTTTCATATCTTTTTCACCGCCTTATATCCGAGTCCTCGAACAGATTCTATCTCGAATTCTTCCCAGCCTTGAAATTTTTTTCGAAGCCTTCCTATATGCACCGTTACGGTTTCCCATCCGGATTCACTATCATTTCCCCAGATTTCATCCATTAGTTGAATACGGGTAAATATTTTCCCCGGGTAGGAAAGCAACTTATAAAGAAGTAAAAATTCTTTTTGGGGAAGTTCTTGTATTTCATTTCCTTTGCTCACTGTAAAGCTGTTATAATCTAAAGTTACATCACCAATAACAATTTTTTGTTCACTGGCAATCTGGGCACGACGAAGAAGTGCTTTGATACGCAAAATCATTTCTTCCGCATCAAAGGGCTTTGTCATATAATCGTCTGTTCCCACAAGGAAGCCCTTGCGTTTGTCTTTTGGCAGTTGCTTGGCAGAAACCATAAGAATTGGAAGATTATTGTTACTATCTCGCAGTGCTTTTGTAAACTCATAACCATCCATCTTGGGCATCATAATATCTAGAACCACTAAATCGATATGCTCTCTGTCCATCAGCTCCAGTGCTTCCTCACCATTTGTGGCGGTAAATACAGTATAATTCTCCGCTTTCAGTACTGCTTCTATATATCTACGGGTGTTTTTATCGTCATCAACTACTAAAATACGAACCATATTCTTCTCCTCATATTTGGTGTAGCTTTAATGTATTATAGTCCACAAAATGTGTAAAATCAATAATTTCACAGCAATCCTAGAGAAAACTCCTTTTATCTCATCTTTCATCGGCAAGCTCAGAAAACTTCTCTATATAAAAAAAGCTGCCGCTTCACGATTTTTCAAGGGTTCCAGCGACAGCTCCCACTTTCTTAGGATTTGTTTTAGTAGCACTTTCTTAGAATATTAGTTAGACCTTAGTAACACAAGATCTTTAACGTTATCTGGGAAATCCATACTTTCTTAGAACATTAGTTGGACTTTAGTTTTAATTTTTCTAAAATCACCTGGTTGATTTTCTCCACATCATAATTTTCTTTACACAACTCATATGAATTTTCAGCCATCTTCAATTTTAATTCTTTGAAATCTAGTAAGAGTAAGATTTTTCTTGCCAAAGCCTTCCCATTACGAGGAGGCACCAAAAAACCATTATAACCATCGATAATGCTATCCCTACAACCGGGAGCCGTGGTTGTAATAATAGGCCTTCCAATCGCCTCTGCTTCAATAATTTGTCGGGCATTTCCTTCATAGTATGAGGGAAGAACGAAGATACTACAAACTTCAAGATAGGTTCTAACATCATCGGGAAATCCGCAAAAATAAATAATACCACTTTCTAAGACTTCTTCCAAATCGTCTTCTGTAATAATATCCGGCCCTTCTTCATATTTTCCAACCAATAAAAATTTTACATGCTCGTATTTTTTATGTACGATTTTGGCAGCTTCAATAAACTCAAAAATTCCTTTTGATTTTAAGAGTGGGGCTATCATACAGACAACATCTGTTTCCGGCATCTTTTTTTTCATATAATACAAGTGATTGACACCAGGCCCATTGAGGAGGGTAGCTTGCTCTTTTTTTACTAATCCCCACTGTATCATTCTTTTATAATCATATCGATTTACAAAAAACACATTCTGACAGCCTTTAAAAATCTTCCGATACAAGAACTTTTCCAATGTTTTTTTTATGGAATTTTTAACACCAGAATAATTAAATGCATGGTCTAATTCCATGATAAATACATTCCTATTGCTAAGACGGGATCGTATTGCAGCCAGGATCCTTAGTATGAAGTGTTTGGATAGAAATGTTATTAATATATCAGGCTTTAACCCTCGATAAAAGAAAATTATTTTTCTTATGTTCCTAAAATATTTAAAAAACCGATATTTTTCTGTACAAAGTGGAATCCGATAAAATTTGACCCCTAGAGAAGTCATCTTTTCTTCTATCCCATATTCCAAAGCATGGGCTGTACATATCACCTCATGTCCATTGTTAACCATCTCCTTGATCAGGTCTTCATGGAAATTTAACAGGGATTCTCCGGTGTTCACCGATATCATAATTCTCATGGTTCCTACATCCCTTCCTTTAAAAATCCAAGCCCTTATTTGGACTCCAATAATCTTCTTATATTCAATAGCCCCCATCCTTGCTTTTCCCAGGGTTGACCTAAGTCTACTGCACTATCACGAATACGAAGTTTAACTTCTTTATTGGTTAGCCTTGGATATGCCGATAACAATAGGGCAATCGCACCTGATACCACGGGGGTGGCCATTGATGTCCCACTTTTTAAGGTATACAACATTGGTGAATCGGTAGATATTAATCTGACTCCGGTATTTTTTCCCCGGATCCCGTATCGGCTAATATTACAGGATATGATATTGGATCCGGGTGCTACAATATCTGGTTTTTTAATACAATATGGAGTTGGGCCCCTGCCCGAATAATCTTTGGTACGATTTCCAAATACTTCAACATCCACATTATCGTCGGAAGAACCAACGGTTATTACTTTACGACTGATGCCTGGGGTCGAAATGGACATGGGTCCTGGACCATTATTCCCAGCTGCCACTACAACAATGATGCCATGATCCCAGACTGCATTTACCCCCTGAACCAGTAGGGAGTTTTCGTCTAGATTTTCTTTGGCTGATGTCCCAACGGAAATGTTAACAACTCGGATATTGTATTTTTTTCTGTTATCTATAATCCATTGTAGACCAGCTAGAACATCAGAGATATTTCCATCTCCACGATGATCTAAAACCTTAACACCGATAAAATTACAGGCGGGAGCAATTCCAACGTATTTTCCCTTGGAGCAATAGCCATTACCCCCGATAATCCCCGAGACATGGGTCCCATGACCGTTGTCATCATAAGGTTCGGTACGCTTGTTTATGAAATCAACAAAGGCCACAACCCGATTGCCTCCCTCTACAAAATCCTTATGTAGAGCAATTCCCGTATCCACAACCGCTACTCCGACTCCTGCTCCAAAATATCCATGATCATGAGCCCATTTACATTCTATGATATCTGCTACCCGATTCATCTGAGCAGTGATATGAGTATCCATTTCTACACTAATAAGACCCTCAATGGCTTTTATGGATTCCACTTTTGCTTCATCGACTTCGATTACATAGGCACTAATCATTGGGAGTCTGTACTTGATTTTTCCATATTTCTCAATGATCTGCTTCTTTTTTTCATATTCCCTGCAATGCACGATAATTTGAACCTTATTTTCTTTTTCCATATCAGGCTCCAATATCTTTTGTATAATCCTATTCGTAAAGCTTTGCCAATATACTTATTCTTCGAAGCCGTGTTTTCCCAAATATTTAAAATACAACAGTAAGCAACATTTTAAACTGCTCTTCTCCATATACTGCATGGGGGACATTATTGGGCATAACGATGGTTTCCCCTTTGCTTAGAATAAAAACTTCCTCACCTATGGTTATTTTTCCAGTACCATCTAGTATGGTTACCATGGCATCCCCGTTGGAAGAATGGCTACTAATTTCTTCTCCCTTATCAAATGAGAATAATGTTAGGCTTACACTTTTGTTCTGTACCAAAGTTTTTGATACAACCTGACCCGGTTGATAGGCAACTTGCTCCTCCAATTTAAGAATTTTAGACATCTCGATGTTTTTCATTTTGAATTTTTTCTTATCTTCCATAGCTAAGTACTCCTTTCATTTTTTTACTGTTACATAGTACTTTATCACAAATTAGATATTTTTTCTGTTATCTTAATCACAATTTCAAAACTTCATCCATTTATTAGTTTAAAAAAATAAATATTTATAGATTTGTAGAAAAGTTAAACGAAAAAACAGGAAATCAGTCAAGCTCAACATCATATGATACATTGTAAACAATATTTGGAGGAATTAAATTATGAGTGATTTAGCAGCAACCCATTGCGACAGTGGACGTAGAGGAAACGATTGTGGATGGCTTATTTTCTTAATTCTTATTCTCTGCTGCTGCAATAATAATGGCGGTGGCTTCTTAGGTGGTAGAGATGGTTTCTGTGATGATGGAAATGACTGCACTTGGATCATTTTCCTAATCATAATCCTCTGCTGCTGCTGTGGAGGTAATGGCTTCTTCTAATTAGCCGCTACCCTTGCTTAAAATTAGGATGAAAATCAAAAGGAACACGGTTTAGCGT
>JGI24707J26582_10002575_pt1 | contig 13496 bp, 12 predicted proteins | sample BioPla1DNA1_FD_26582 | JGI IMG/M metagenome (IMG submission 26582) | reverse complement strand
TTTATTAAATACAACTGAAGATTATATACTAAGCATAGAAGGAATAGGACCAGCTAAGCTAAATCAAATAAAAACAGCCTTAAGAAATGTGGGATTCTAAAAATAAGGGAACGTTTAAAATATAGTAGAATCAATTAAAAATAAACAATCGACAAATAAATTAAAGTTAAGAATACTAATCATGTTTACATGTACAGTTATAATGGTAACAAACAATAGGATGACTATATCATTGTTCATTATAAATACAATTAGTAATATACTGCTAGATGTCAAATACACCTTTGTAATAATTACAATAGTCATCCTATATATGTTAATGGCACAGGGAGGCACCAAATGAAAGGTTTAATAAAAGCATTTCCATTTAACCTAGCATTTGCAATAACTAGAGAAGAAGAATCTGCATTGCAAGTAAATCAATATAACCTAATAAAAATATTAGACACATTAACAGAACGTGAAAAAGCTATTATAATTAGTAGATTCAAGGATAAAAAGACATTACAAGTAATAGGTGAATCAAATGGAGTTAGTAGGGAAAGAATTAGACAAATAGAGGCTAAGGCATTGAGAAAATTAAGGCACCCAACAAGAACTCGGCATTTAAAGACAATAACAATTAATGAGCATAACAAGGCATTAGAAATTATAATGAGCTTAGAGGCTGAAAACCACAGGATAACAAACAAGTATAATAAGCTAGTGGATGATATTAAAACGGGAAAAGTAATAAACAAACTAAGTAATGAAGAAGTAACAAACATATACAATATGACAATAGAAGAACTAGGTTTATCTGTTAGAGCATACAATTGTCTGTGGAGAGCAGGTATAAGAGATTTAGGTAATCTACTGAAGTTAAAGGTAGAAGAACTGACAAAGATAAGAAATTTAGGGGCAAAAACAGCTAACGAAATAATATATACAGTTGAAAGTCGTGGATATAAATTTAAAGAATAGGGTTTAGGGAGGACACCAATGAGCAGAATTAGTAAGGACATGTATTATTTAAAGATAGCTGAAGCAGTTTTAGAGAGAAGCACCTGTTTACGCAGGAAATACGGAGCAGTTATAGTAAACAATGATGAAATTATATCTACTGGTTATAATGGAGCACCACGTGGGGAAACAAACTGTATAGATACAGGTATATGCGAAAGAGAAAGAATGAATGTACCTAAAGGAGAAAGGTACGAACTATGTGTAGCAGTACACGCAGAGCAAAATGCAATCATATCAGCCAGTAGGAAGGACATGCAAGGAGGTACAATATACATTGTAGGTAAAAATAAAGATGATGACAGTTTTGCCAATCCAGCACCTTGTATGATTTGTAGGCGAATGATTAAAAATGCAGGCTTAAGTAGGGCAGTAGGGCTTATAGGTGGAAAGCCTATGGATATTTCAATATAANAATAAAGAATTAGNAAAGACACCTGTAGACAAGGCNGGNGTCTTTTTATATGAAAATATAAGCACTAAAGTTAAATACTTATATTGTAGTATTATTATATACACTTATAATAAATAATATACATACAGATACTGGATTTATATATAAAAAATGTGATTTTTATAACTAATACATGAACTAGTTTGTATTAATATTAAACTTTAGTATTGGGAGGGATAGATAATATGGATAATATAAACAGCAGTCTATCAGTGGACCAAAAGTTTGCTAGGATAATGCTTGATTTAAGAATGTTACGACCATTCTATAGTGCAGTATACGAAGTTATGGAAAAAATACAGAGAAAAGAAATAGAAACAATGGCAGTATCTATGGATAAGTTTTATTACAATGAAGATTTTGTAGATAAACTAGAATTAGATGAAATGACATTTACAGTATTGCATGAAATAGCACATATAGCATTAATGCACGTAGCTAGGAGAGAAAACAGGGAGCCATTATTATGGAATNTAGCATGTGATTTTTATGTTAACGCTATAATATCTAAGGAATTTGGACTTAGATTTCCTAATGATTCAACAATTCAAGATGGCATTAAAATTAGAATGCCAGCTGATGTATTATATTGTAGTACAATAGATGTTGATGAGGATTGCGCTGAAGATTTATACGACCAATTAATGCAACAAGCAAAGCAAAATGGGTACATGAACGCATTAACTTCTGCGGACGGATATGGAAAGTTATACAAATTTAAAGTGAAGGGAAAAGGAGATGGAAACAGTAGTCAAGGTTTAGGTAGCTACGGGTACAATTATAACAGAAATGTAATACGTGATAGCTTTAAAGAGGTTGACGTAAATATATCTGTAAATAGTAAGATGGACTTAATAGATAATGGGGAAGATCAAGCAGAAAAACAGCAGAGAGCTAATAAAATAGTGGTAGATGCGGCTGTAAGAGTAGATATGAGCAGTAGTGGAATTGGTAGTGAGCCTGGATTAATGGAGACAATGGCTAGGAAATTATTAAATAGCGAAATAAACTGGAAAAGACTACTGAAAAAATACTTGATAGCAGCATCATCAAGAGATAGTACATTTAGTAGACCTGATAAGAGGATGTATTATCAAAACGCAATATACCCTGGACAAATATCAGACGAGGCAAACGAAGTAAGAGGGGTAAAAGTATGTATAGATACATCTGGGAGTATATCAGATGAGGACTTAGGAAATTTTATGGGTCAGGTGTGGCAGTTATGTAAAACATATAAAGTTAGAGCTGAGCTAATATATTGGGACGCAGCAATAGAAAGTACAGGAACGTTTACAGGATATAAAGAGTTTGAAAGAATAGACGTATATGGTAGGGGAGGCACAGACCCAACAGTTGTATTTGACTATTTAGACAGTAAAAAATGCAAGGAAAAACCAATAGTAATCTTAATGTTTACAGACGGATACTTTAATGATAAATATAACACTCCAAGATACAGGAAGAAATTTAAAGATACTATCTGGATAATGACTAAAGACCATAACAAACAATTTGAACCTGGATTTGGTAAGAAGGCATTGGCAAAATTAAATAACATATAAAGTAAAACTCTGTTTTCGGACAGAGTTTTTATTTTGTATGTATAAAAATAACTAAATTGGCAATAATAAATATATACTAATAAATAGCAGGTAGAGCTGTGCTTTATGCTAGTTCGTATATAAAGTATCATATGAAGAAAATATTAAAAGTATACGGAGGTTATAGCATGGCGAATATGAATCTACCTGTAGTAGATGTTCAACAATTCACTAAAATTGTAGAAATGCAGTTCAATGAGGGAATAAAGAGACCAATTTTTGGGTTAGGAAAAGGNGGNATAGGNAAGACAGAGAGTATTAAAGACTTAGCAGATAAATTAAATGTGGGATACATTGATGTAAGATTACTAATGTATAGTGAAGTAGATTTGAAAGGTATCCCATTCCCTAACGCTGAACATACAAAATCTGTTTGGTTACAGAATGATATATTACCTACTGTTGAAAGAGACGGAGAAAAAGGAATTTTAGTACTTGATGAAATTACTTCAGTAGCACGTAGTGTTAGAACAGCGGCTTATCAATTATTAAATGANCGTAAACTTGGTGAGTATGTACTGCCTGACGGTTGGATGATAGTTTGTCTGGGTAACGGAGAAGAGGATGGTGGGGACTTCCAAGGAATGGAAGGAAACTTTGCTAATAGATGTTCAATCTTTAATGTAGTACCGAACATTGATGCTTGGAAAGAATGGGCATATGATAAAGGAGTTAACTACTTAGTACTTGGTTATGTATCTTGGAGACCTTCTGACTTACACACTTATAACCCTGATAACGAAAATGAAATGCTGTTTGCATCGCCTCGTTCTTGGAAAGCGGTTAGTGATATATTGAATGTACATCCATATGATAAGGATGACTATCTAACAAATGCAAGAATACTATCAAATTTAGGAACTCTAGTTGGAAATCATTTCTTATCATTCTGTAAGTATAAAGAGAGTGCAGTAGACCCATCAGATATATTAGCAGGAAAGCAAGTAAAAGATTTAAGTGGGTCATTGGAAGTTCTATTTATGACGATGCAGGGAGTTATTAAACTTATGTCTGATGCTATTAAATTAGATAAAAATAACACTGGAGTAATAACTACAGACACTGTAAAGAAATGTGCGAACGGTGTTAAATGGATTTTAGGACTTAGGTCTATGGAGCATAGAGTAATGGGTATTAAGGACTTTGCAGCTAATGATAGACAATCAGTAACTCAAATGATATTAAGCCCAGAATTTTCTAAGTACTGTCCTGAATTATTAGCATTCGCTCAAAATAATTCTGGTATCTTTAGAAGATAAATGATGAGTCTAATGGTGGGTTAGTTAATATGCCTGCCATTAGGCTAGTTTGTATTTAAGATATAAATAAGAAATTGGAGGTAACGATATGAAAAAACTACTTACATTTATTTTGGTATTAGCTTTAAGTTATCAAGCACCACGGCAGTATTAGCTTCAAGCGATGGGTTCTATATGAATGACCGTATAGGTCACCCTGTAGTAGCTTTTCAACCTAAAGGAGATATACCCTTTACATATAGTCAAACAAAGTTAGATTATCCATATAACATCTATGTTGAAGATAAAGGATACATTGACTTTGGAGATAATAAACCATTCTTGGATGAAAATGGTGCATTATATTTACCAATTGAACAAATGGCTTATTTATCCAACAAAACTTNTTTNGAGGAGCCTGAAACAGGAAACTTAGTGTTNGGAATATACTATACAGAAGAAAATACACCATATAAAGCATACAGNAGAGGTTTTGAAGATAAGCCTATACTATACAACACTAAAATAGAACTTAAAGCTAAGCCTGGAAGTAATGTGGTGTACAGTGAGTCACATTACATGCTAACAGATTGGGGATATAATCATATATTAAACGGCGGTAGATATATAGACCCATACGATGGAAGNGACTTAGGTGCTGGACCTAATTACCGTATAGTATCTGATTCATCGNATGAGCGAGATCATAAAGTAATAACTAAAAATGGTGTACATTATTGGGAAAAATCGGCAATTATGGGTGTTATGNGCGTTAACCTTCTAACCCACGAAGTGGATAAAACATACATCCATGGTTCAGACGAATACCTAACAAAAATGCTATTAGAAGTTGTAGAGCCTAGCTTAGGAATGGATGAAAAAGAATATGATTGGGATGCTTATGATAAAATGATGGATGACGTCTTCAGTAATGCCTGGGACATTAGTAAAGTAACTGGAAACAACTCTGAAAACAAAGTAGAAACTGAAGTAACTGAAGATACTAGCGTTAAAGCTATTAAAACATCNTCANCAGTTATGGTAGATGGCGTTGAAGTCAAATTCGACGCTTACAACATCAATAATAATAACTATTTCAAACTAAGAGATATTGCACAAGCATTAAACGGAAGTAATAGTCAATTTAATGTAGGCTGGGATAGCGGTAAAAATATGATAGTAATTACTAAGGGATTAGAGTATAGTTCAGTAGGTGGGGAACTACAGACTAACAGTATTAAAGAAGTAACTGCAATAGAAGGAGATGTACTAATTTATATGGGCGGAGCAGAGATTGAAATGATGGCATATAATATCAATGGAAATAACTATTTTAAGTTAAGGGAACTAGGAAGTTTAATTGATTTTGACGTAGATTGGGATGGAGTAAACAATAGAGTATTAATCAGTACAAAGTAAAATAATTAAATAAATTAGTTAATAGCAGTATAGCCTTTTGGTTATACTGCTATTTTTGCATTATAATATAATTAAATAAATAATTAAACGGAGAGGTGAGATAATTGAGCAGTATAAAGAGTAGCGATATGAACGTTAAGTCATACAATATTGGTGAGGGAAAACTATTGAGTGATAAAAAGCAACTAAAGCTCAATAAACTTAAACCTTATATGATAAAGACGGGCATATTAACTGGAATATACTTAGTACCTACAAATTTAAAGAAGTATAAGCCAAAAAGTATAACTAAGGAAAAAAGAGAAAAAATGACGAAGGCAGAGAAAGACTTAGATAAACGTAAGAGGAAAGAGTATAGAGAACTATTAGAAACTTCTAAATCCAACTCCTATTTACAGATTAAACATTCTTGGATAGAGTTATGTATCTATATGCTAGGAACTATACACTCAAACAATAAAAGCAACTTCCTAAGGTTTCTCTTAGATAACGAGGTAATGAATAATGGATTTACAGTAACAACTAAGCTTGTAGACTACGCAGATAGAGATGGACATAAGAAAATATATAAAATACCATTAAGTAATTTCTATTTGGAAACTAATATGGATGAATCATCCCTGTATAAATCTATAAAAGCAATGGCTAAAGCATTAGAACTTGAAGAAGATAGAGAATTACTGTTCGATATAACAGCTAAGAATGAGCACGGCATAAAATTGAAAGAAGGCGTAGCTAGTGATATACATACAGAGATGAGCTTAGTGGAGGCACTAAGTAAACAAAATAGTCAACTAAACATATCTGGGATAACTATAAGTGGAGAGCAAACATACGTAGCAAGTAACACTGAATGTTTAGCTGTATTCTTGGCGTCCATGTATAAAATGTATAGAAAGCAATTATTAGATGCTTCTAGAAAATATGAGGTAGCAGGGGTAGCAGGTATATCAGAAGAAAAAACTGATGCTAACGTAACATATAAGCCAATAAAAGGCACTAAGCATCAATGCTATTCTAATGGGGATTCTTATGAATTAATAAAATACATGCACAATATACTTACAGAAGTTGGCTATTTACCTATGTTAGTTAATATAACAATTAGGGAAATAGGGTTTAAGCAAACCAATTAAGTAATAAAGCGAAGGAAGGTGTGAATAATACTTTGAATGATAATGTACTAACTCAATTAAAAATGATATATACTAAAGTTATAAAGGTAAAAAACTCCAACGTCTATGTAGTAGTAGACGAAGACAGGGCAAATTTAATAACATCTGACGGAAAGCAAATATTTAACTGTGATTATAAGGAAATACACGATAATAGCTCCTATATAAAAGTAATAAGCACTGAGGGAACAAAGACGTTTACTGGATTATATTTCAAAAGCACAGGAGTGGCATTAGAGTTTGATGAGCTACATGCCATAAATGATGTTGATGTATATATAATAGTATCCGACCTTAACTCGAAGCATATGGATGTACTGAACAGATCAACGGGAGAAAAGATATGGGGAGGAGATTTACTAGACTATTCAGTGAGACTTGGGGATAAAACGACACCTATATGTTTAAATACAGTTGGCAATAAAAAATTAGCTCTAGTGAATAAAGAAATTAAAGACCTGGATGTACACTTAGCTGAACATTACGAAATACTAAATAAAAGAAGGGGTAAATACACTGTAAGAAGTATAGATACAAATGAGGAATTTACGCTTAATGCCTTTGGGCAAAAATACTAGATATATTTCAGATTTAACGTGATATCAATCTCAAAGTGCATGGTAATATAAATATAGGATGGTGATTGATATGTTAAAACGAATAGTCGATAAGAATAAAAGAGATATACAAACTAAAGCTAATTTTAGCATTAATGTCATGAAGAAGGAGCATCTATTAGATTATGAGGACAAAGCATATTTCTGGATTATACTTAGGAATAGTAAAGGATGTTCAAGCGTGTACGCATGTGGATGGGCTTATACATCAGAAGATGCATGGAGTGATGCTAATGATGCATACGAAAGAATAGTAAAACATAAGAGGGGAGTGCGAAGATGGTTTGGGATATAACGTAATAATAGCCTTAATAGCTATACTAATAATTATAGTAGCNTCCTTAGTAATACACAAACTAACTAGAAGAAAATATGAGTTTACAGGGGAGTCAGAGTTTAATAGTATGTTAACAAATATATTAATTGAGTCATTCTCAACAAATTCATTATCAACTGTAACTCAAAAAATAGTGGACATATTGCAGGAATACTACAAGGTAGAATATGTAACGCTAATGATGTTAGGAAACTCTGGTAAATTAAGGGCAATCAGTTCAAATGTACAGGATGACTATATAAAAAGCGTAGAGATATACTGTAATAATCAGTTAAAAAATATGGAAGAAACTATAGTTAAGTTACATATATCTGAAAATGGAACGCTTGATAACAAATTAGCTAAAGCAAGAGGAATTCAATTTAGTCTATTTGGTCCCTTAATATTCAAGGATAATTTAATTGGAGCAGTTCTGATAGAAGGAACTAACATAGCTATTCTGGAGAGAGAAAAGATTAGAGAAGATATATACAGTAAGATTTTTAATAGTACTGCTATGGTTCTTCAGAATATAATTCACACTGAGAGATTAGTAAAGATGCTTTCAACAGATCAATTGACTGGAGTGTTCAATAGAAGATACTTGGACAATAAATTATTAGATGAAGTTAAGACTCACATGAACAATAAGAAAACGTTTAATGTAGTTCTATTAGATATAGACCATTTTAAGAGATGTAATGATACATATGGACATCAATTTGGTGATTTAGTACTTCAGAGATTGAGTTCATATATACAGAGGAACATAAGAAAAAGTGAAACAAACTCCAGGAGAAATGATTGGATGGCAAGGTATGGTGGTGAGGAGTTCTTAATAGTGTTTAGTGACAGTAATCAAAAAGACATATACAACAAGGTAAACAGATTAAGGGAAGATATATCTAAGATAACTATGTCAGATGGTAAGGTAAGCACTAAAATAACAGTTAGTTTCGGATTAGCAACATTTCCAATTCATGGAAATACTCCAGAGAAACTGATAGAAAAAGCAGATGAGGCATTATATGATTCTAAAAACAATGGTAGAAATAGGGTAACGATAGCTAAATAAATAAAATACGGAGGGAAAAAAATGTATAAAATTGATTCTAANGTAGATAAACCTGATATTGAGTACATGCAGCAAAGAATATTTGAAATGATGCGTAGGGGAATAAAGGTAGGAAACATTGAGAGTAGGTACAATGAGTATAAAAACCTGCAGGACAGGATAGGAGATGACATTAATAATAATTATGGTATAGCTAACGTGAACAGTCCTAAGCAGATAGTAAGCTACATGCAGAGTCTAGAAAGCGCAGAGGTTTACGAGGTATGTTGCAATGATGGAAAGTGGACATCTAATAAAGAGGCTTTAAAGAATTTAGAGTTACTAGGATATACGTTTGCTAAGGACATAATGAATTTTAGAAAAGCTAAGAAATACGCAGAGGCTTGTAAATCATTATTAGATGCTATGGATGAAAATAGATTAGTACATCCAGAAGTTAGTTTTGGTAAGACAAATAGGGTAAACTACAAAGGACCAGCCTTAATGAACATTCCAAAAGAATTATTATGGCATCTAATTACTCCAAGTGAAACTGGGAATTTATTATTTACTGCAGATATTAAAAATCAAGAGCCAAGTATATTAATCAACTTACTTGGGGCAGAGGAATTTAAAGATGCTTTGACAGACCCAAGGGGCTTATATGAATCATTATTTAGTAAGCCATTCGAGTTTAAAGCTAAATTAAACGTATGGGTAGTTCCTCCTAATACGGATAGAGTAGGTATATGGTCTCCTAAAGAAATGGCTGAGAAACAAACGATACCTCCAATTTACTACTCACCTTATAAACCATTGACTGATGCATTTTTCATAGATGACGTAAGAGTAGTCGGAATTGATTCGTGTAATACTGTCACAAACTTAGGAGGAGAGGTAGAATATCCAACAGAAGTGACAGTTTATTTAGAGGATGGGAACAGTTTGAAAATGGATGTTACATTTGATAAGATACAGGACAAGCTATTAAGCAAATCTGGGGTATATGAGATTGAGGGAAAGATACATGGAGCTGAAATTGAGTGTACTGGTATAGTTCGTAACGAATTTAAAGTAGCTTGGAACGCAATGACATATGGAGCATCAGAATACGGTATTAAAAGAATGTGTAAACATATAGATGGGAAATCAATCTATAGATACTTCTCTAAAATCAAAGAGTTTAAAAAGTATAGGCAGCAATGTACTAAGCTAGCAAATAAAGGAATTCAGACAATCAGGACATTCTTTGGCACAGAGCTTTACGCTAATGAGTATAATCCAAAAGTATTAAGAAGGGTCTTAATGGATCTACCAATACAAGGAACTGGAACAGATATACTTGCATTGTTGATTAAACATTTTGATGAAGAGATAGAGATCAGAGGTTTACAAGGCAAGTTATGGATATACTACACCAGACACGACGAATTAATCATCGAGGCATCTAAAGAATACGTTGAAGAAGTAGGGATAGAACACATAAAAGAAGTAATCAATGACATATTGGAGCATCAGATAGACGATTGGGTACCATTTAAACTTGAGGTAGATGTGATAAAGGCAGAGGAAGTAACTGGGATTGACAGTTTAATACTAGAAGATTACGATGATTAAGAACAGTGTTAATTGAATAAACATTATTAAAGCTATCGGACTAATTCGATAGCTTTTTTGTATGTAATGTATAAAGACAAACGAGGTGGTGATTAATTTGGACATTGATGCTAGAATACCAATGCTGTTTGAATACTATAAAAAGGTTGATGGTGGCATTTTAGTTAATAATATAGACATAGATGAGAAATTTGACCTAGCTAAAATAGAGGATAAAATAAAATATAAGAGCGGATTGAAAAATTATTTTACACTACTGGATGATGATCTAAACAAAGTAGTGGATTGCTATAACTTAGTGGACAAGTATATACACGGCAGGTTATATAGGTATGTACAGACTACTAATTATAGTATACTATTAGATAGAGATAATACAATGATAACAGATGAATTAACACTAAACGTAAGCTTATTTGATTCTGGAGGATACGTTGGAATACCATTTAATACAATCAAAGGATATGATACGAATGAATATAGAATCTTTGGGTATATAAATAAAAACGGAGAGAAGATAAAGACGTACTCATATATACTTACGAAGGACTTTAAATATATTGGGAAATACTCAATGGAAGATGTGATAGCATTTGTAATGTTAGATAATACGGACTATGTTGAGGGGTATATTGTAGAGAGTCAAGGGGAGGGAATTATAAACAGTAGTATATTGCATAGGAACGGTACAACTACTGGTCTAATATATGAGGGAGAGTTAGAGTTATTACGTAAGGTAAAGAGAGTAGGTACAATGAATAGAAATGTCATAACTAAGTCGGAATTAGAGGAATTCATACAGCAGAGGACAATAAGATTTAGGATGGACGATGGTAACGCTACACATGCAATGATGTATTAACTTATAATAACTGAATAATTCATACTAAAAGACTAAGTGATTTAAGGAAAATACGCCTTAATATTATTTAGTCTTTTTTAATTTAAGTAGACTAGCCATAAATGTATGACTACAAATGTTTAATTGTAGTAACAAAATGTTATATTATTGAATACTTTAATAATAGCACGATATATAAATTAAAGTATATTTAAAATAGCATTTTGAAAGACTATTTACAAATTTGGTATACTAATTAAGATAGCGAGGAGGAAACGATATGGCTGGTAAATTTATGAAAGTAAAACGTATGGTAGTGTCAGTTATAACATGCGTTTTATTAATGTCTCAATTAGTCGGATGTGCGGCTATGACAAGTACAGAAATGATGGACGTTTTAAACAGTGGGTCAGATGTAGAGATAACAATGGCTGTTCCAGCGTATACTGAGAGTGTTGTTCAGGTAAAGCAGCAAGATTATACGTGGGAACAATTAGATCAACTAAAGACATATAATGCTGAGTTTAGAGTTCATTTTGATAAATTATTCAACATTAACAGAGTTACTGAAAACGGAGTGAATGGAAAATCTGGTTGTATGTATATAAACATAGCAGGTGAAAGGGATGGCAACACATCCTTATCTGACAGCTTGCGTAACAAACCATTTATGGAAAAATACATGGGAAATCAGTCAATAACGAGTGAAATATCAGAACTGGCAAGTAANATATATGCTGACGTNGAGGTTGGAAGTAGTCATGCAGTATATGCTGGATTAAATGCCTACTTTAACCTATTCAACGAGGTAAAAGACCAAGACATCTATTTTAATGCCAATCAAAGCTTAACAAGAGAAGACTTTTACAGTTTAGTTTANAGGGTAAACAATGGTGTATCAGAGATAGCGGAGGACATAGAATTTGATAATCAAGTAGGAGCTACAGGAGGTAGTAATATATTCGCTAATCAAGTAGACGAATATGCTTGGTTAAATGTAACTAACAATAGTTTAAGACCTGGAAACTATAAAAGTGCAATAACAAGAGCTGAGGCAATCTACCTGTTAATGAATTATTACTTCAGAGAAGATGTAGTTAACATCAACGTAAAAGATATAAACTTAGCAGATGCTAAAGACGGTGGAGACATGTTAACAGTTGGAGTAGAAAAACTACAGATAGCTAATAAAGAGACAGATGAAGTCATAATAGCAGACGGATGGCAGCTAGGGGTATTAGCTAAAATGCAACAAGGAAACAAAGGATTCGTCCATACAGACATCTATAAAGCCCTAGGAGTAGCTAATAATTTTGGTATAATAGGCAGTGAAACAGATTGGAATGGACCTGTGACAAAATCAGATGCAATAGATATGATAGTAAAAATACATCAGGTATTAAACATAAAGGAAGGATACTTGACGACAGCAGAGTATGGAACAATGGTAGGCAACGATGTAATTGATAGAGAGGAGCTAGAGGGAATAGTAGATGAGCAAGTGGTTGAGGAAGAAAATACAATAGAAGATACAGAAACAGTTGAGGAAAACACTTCTTCTGAAAGTTTACCTGAACAAACACAGAATAAGAATGATAAACCAGTAGAAAATAAACAACCACCTAAACAAGAAACAAAGCAACAACCTAAACAAGAAACAAAGCAACCACCTAAACAAGAAACAAAGCAACCACCTAAACAAGAAACAAAGCAACCACCTAAGCAGGAGACACCTCCAGTTGAAAAGCCAGATTATAACAATCAAAACAGTGATGGAGCAGATCCAACTGTAGGAAGGCCTGGTTCTGAGAATAGGGTACCAATACCGGAAGAATTAAGAAACGGGCAGAAAGATTTCAATTGGCATAACTAATAATACACAAGGCTTTCACATTCGCGGGAGCCTTTTATTTTTGATACAAACTAAATAATATACACCAACTTAAAAATACAAGTAATTTATCCTAATCGCCAAGAACACTCCCACTTCTAAGCGTAGCGAAAGTGGGAGATGAATTGGTGACTGTTGACAAAACAGTGTATTAATAATAGAGAGGTGGTGAAATACTTGAAAACTATATTAAAAGCATATAAGTATCGTATATACCCAAACAAACAACAAACAGAGTTAATCAATAAGACTATTGGCTGTTGTAGAT
>JGI24707J26582_10002573_pt1 | contig 13500 bp, 10 predicted proteins | sample BioPla1DNA1_FD_26582 | JGI IMG/M metagenome (IMG submission 26582) | reverse complement strand
GTAACAGGTTTGATACCAGATCCAGCATCGATTAATAATTTAGACTACTCAATATTAAACGAAGTTATTGGTTACATAATGCAGGTGCCGGTTAGGAACAATGGTAAATATAAAATATCTCTACCAGATTGGGATGAGAAAATTAAATTTAATAATATATCCGAATATGAATCATATTTATTAAATAGTGGATATTTTCAGGTATTCTCTTTAGAAGATTATCTATCAAATAACAGTGATTTTCTTGCTGATTCATTGAGGGATAAACTGAATGAAATTTATTGTCAAGAAAAAGAAACTAAAAGTGGAGATGACTTGTTTTGGGCTATGGTTGAACGTTTAAGTCCAAAAGCACAGAGTATGTATCAGACAACTGTTTTTACAATTATGGCTAAGTATTTTGAAACATGTGATATCTTTGAAGAACCAATTGAGGAGGGAGGAGAATGATTTTACCTACAAAACATACAAATTTTTCTGAATCCCTACTTGGCTTTGGGAGTTATGTATTAAATAAAATAGGGACAGCCAAAACGATAGATGCTTTATGGAATGAATATCAAAATGACTACGTAAATAAAAGATACCCTGCTAAGCATAGTTTTGATAATTTGCTCCTTACACTAGTATTTCTCCATTCGATAGGAGCTGTTGAGGAACAGGATGGGGGTGTTATTAAATGCAATTGATAAGAGTATACTCCAATAAAGAAAGTTTTCAAACTGTTAAATTTAATGAAAATGGTTTGAATTTCATAGTAGCTAGACAAAAGGAACTTGGAGCTTCAGAAAAAGGTAAAACCTATAATGGAGTTGGTAAGTCATTATTAGTAAGAATTATCCATTTTTGCATGGGAGCAAAGGTCAAGGGTTATAAATCGTTTTGTGATAACCTTCCGGGATGGGAATTTTATGTTGATTTTTCTATAGGTAATAAAACCTATACTGCAAAAAGATCAACAGACAATCCACAAAGGATAGTTCTCGATGGAGAGGAACTAACTCTCAATAAATTTAACGAGAAAATGGAATCTTTATGTTTTAATATACCTCAAGACATGGCATATCTATCTTTTAGGTCGTTATTACCTTTTTTTATTAGACCAAGAAAGGATTCGTATGTAACATATGATAAGCCAGGAAATGTAGGTAGCCAATATCAAACGGTTCTTTACAATTCATTTTTACTTGGTTTGGATGTTTTTCTAGCACAGAAAAAAGCTAGTATTAAGAAAGAACGAGATAGAATTAAAGAATTAGAAAGCAATTTTAAGAATGATACTTTACTAAGAGACTTCTTTACTGGAGACAAGGATGTAATGTTAACCCTTGTAGATCTTGAAGAGCGAATTAAAAAGCTTGATGAAGACTTAAGTGGCTTTAAGGTCGCGGAAGATTATAATGAGGTTCAAATTGAGGCGGATCGTATTGAAAGACAATTGTTTTCATTAAATAGCAAATTAATCCTTATACAAAATAATATTGATAAAATCGATGAAAGCTTAAAGATTGAACCTAACATGAGTAAGGACGATGTTAAATCTGTTTATGAAGAAGCTAATATCCATTTTTCTGAAAATCTATTAAAGACTCTAGATGAGTTAGAGAATTTTTACGATAAGCTTATAACTAATCGCAAGAAAAGGTTGCTTGAACAAAAGAACAAGTTAATATCAGATAAGGAAAGTAAGACTGAAGTTGTAAAAAGGCTACAGAAAGAACTAGATAGGTTAATGAAGTATCTTGGTGACCACCAGGCTCTAGATGTTTTCGTAGCACTTAGTAATAAAAGTGCTGAACTTAAAACTCAGAGAGATAATTTAAAAAAATATCAAGATTTACAGGCAGAGTATAAGGAAAAGGATAGACAACTAGAAAAAAGTCAGCTAGAGTTAACAGAGGTAACAGAAAAGTATCTGAAAGAAATAGAACCTGAAATAGCAGAACTGAGAGACTATTTTAGAGGATTGGCTAAAAGATTTTATCCAAATAGCGTTGCAGGACTATCAATAGAAAATAATGATGGCGATAATCAATTAAGATTTAGCATTGATGCTAAAATTGAATCTGACACGTCTGATGGTATCAATAGTGTAAAAATATTTTGTTATGATTTAACGGTACTATTTAAAGGTCATAATCATAACATGAATTTTATTTTTCATGATAGTCGTTTATTTGATGGAATCGATGAGAGGCAAAAGGCAGATATTTTCAGAACTGTAGCTGAAAAGTTCAATGGTTCTAATAAGCAATATATTGCTACAGTAAATCAAAATCAATTAAATGAAATTAGAGAACAAATGAAAGAAGAAGAGTACGCAGAAATTATTGAGAATAATACGGTTCTTACGTTAACTGATGAAGATCCATCAGCGAAACTTCTAGGGATATCAGTAGATATTAGTGAGGACTAAATATATAACGAAATTAATGAATTATAAATGAGCTCATCATATATGGTGGGCTTTTATTTTTGAATAAAAAACTATATATAATAGGAAGAAACTAAAATTAGATGTAGCTCATCTCTTAACGGAGGTGGGCTATTTTTTTATGCCTTATGCTTATCCTTTTCATATGGCTTTGCTTATCCTTTGCTACTCGGGGCGCTTTTTGTAGATGATTGGTTATATTTGCAAGAAGTGGTTCCTTTTTAATGCACTTTAAAACATTTTGATTGTAGGCCCATTTTTTTTATAGAACCTTTATAAATTGATAATAGAATTTAGTTGTGGATTTATACTTCTAATTAGTATTCACAGTTAATATCACTAGAGTTTCAAGCTAACCATCCTTCCCATATTGATATTTTCGGATTGTTTCATTATAATGATAGGATAGATACGTAAAGATAAAGAATAATAAATATATAATCGATTAAGCACAAGTACGCATTAAGCGTACTTGAATTTTGCATAAGAAAGGAAACTAAGGAAATTACATGACGAATATAAAGACACTATCCAATGGAATCAAAGTTGTAATGGAGGTATTACCCTATCTTCGAAGTGCTTCTTTTGGTGTTTGGGTTAAGGTGGGCTCGGCCAATGAAAATGAGCAAAATAATGGAATTGCTCATATGATTGAACATATGCTGTTTAAGGGTACAAAAGCAAGAAGCGCCAAACAGATTGCCGATGAAATGGCCAAAATCGGTGGAAACATCAATGCATATACCAGTAAGGAATGTACTTCTTATTACGCAACAACCCTAAGTGAACATTTGCCCGATGCGATTGATATTCTATCAGATATGTTAAATTATTCGCTGCTTGATGAAAAGGCCTTGAAAAAAGAGAAGGGTGTTATTATTGAAGAAATTGATATGTACGATGATTCTCCAGAGGATTTATGTCATGAAATGTTACAGCAACAGATATGGAAGGATCACCCTTTAGGTTTTATAATTTCCGGTACCAAAAAGGTGGTTAAAAATGTTACCAGGGATGATATCTTAGAGTTTATGGCNAATTATTATACTGCTGAAAATATATTTATATCTGTTGCNGGGTATTTTGATGNAGAGAAAATATTTGACATGTTGGAGGNGAAATTTGGATCACTTCCATCCAAGAGTAAAAATGAGATTCCTTTACTGGGAAAACCNACTTATCAACCAATCATCTGTAAAAGGGAGAAAGACATAGAGCAGATGCATTGNAATATAGCCTTTGAGGGCATTTCCTATCTTTCGGAAGAACGCTTTATTTTATCTGTACTGAACTCGATCCTTGGTGGTAGTATTAATTCCAGGCTCTTTCAAAAAATACGAGAGAATAGTGGACTTACTTATTCTATTTATTCTTATGGAAGTTCCTATCGGGATACTGGCTTGATTCATATTTATGCTGCCATGAATCCATCTCAGACAACAACAGTAATTCGAAAAATCAATCAGATTATCAAAGAGGTTCGTAAGAATGGTGTGACTTTGGAAGAACTTCAGATGACTAAGGAACAGATTAAGACGGAACTAATCCTTGGCAACGAGAGTGCAAAAAGTAGAATGAATGCCAATGGAAAATCTCTTATGAACCGTGGAAGGATTACCCCCATAGAAGAATTGATTGAGGGGCTGGAGAGGGTATCTTTGGAGGAAATAAAAGAATTTGCCAATTGCCATTTTGATATAACCAAGTCTTCTTTATCTTTAGTTGGAAATCTAGAGGAAATCAATATGAGAGAAATCGAAAGGGTTCTTAGAAGTTAAAGTTAGTGGTGGATTTAAAATGATTTGTTTCGAGAAGTTGTTGTATTATAAATTAAGTTCTAAATAGTGATGATGTGTTTGATATATATAGTTCTTAGAAAAAGTATACCGGCTATTGTTGCTTCTTAGATGTTATTGGTAAATCGTAATTTTTAAGTATTAAGCGAAAATCTCGTATCCAGCTTGGCTTGAGACGAGATTTTCCCCTAATTACTTTGCATTGTTTTTTGTATTCCTCTTAATTATTATCTGGCTATTTATACCTTGTTTAAAAATATTTTATGTTTTTTTATCCTGTATTTTTATATATTGTTTTTTGTCTTGTAATTTTTATATATTGTTTTTTATCCTGTAATTTTTTTATATTGTTTTTTTATCCTGTATTTTTTTATATATTTTTTATCTTAGTTTTTTTATCTTTCGGTTTACTTTTCTTATATTTATTTTAAATTTCTGAGCTTATCTCTATATTCTTCAACCACTTCTCGTTCACAATAATAATATTTTTTTCCTTTGATTTCTTGGTATGTTTCATGGCCTTTTCCTAGGAGTATTATGACATCACCGTCCATGGCATGATCTAGACTGTAGTGAATGGCTTCCGTTCGGTCTTCGATTTCGATATAGGCACCGTTGTTTTTGGCTAGGCCGATTTTAATATCTTCATTAATGGCGCTTACTTCTTCATCACGGGGGTTATCTGTGGTCAAAATAGAGAGATCCGCCATTTTACCGCAGAGTTCACCCATATCATAACGACGNAGTTTTGATCGGTTACCTCCCCCTCCGTAGACACATACAATTCGGTTGGGTTTGTATTCACGAATGGTGGTTAACAAGCTTTCAACACTAGCAGCATTATGAGCATAGTCAATTAGTATGGTAAAACGGTCGGACACAGGTATGATTTCAACCCTACCTTTTACTTGGGTTTCCATCAGGGCTTTTACCATAATTTCTTCGGGTATTTCAAGAAGTTTGCCTATGATTAGGGCNGTTAAGGAATTATAAACACTGAATTTTCCAGGAGTCCAAGTGGTTATNGTTCGGTTCATGAGGCTACCACTGACTTCAAATCGGACACCCAAGCCTCCGTTTTCTCGAATGTATTCTAGATTGCTGGCACGAAGGTCAGCTTTGGGATCCATGCCAAAGGTTTTGATTTCACAGGTATGATTTTCAATAGCTCCAACATGATTTTTGTCATCAATATTGATACAACCAACCTTGCATTGTTGGAAGAGTAGACTTTTACAATATAGATATTCTTCCATAGTTTCGTGTTCACCAGGTCCAATATGATCAGCAGAAAAGTTGGTAAAAATTCCAATATCAAAGGTAAANCCAGCAACCCGATCCATTTTTAAACCTTGGGAGGATACTTCCATAACACAATACTCNCAACCNGCATCTACCATCTGACGGAATAATTTTTGCAATTCAAAGGATTCGGGAGTGGTATTGGCTGTCTTTACTTTTTCACCAGCAATGACTGCTCCGATGGTACCAATGACACCAACCTTCTTGCCGGCTCTTTCTAGGATCGATTGAACCAGATAGGAAGTGGTGGTTTTTCCCTTGGTTCCAGTAATTCCAATGGTAATTAACTGGGAAGCTGGATGTTTGAAATAAGCGCAGGATAGTAAAGCTAGTGCTTTACGGCTGGAGGAAACCTTTATGATAGTAACGTTTTGAAAGGTGTTTTTAAAGGCAGAAACATCTTTTTCAACGACAATGGCTGTCGCTCCTTTTTCNATTACTTCNGGTATAAAATCATGGGCATCTAACCTTGTTCCGCTGATACATACGAACAAAGATCCCGGGGTCACCTTTCTAGAATCATAAACCAATTCCTTTATTTCTTTATGAACATCCCCTGTTATATGTTCATATTGTAGGTTTTCTAACAGATCCTTTAAAAACATAGTTCTTCCTCCCTGTAACAAATTTTCTTGAATAAGCATAATTTCTTGTATGACGTTTCCTAAATGGGCATAATTTTTGTAAGATCTTTTCCAGTGTAAGCATGCATCTAGTATAACGTTTCCAATGTGGTCAAAATTCTTGTATGACCTTTTCCATAAGAGCATTATTCTAGTATAAGATTTTCTGGTTTAACATAATTCTCATATCAAGTTTTCTAATATAAGCTTAATTTTAAGTTTTATATAAGTGTTATTCTTGTAACAACTTATCTTATATAAGCATAATTCTCGCAATAAGTTATCCTATTGCGAGAATTAAATATTACTAATATTTCACGGTAAATTTTTTCAACTTGCCTATGAAATTATATGACTAACATCGATTTCAGATTCAAAGATGGTATGGGAAGGACCGGTCATAAATACATGATTGGTTTTTTCATCCCATTCCACTAAAAGGGGACCACCGATTTGCTCGACAGTTACCTTACGATCGCAGCGCCCAGTGATGACACCAGCTACCATAGCAGTACAGCAACCTGTGCCGCATCCGATGGTTTCTCCAGTGCCTCGTTCCCATTCTCTCATTTTTATATAATCTCTGGAAACAACCTGTGCAAAGGTTACATTGGTTCTATTAGGAAATAATTCTGTTTTATATTCCAGTTCTCTACCATATTTGTGAACATCAAAATCGGAGACATTATCGAGAAAGGTTACAATATGGGGATTTCCCCAAGATAGGGCAGTAATCTTAAATTCCCGATCCAGAACTGTCACCGGTTGTTCAATAAATTCGTCCAAATGGGTATTGACCGGAATTACCTTGGTAGATAACCTAGGTTCACCGATGTTTGCTCTTATATTAATAGCTTGTCCGTCTTTAGTGGTCAGTTCTAACTTTTGAATTCCACCTAGGGTTTCGATGGTGAGTTTCTTCTCTTTCGTTAGGCCATGATCATAAACATATTTTCCGACACTACGAAGGGCATTACCACACATTTCCCCTTCGGAACCATCTGGATTAAACATTCTCATACGAAAATGTGCTTGCTTAGATGGACAGATTAAGACGATACCATCGGATCCTATGGCAAAGTGTCGGTCACTTAAAAACCTAGCCAAAGAAGGTAAGTTGTTTAATTTTTGATGAATGGCATCGATATAAACATAATCGTTCCCATAAGCTTGCATTTTTGTAAATTTTAATTTCAATTGATCACCTCAGTAAGTAAAATAAGTCAAATAACTAGGAGTACTTATAACTTTCTTTTTTCCTTCCTATACGAAACTGATCTTAAGACAGGATGTTCGGGCGAATCTTAAGACAGAGTGCTCGGCTGATCTTAAGATAGAATGTTCGGGCGAATCTTAAGACAGAGTGTCGGCGAATCTTAAGACAGAGTGCTCGGGTTAATCTTAAAACCAATTGCTCGGACTAATCTAAAAAACAGAATGTTTTGTGTTAATCCTAAGTATCGAATGCTAGTTACAAACCATAAGAATTCATGTTTAGTGCTTTTCTTATGATTAAATACTCGGTACTGTTCTTAAGAATTGAAAGGTTGTAACTAATCTTAAGAATTAATAATACCAGTCTTAAGAATTTAAAGCACGGTCAAGATCTCTTATGATATCATCCACATGCTCGATACCAACGGAGAGACGAAGGAAGGTTTCATTAATTCCTAGTTTTTGTCGGATGTCCTCTGGAATTGATTCGTGGGTTTGGGTTCTAGGATAGGTGATTAAAGTTTCTGTACCACCTAGACTTTCTGCAAACATAACCATATCTACATTTGCTAATACTTTCTGAACAGTTTCAAAACTATCGACATTAAAGGAAATCATACTTCCAAAACCAGTGGTTTGTTTTTTGGATATTTCATATTGAGGATGGTCTTCAAATCCTACATAAAATACTTTTGTTACCTTCTTCTGAGTTCTTAGCCAGTTGGCAACTTTCATACCATTTTCATTGTGTTTGTCCATACGAATTGGAAGGGTCTTTAATCCTCGNATTAAGAGCCAGGAATCAAGGGGCGCTAGACCATTTCCATGGGATTTTAATTGCAAACGCATATGATCAGCCAACTCNGGAACATTTACCACGACGATACCAGCGATGGTATCATTGTGACCACCGATGAATTTGGTTGCACTATGGACAACAGCATCAGCACCTAGGGTTAATGGCTTTTGGAAATAAGGTGTCAAAAAGGTGTTGTCTACAACAGTAAGGGCACCCACGGATTTGGCCAAGGCAGAAAGACTGGCTATATCGGCTACTTTCATCATTGGATTGGTAGGTGTCTCGATAAAGAACATCTTCGTATTACTTTTAATATGGGATTTTACTAAATCCAAATCGGACATATCAACAAAATCGTAAGTGATTCCATATTTACTGAAAATGTCGTTCATTATACGGTATGTACCACCGTAAATATCGTCGGACAAGATGATATGGTCACCGGGGTTAAGCCAGGTAAACAAGGCCATATTAGCAGCTTGTCCACTGGAGAAGGCAAATCCCTCCAGACCTTCCTCAAGAATTGCCATGGTACGCTCTAATTCTTGACGTGTAGGATTTTGTAATCTGGAATAATCGTATCCTGTGGATTCTCCTAGAGCTTTATGGCGAAATGTAGAAGACTGGAAGATGGGGAAACTAACGGCACCAGTTATGGGATCATTACCCAAGGCTCCGTGTACTGCTTTTGAAGCAAAATGCAAATCTTCTTTGCGGCTATAATCGTTATAATTACTAAAATTTTTCACACTTAGCACCTCTGTTTGGGATATTTTATCAGTATCAAATCCAGTCATAAAATAGGACTGAAAATATAGTTCTTACATTAACAAATACGATTAAATTATAATCTATCACAGGGTATGATGTCAACTTATCCGTTATTTTGTGGGAAATTGTTTATAATTGGAATTGCAAATTTTTAAGTGGAGGATACTAGTGTTTTTAAGTAGAGGATATTTGACTTTTTTAAGTAGCGGATACTTGCATTTTTAAAAAATAGAGGATATTTTACATTTTTAAATAGAGGATATTTGCATTTTTAAGTATAGGATTCTTACATTTTTAAAGTGGAATTATACTATGATTTTTCTATTGAATCTAAAAAGACAAGAAAAAAGTGAAAAAATGTATTTTCTGATTGCAAGTATATATTTTATTCAATATAATATCCTTAATAGAGAGATGGGATTATTTTCTATTAAAGTAAAAGCGAAGGGAGTAGAACTATGAAGTATCAAATAATTGGGGAACCACTTCCAGTGGTTACTTGTCAGCTAGAGGCAGGGGAAGCAATGATTACAGAGAGGGGCTCCATGAGTTGGATGAGTCCCAATATGAAGATGGAGACCATTACCAATGGTGGGATTGGTAAGGCATTTGGAAGGATGTTTTCCGGAGATTCATTTTTCCAAAATCGCTATACAGCCATGGGTGGCGAAGGCATGATTGCTTTTGCATCCAGCTTTCCAGGTTCCATCCGAGCCTTTGAAATCGCTCCTGGGAANAATATNATTGTTCAGAAATCGGCATTTTTAGCATCAGAAGCAGGAGTGGAACTGTCCATACATTTTCAGAAGAAACTTGGAGCAGGATTGTTTGGTGGTGAAGGCTTTATCATGCAGAAACTTTCCGGTCGGGGCATTGCATTTATAGAAATCGATGGTTATGCCATGGAATATGAATTGCAGCCTGGACAGTCGATTGTTGTTGATACGGGATATCTGGCTGCTATGACCGAAACATGTCGAATGGAGATCCAGTCAGTACCTGGTGTAAAAAATATGCTATTTGGTGGCGAAGGTATCTTCAATACGGTTATTACCGGTCCAGGAAAGGTTATACTGCAGACCATGCCGGTTAGTGCTGTTGCATCTATGATTCGTCCATTTATTCCTAGTGCGAAATAAAAGTAGTGCTAAATCATTGGAAAAAAGCGCAGAATAATAAAAGACGCTCCCTTTTAGGTACAAGTTTTACCTTGTCAAATCTAGAAGGGAGCCTATCTATTTTTCGGATACTTTTAATATCACTTGAAATTATATTAAACCAAAATGTTTCAGAGCGTGGTAAACACCATCTTCATCCACATCCTTTGTTACAAAGGATACCATTTCTTTAACTTCGGTCTTAGCATTTCCCATAGCGATACTATGTTTTACGCTGTGAAGCATGGTCAAATCATTGGTACTATCACCTAGGGCATAGGTATTTTCTTTCGGTATTCCATAATAGTTTAGCAAATACTGTATACCGGTTCCTTTGGAATGTCCAATGGGAACAATCTCAAAAAAATGTTCACTTCTCTGAATAAACTGGAAAGTGTTTTTGTATTTTTCGTAAAAGCTAGTAAAATCACTTTCGGAATCGATCCAAATACAAAATTTGTCGATAGAAATCTGATCATCATCCCAAGTGCTAACCTTAAAATTACTTTTCGTATGCTCTTTAAAGAGCTTTTTAACAACGGGATGACGCATATCAGTATCGTAATATACAGAAGTCTGACCTTCAAGGAGGCCATCGATTTTGTACTTACGTAAATCTTCGATTAAAAGTTTGGTAATTCCGCTTGGAATGGTTTCTTGGAGCAATACCTGATCTCCAACTAAAATATAAGTACCACAGCCACAGACATAACCATCAAAAGCAAGATCAAACATATCAAAGTCAAGTTCCGCTAAGGTTCTTCCGGTATTAATAAATACTAGATGTCCATTGGCTTGTGCTTGTGAAATTGCTGCTTTCGTACTCTCTGAGATTTCTAAGGTTCTATGACTTAAAATGGTTCCATCAATATCAAAAAATATTATGTTCTTACTCATGGGTTCACCTTGTCCTTGTTGTAAATGTAAATTTATATCAACGTAAAATGATCGAAATATAATAATTTATCGAAAGTCATTAACTTATCAAAGTGAAATTATTGATCAAATAAATTATTAATATAACATTTTCGATTTAAAACTTTTAAAATTTTTTAAAACTTTCTGATTTTTGCACTACATTTCACTATTTTATCACATGGTTACAAAAAGTAAAGTAAAAAATCTAGAAGAGGATTGGATTGTAATAGGGTTTGTAGAATTACCTACTATGACAACGGTAACCGTGAGAGTGTTATTTACCAGGATGGAACCAAAGAAGAATACACCTATTATGAGAATAACTGGCTCAAATCCTTAGTTAATAAGAGAGCGGATGGTAGCATCATGGACACCTATGGTTATACCTACGATGCAGCAGGAAATCAGTTAACGAAGTATGAAGTAATTAACGGTTTGGAAAAGGGATTAACAAGCTACACTTACGACGCTTTAAATCGCCTGGAAACTGTTACGGAACCCAGTGGAAGGATTGCAAAATACACCTATGATCAGGCAGGAAATCGTAAGACGGAAACAATCATAACATCGGATGATACAACCGTTAATACTTACAGCTATAATGACCAAAATCGGTTGACAGACATTACCACTAAGGTTAATAATGTAGTTACAGAAAAAATCAATTTTACCTATGACAATAACGGGAATCAGTTGACCACGGTAGTAGAAACCCATGTAGACGGAAGATTGACGGAGAGTAAAACAACTTCTACCAATATTTATGACGAGCGAAATCAACTAATAACGAGTATTACGGAAGATGGAACCCAGATCCATAATAACTATAACGGAGAAGGTTATCGTACTGTTAAAGAGGTAAATGGAGAAGTGACCTATTATCTCTATGAAGCAGATAAGGTGATCCTAGAAGTAGATGCGGACGGAAACCAGATCGCAAGAAATGTCTACGGAACGAATCTCTTAATGAGATCGACCCAAGGTGAGACCTATTACTATCTCTACAATGGACATGGAGATGTGACGGCTCTTATAACAGCAGATGGAACAATTGCTGCGACCTATTATTACGATGCCTTTGGAAACATTCTAGAAAGCACAGGAGAAGCCAACAACAACATCCTATATTCCGGCTATCAGTATGATAAAGAGACCGGCCTATACTATCTCAATGCCAGAATGTATGATCCTAAGATGGCGAGATTCTTGCAGGAGGATACCTATACTGGAGATTCAAATGATCCTTTGAGCTTGAATTTGTATACGTATTGCCATAATAATCCGATTATCTATTGGGATCCGACAGGGCATGAACTATGGAAGCTTAGCACGCTTCTTAAAGAAGCAGGTGGATATTCGGAGGTAAGTAAAGATAAAAAGACAATTAAAGTCGTTGCTAATGGAAGATGTCGTATTTATAAAGCAAATGAATTATTTAAATATGAGGATGAGTATATTATCGACGACAAATTGTTTATGCAAGATTTTAAATATAAGATGCACTGGTACCAATTTGGTAGGAAAAAACTCAAATTAAATTCAAGTAAGAATGATATAAGAAAGATTACAAAATTATATACAAAATATGAGCTTGAATTAATAGATAGTATCNTTGAGGAAAATTTATTCCCATACCAGTATCAATATATGTCCTCCTTTGTATCCCAATATGGAGAATTAGGATTAAAGTATGCATTCCATAACGTTGGGAAATTGCAACAATATTTTGAAAATGAAGATAGTAAATATACAAATCGGGATGCTTATAGTTTTGGATTAATAAATGACAATCAATTAGTTTACCTTTATGCGCAATATAAATCAAATGTTCATATAAATCTCACATATGAAGCAGCATTGTTTTGGCAAATGAGTAGTAATAAGAGTATAGATAATTCCATGTATCAATTTGCTTAACCGGAGAAATTCGAGAAGCTTATTTCTTCCGGTTTCGGCACAACAGGAGGTGAGAAACGTGAATCAATTTATGAATATTCCAGTAGAGTTGAAGAAATTACCACAGTGGGTATGTCATAGAAATAAAGTACCTTTTAATCCAGTGACAGGAGTACCAGCTAAGGCAGGTCAGCCAGCGACATGGGCAAGTTTTGAGGATTGTGACAGCTATTTTAGATGATGAGATTGGTTTTCATCCATTGTTAGATTTACCTTTCTGATTATGTCCACCTCATTTCTTAGTCATGAGGTTTTATTATTCTATATAACCTTAATGGGACATAGTCATTTGAGGTACACTAAGACATTATCATAAATGAATCTACACATTCAAGAAAAGAAGATAAAATTTCTTGACTTTGAGCATAGGAGTGATATAATTATCTCATTATATAGTTAACACTGTGATGAGACGAGTAATATGTGGAAGATTACAGAGAGAGATAGGAATTGGTGGAAATATCTTATTTGGAAGCATATGAAAACTACCTCTGAGTGACCCTAATCCGGTCCGGTGATTCCGTTATCA
>JGI24707J26582_10002571_pt1 | contig 13502 bp, 12 predicted proteins | sample BioPla1DNA1_FD_26582 | JGI IMG/M metagenome (IMG submission 26582) | reverse complement strand
TTCGTCCGCAGCCCCCTGCTATAAATTATTCCGACTGTAACAATCCCAACTTTTAAACATATTTAGTGTTTCTGATTAAACAATCTAATAAATAGCAAAATGACATTTATGAGCAAATTTTATAAAGTCGGTGGTAACGTGCTATTAGTTACTTATTTCTAAAATATTCTATTAGACAAGTTGTAAAAGTTCCTATTAATTCGCCGAGAAAGCCTCCTAACAATTTCATAGTCTTTTCTTTGGCTTTAGTATCAACTAAATCCGCATTGTTCTGCGCAATAGCATTATCAACACTATTAATATATTTTTGGTGATCTATATAATCGAATCTCCAATCTAATTCTCTTCTAATCGACTCCCATTTATTAATAATGTTTTGACTCATATTGTTTGAAGAATTAATCGAACCAATTGTTCCAATTTGAGAGCCATCAATAGATTCAATGTGTATATTTAAAACCTGATTTACTGTTTGTTTCTGACTATTCACAATTTCAAATAAAGAATTGTCAATGTGGTATCTTTCACAATACACCGCAACCGCATCTGCGCTCTGCTCAACATCATCTACCACTATATCTATTTTCGAATTATCATCTACTCTAACAACCTTAAAGAGGCGATTCCGATCGTCTACTATTAAATCAGAACTATATATTGCATTCTTCTCTTTAAAGAGAAAGAAACAACAACATTCATCATTGAAAATGGCTGTTTGTACTTTTCTTTCACCTTTAATTACTTGTATTTCAATACTACGTTTATCATGCTTAAATGCATTAGCAACTTTCACATGATCTTTTAACTGATTAAGTTTATCTCCAAGCCACATAATTGTACCTCTTGTTATTTTATGAATATTTACCGAATATTATTTTAAATCTTATTTGTGCTTTTATATAGTTAAAACTACTTGCATTATCTGTTTTCTTGATGGATTTATAGACACATAAGGAACAGGCACCACTATGCACAATAAAGATAAAGTTATCTTTGATAAGAAACTTCCATACGAATATAACATCTGTCTTTATATCTTAGAAGAATTATGTGACAAGGGGGTTATCGATGTTTTTGAGATGACTGAAGCCGTAATTCTTCTAAGAAAGAAATACAAAATGCCTGTTATAGATATCTATGGTAAAAAAGACAATAATTGCAGCGACTAAGAAATTAGGAAAAGAATTAATAAAAGAAGCTAGCCCAGAACATAAACTAAGAGTATGTGCTTATGTTAGAGTGTCCACTGATAGTGAAGAACAGCTAGAATCTTTTAATGCTCAAATTGGAAGATATAAAAGAATAATACAAGAAGAACACGCGGACACATGGGAATATGTAGGAATATTTGCCGATACTGAATCTGGTACATCGATAGATAAAAGAGAAGAATTCCAAGACATGATGGATAAATGTCGAGAAGGACTTATTGATCTTATCTTAGTTAAACAAATGTCTAGGTTTGGTAGAAACACCATTAATACTCTTCAAGCTATATATGAATTAAGAAATCTGGATGTTGAGGTCTATTTTGAAACCGATGAACTATATGCATCTAATTCAAAACTGGATTTCATGCTAACTATGTATTCCGCTTTAGCGCAGGAAGAATCAAGGCAGCAGTCGGTTCGTGTTTCCTCAGGTATCCACGAAAGAATGGAATCCGGTAACATTTCTAAAAGAGTCAGACCTATATTAGGATATAGAAAAGATAGCTTTGATAAGATTTATATCTATGAGCCTGAAGCTATTGCTATTAGGACAGTGTTTATGCTTTTTGTGTCTAATATAAAGATGCACGATGTTGATAGATTTATTAAAAGAGATTTTGCATCATTAAACTTTTCTAAAACATTTAGAACCAGAATGTATGAAGGCATTATCTCTAATCCAAGATATAAAGGAGATGTTGTTCTACAGAAAACATTTAAAAGTAACTATGTTAACGGAATGATAAAAAGGAATAAAGGTGAAAGACCTATCTATATTTATGAAGGGTATCATTCCTATATAGTTCCTCCACCTTTCTTTGAATATGTTCAAGGATTTAAATCTAGTGTTAATAGAAAGACTTATAACGCTAACTTTAGTTCAATCTTTTATTGTGGACTTTGTACCCGTAACTTAATGTGCCATCAAAGAAAGGACTATAGACGTAAAGATAAGTTCTATACATGCCATATTGGTAAACACAGTCATGATATCTATTGTTCTAGTCCATATTATGACCGTGATCTTTTAGATCATATCTTTGTTAATATCCTTAAGAATCAGACAGACATTAAAGATGTAGCGTTAAGAATTAAAGAAACTCTTAAAGTAATTCTTCTAATGTCTTTAGGTGCTAAAAAGAAGTTTGATTTAATTAAAGTAGGTACTGATTTATTAGAACAACAAGCTGAGTTAAAGAAGAATGAAGCATTAGAAATACAAAACCCAGATGTTATTAATGATGAATCATTTATAAATAATCTCAATTCTATAAAAGAAAAAATCTCCTCTTTAGAAAAGCTAAGAAAAGATATCAAGCGCAAAGATTATATAGGCACCAAAGAACAAAGAATTGATGGCTGGATAGATAAATTATTAGATGAGAACTTCAACTACTCCTTATTAGCCGATATCCACCACTACAAGATGATTGTTCTTCCTGGCTATGAATTAATAGTTGTTAAGTGCAAGAAGGAAGTTGCCAAAGATGATTTCAAGAAGTTGATTCCCACTATTATTCAAAAAGAAAAAAGATTTGTCGAATCTCTTGAGACAAGGAAGAATGGACAAATCATCAATTACAAGTATGCAATTATTGATAAGATATAAATGTTGCTATTTGTTTCTTAAACTTAAAAACATGACGCTTAAATATTTGAGTTAAGCAACATCTTTGAAAAAGAAATCTTCAAGCATCAAACACAATGCATGATAGATTGGTAGATGCAACTCTTGAATAATGAACGTTTCTTGTTCTGGTACAACAATCGATATATCGGAAATTTCTTTTAGTTTTCCACCACTTTTGCCAGTTAATGCAACAACTCTTAATCCTTTGGCCTTCGCAGTTACTGCAGCGTTATAAATATTTTGAGCGTTTCCAGAAGTAGAAATACCTAAGAAAACATCACCTTTATTTCCATAACCTAAAACTTGCTGAGCGAATAAATAATCCGCACCATTATGAACGTCGTTCATAAAAGCGGTGTTTAAACTTTGATGATTATGTAGAGCAATCGCAGGTAAACCTTGTTCAAGTTTTTCGCTTAATAAGGCCCCCACTTCTTTATCGAGAGAGGCCAAAGAATCCGCTAAAGATTTATCAATATTTCTTTTCTTTTTAAAGCCTTTCATTAATTCGCCAACAATGTGTTCCGCATCTGCGGAAGAGCCACCATTACCGGCCACTAATAATTTGTGACCACTTTTAAAACAATCTCGTAAAGCATCAAATGCTTTTTGAATGTCATCTTTGCAAGGTTTTAAAGTTGGATATCTATTAATTAAATCTTCAATTCTATTCATAATTATTCCTTCAAAATTAATCTAACTGCATCTAATAAATTAGCACAAGTCATTGTATCACAATGTTCATTGCTTAGTAAAATTGTCTTACATCCAGCGGCTTTACCTGCTAAAACATCACTTTCGCCATCACCAATCATCCAAGACTTTGAGAGATCAATGTTAAAATCTTCCGCGGCTTTGATTAATAAACCTGGTTTCGGTTTACGACAGTCACAATCAAATTTTAACTCTGGAATCTCTCCTTCGTATCCTTTGTGAGGATGATGAGGGCAGAAATATATCGCATCTAAATACGCTCCATCTTTCCCTAATAAAGTTTCCATTTTATTGTGGATTTCATCAAGTTCGGCAAAACTCACTTCTCCTCTAGCGATTACTGGTTGATTAGTGACAACAATCGCTAAATAGCCAGAAGCATTAATCATTTTAATTGCTTCATTAACGCCAGGAAGAAGTTCGAAATCATTAATATTTCTTAAAAAGCCAATATATTTATTAATCGTGCCATCTCTATCTAAAAAGATAGCTTTTTGTTTGTTGATTAAACTCTTATTTGTGACAATCCCTTTTTTAAATTCTTCACTGACCGCATAAAATCTATCTGGAGTTCCCATATCTTTAACATATTCCGAAGAATCATAGGCAAACATTTTGCCGCTACCACAAAGTGGCTTTAATAAATCTCTATCTAAATCAATTTTCTCTTTATCGAAAGTAACATCCAAGATTTTTGGAGAAATAACATGAAGCCCCGCGTTCACTCTATTTTTATACCAAGTTGGTCGAGCTTCTTCTTTGTTGAGCCATTCTTTCACAGCGTTATTTTCATCAACGATAATTAGACCACTATCGTATGGATGAGAATTTGGGTGAGTGAACAAAGTAACTAGTCCACCTTTTTGTTTGTGATAGTTCACAAATCTATTAAAGTCAATATTGAATAAAGCGTCAGCATTTAAAAGAAGAAAATCATCAGTTAATTTTTCTTTGATTTTAAACAACGCTCCAGCGTTTCCTAAAGGAACTTCCTCAAAATAATAGTCAATATGAACTCCAAAATTAGAACCATCTCCAAAATAATCCATGATGAGATTTCCTAAATGAGAGACAGTTAAAATGATGTCTTTAAAACCTTGGTCACGAAGACAAATAATTTCGTGTTCTAAAACTGGCTTATCGCCAATTTTAATCATCGGTTTAGGGATATCACTTGTGATTGAAGAAATGCGGGTCCCTTTTCCGCCCGCCATGATGACGGCTATCATTTTTCAATTCTATCATCCTTATTATATTCTTCGGGAGCATAGTAAATAACACGTGTGCCGCCATCTTCAAAATTAAAAGGCACTTCTAACAAATTCAAGGCTTTACGAACAATGTCTTGTTTGGCTTTAGGAACATAAAACAGTAAGAAACCACCACCACCTGCGCCAAGAAGTTTGCCACCTAACGCACCGGCTTCCATTCCCTTTTTATATAATTCATCAATCGAAGATGTAGAAATATCGGAGCCTAAACTTCTTTTTAATTTCCAAGTTTTGTTTAATAGTCTTCCAAAATCATCAATATTCTTTTCTTTGTTTTCCAAAATATCTTGTGCTTCTTCAACAAGTTTAAGCATCTTTTCTAAATACATATTTTTTTCATGCAAAGAGGCCTTTGTTTTTTGTTGGATATCAGCTGAAAATCTCGTAATACCTGTAAAAAACAGCATCAAATTGCTACAAAGCAATTGCTTTCTCTCCTTGGAAATTATAATTGGAGTAACTGTATATTCGTTATTATAAAAATCTATTCTGTTTAACCCACCAAAAGAAGCTGCGATTTGATCTTGCCAGCCACCAGCTTCGTTGCATAAAACTCTTTCAACATAAATGGCATCATCAGCAAGCTGTTTTTTTGAAACATATTTGCCCTTCATGCAATAAAAAGAATTTAATAAGCCCACAGCAAAAGTCGACGAGGTTCCGAGACCACTTCTTGCAGGTAAATCTGCATCATATGAAATATGCAGTTCATGCATATCTAGATATTTCATAGCGTTTTTAACCATGGGGTGCTCAAAATCACTAATATCTTTAACTCTTTCCAATTTGGAGTATGTCAATTCACTAGTATAATCAAAGAAACGGGGCAAATGTCTTACCGTTACATAAACATATTTATCGAAAGTTGTAGATATAACTGAGCCTCTTTTTTGATTAAAAAACTCCGGCATATCTGTTCCGCCACCAAAAAAACTCATTCTAAAAGGTGTTTTGGTAATAATCATAATTGCAGCACCTCCGAACTATTTAATTATATATTAATTCATTATGTTACAAAACCTCAAGATTTAAAAAAAGATTTAAAAAACAAGGACTGTTTTCGATAATATTTATATACATAGATCAAAAGCATTAACGCTGTATTTTTCGAATATATACCCAGTCACACCATCAACAATGTTTTGTACTAATCCTGGAGCGTTCGATGACAAGACAGCAGATCCGTTTTTATAACACATTGGTAAAACACCACTTTGTGTTGAATCTTTGTAAAATAGCCATACGCAATAAGATTGTTGATAAAAATTTTCAATTTCTTCAAAGCTCATCTTTGTCCCATATTTCAACTTCACTTTTTTCCAGATGAAGTTATTTTATTAAGCGCATCCTGTGATAAAGTAGAGCTCGTTGCAATTAAAAAATTGATATCGAGTTTCGTATTGCATAAATAGTCGATAAACAAATCAAAATTCTTAATGCGTTCACCATTTCCTATAAACGATATGAATTTCTTATGGTATTCATAATTTGTTCTTTCGCAAAACATAAGAGGAACACATAATATTTTTTTTGATTCGAACTTTTTTTTATTGAAATTGTTCCGAAACAACGAATACGCATTACTAGATGGCAAAATTATACCATCAACTTTATTAATTAACGGTTCACCGTTATAGTAAGAAAGAGCAAAAGATTTAAGTAGATTTTTTGGTGTTGATCCCCATTTTTTGTAATAATCCAAAAAAGAAGAATAAGGTTCGTGAAATATATATATTACTTTAATACTTTTCTTTTTACATTTCTTCACAATCGTTATGTTCTCTTTTGAAGGAGAAACTATGAAAACTGCAATATTATTTTTTTGAATAGCAGCATCAAAAGATGATAGTTGATATGTAGTTTTTCTTTCATCATAAAATTCTCGATTATGCCTGTAATAATCCGAATTTAAACAAAAAGCTAATTCAAATTCCTTACACAAAATTGAGTAGTAAGACCATATAACATCCTGGTGGCCAGGAGCAAATTTATCTCCATAAAATAATATTGTCATCTTGTCCATATTTTAATCTAATAGTTGTTTTAGTGGCGTTAACAATTGTTTTTCACTTATCGAATTAGAATAATTCAAAAGAACATATTCTCTAGCTTTTTTCTCAATAAGAGTCTTCGCGTTTATACATTCATCAGATAAATAATAAAGGCATTGCTTTATGAATTCTTGCTCTGTATCCGCACAAATTATCTCATCGCCCTTTAAATTGAATAAACCATCCAATCCAATTTTAGTAGTTATAACCAGTTTTTTTAGCATCATGCACTCAAGTATTTTATTTTGGGTTCCAGATCCGCTAATCATTGGAGCAACAACAAAAGTGTTACGCTGAATCTCTTTTGCAACATCATCGACATACCCGTGGAGGACAACTCCTTCAATCTTTTTAATTCTTTTGATTTTCTTTATGGAACCACCACCATAAATGTTAAAAATTAATTCAGGATATACAAGCCTTAATTTCGGAAAAATATTATCTACAAAATGTAAAATAGCAGATGCGTTAGGCCCATATTCAACGCGCCCTAAAAAACAAATGCTTTTTTGCTGTGTTTGAACGACACTTTCAGAATATCCTAAATCTCTAGCGCTGTTAAAGAGAATACCAATTTTTTTTGATAAAGAGTTATCCATAGACAAAAGGCACTTCTTATCTCTTTGACTAATAACGTACAAATAGTCAAAAGTTTTATACTTTGTTGTTTCGAAACTTTGAACATTTTTTGCATCAATGCTAAAAACTAGCTTTCTTAATCCTTTGGAGGTTTTAGCTTCACTTTTGCTATTCAAAGTAATGCAATCTGGACAAACAAGTACTTTCTTGATTGCTTGATTGTTGGTAAGATACTGACCCGTTCTCATATGAGTGCAAAAAATCAAATCGTAGCGAGATGCATTTTTTTTCACAAACGCTTGTGCTTTTTTAGAATAAAAATAACCATTTTGAAGAGGCTCTTTGATAATTAAATTCTTAAAACAATTAGCAATTCTGGTGCATATATTTGGATAAGCAATACAAAAAATATTTTTAGCATATTTTTCTATCTGTTTTTTTTCTTGTGAAATGCTTGTTTTACTATCAAGTATTAAACAATCCACATGATAACAAGATGATAGTATTTTTAAATTTTGCATCATTGTAATTTTTTCCCCAGATGATACTGGATCAAAATTTCTGTATGTAATATATAAAATTTTTTTCATTTCCCTACCCTATTATTTTTGAAATGAAGATATCAAACGATTCTTCGGAATACTTTTTTGCTTCTTTTAAGCAGTTGGCTCTCTTTGAATATAATTCTTCTTGATTTTCGTATAAATAGTTCATTTTTAAAACTAAGTCATTTAAGTCGGCATATTTAAAGAAAAATGCTGTTTCATCAGAAAACACCTCGTTAGCACAGTCATATGAGGATGTTAATGTAGGCAGTCCAGCAACAAATGCATCGATAGCTACTCCCGGTATTCCTTCATGAGGAAACTTTGTTGGAAAAAAATGAATGTCGAACGAAGACAAAAATTCATAATCTTTTTGTTCACTTAGGGAAAAAGACTGCCCAAGATACTCGATATCATTCCTTCTTTTTGCCTCTTCAATTATCTTTTTTTCTGTCTCAATTTCAGGCCAACCACCGCTAATTGTTACCTTGTATTTTGTTTGATTTTTATTGACAATATTTAATGCTTTAATTAAATCTAATACCCCTTTGGCTTCAACGATTCTAGAAATAAAAACGCCTAAAATGATATCCTTCTTTTTATATTGTGGAATATCAATATTATATTTTTTTTTCAAGCATGGAAAAATTTTGATCTTTTTTTCATCAAACCCTCTTTTAATAAAATCATTTTTAATAAAATTCGATTCACAAATTAAACAATCTGGGTATTTCAAATTAATAATATTAACTCTAGATTCAAAATAACCTCCAAGCAATCCTTTCCCATACAAATAAAATGCAATCAGACTCTGTGGGTATTTAATCGATCTAAGTATTTTTAGTAATAAATTTCCACCCGTTGGGGCTTTTGCAATAAAAACAAATCTTTTCCTATTGAAAAACACCAAAAAAATAAATTTTATAAGCTGTAAATATTTGTTCTTTGTAAAGTTACAGACCTTGACGTTGTATCTTTTTTTCAAGACATCTAAAATATCTGAAGATTTTCTTCTTTCCCCATCAAAATGATGCTTTTTGCTCGTTAAAGAACAAGCAAATATAATTGTCTTTCTTTTAATTACATCCATACTTGACATAGTCCTCTAAAGATTGTAAGTGTTTATCCTTTTCCGAAATAATAAGATTTTCAATACCTCCTATTTCTTCGAAAGGCCACTCAACACCAATATCTGGATCATCATACATAATTCCACTATCGTGTGGTCCGTCAAAAGGAGCAGCACATTTATAAGAAACAACAGAGTCTTCAATAACTAAATAGCCATGAGCAAAATGAGCGGGAATTAATAATTCATTCATGTTCTCACCAGTCAGATAAAAGCCCATCCACTTTTTAAATGTTGGAGAATCAGGTCTTAAATCCACAATAACATCAAACACCTTACCAGAAACACACCTTACTAATTTGGGTTGCTGATTTACTTCTTGAAAATGAAGCGCTCTAATTACACCCTTATGAGAAATGGTATAAAAGACTTCTTTTAATTCATAGTCAATGCCATTTGCTAAAAACAAATCTCTAGAATAATCTTTAACAAATCCACCTCTAATATCATCAGCAAAAAAAGGTTTAATTAGATAGGCGCCTTTCAAAGATAATTCTTCAAAAGAGAACTTTTGTACCATTACGTTATTTCCTCCTTTTTCAGCCATTCAAACGTTCTTCTAATAGCTTCTTCAAAAGAAACTTGAGGTTTAAAATCACAATCTTTTTCTAATTCGTGTATAGAAAATGTTTCTAAAGACTGATTAACTCCGGTAAAAGGGACGTTTCCAAAATTAGGAACAGCATCCTTATCACATGTTTTAACTAAAATAGTTAAGAATTCTTTTAATGGTCTAGCGTGTCCGCTTCCAATCATATAAGCCTTATTGGCTTTGCCTTTTTCTCCAAGAAGATAGAAAGCTTTTGCCACATCATCAATATAAATAAAGTCATAATTTTGCGTTCCAGAAGTGAAATTTAGTTCTTCATGGTTAATACATTTTCTGATTGTAGTATTGATAAGTCTTGGCGATAATTCTCCAACACCGAATGTATTTGTGATATAGCCCCATACTAAATCGATACCAATCTTATTAGCGACGGGCTTGCATAATTGATGAGCAAGAGATTTACCAACGCCATATAAGTATGCCATTTGAGGTTTAGTTTCCTGAGAATAAATAGCTTCATTGGTTTCAAATTCCATTATTGTTCCTGCAAAAACAAATTTTGAACATCCTATTGATTTTGCGAATTTCATTAGTTCGACTGCCAACAACGCATTATCAACTTGGCAGATATAATCTTCTCTCAACGGACCCGCTGAACCTTTCCATGCAAAATGATAGAAAGTATCTATATTTTCATTAACTAGCTCAGATTCTAATTCTTGAAATTTAGTTAAATCTTTTTGAATATAGATAAGATTCTTGTTATCAAGCGGAAGTCTAAAGGATGGATCTTCAACAACATCAATTGCATAAACGAATAGGCCTTTATCTAGACACTCTTTTATAAGAGCAGAACCCACAAATCCCGCTGCACCAGTAATTAACACTTTATTCATTGAAAAACTCCTTGATTTGTTTTTCAGTAACATCTACTAAATCTTGGTTATTTCTCCAAGCATCATACCATTCTGCAGATAATCTAACCGCCTCTTCAATATGAATTTTAGGAGCCCAGCCAAAAGTCTTTTTCATTTTGTTATTATCTAAAGATAAGAACGCTGCTTCATGTGGCCCGTTATCGCTTTTAATAATGTATTTAAATTCACCATCAAAATGTTTAGCATATAAATCAACAATCTTTTGGGTGGATGAAAAATCACAGCTATCAGGACCAATATTATACGCTCCACATAAATCACGATTGAAATATTGCCCCCTCGCAATAAGTAGATAGCATGCTAAAGGTTCAAGAACATGTTGATATGGTCTTGTTGATGTTGGGTTTCTAATAATTAATTTCTTTTTTTCTTTCAGCGCCCTTGCTGCATCAGGAATTATTCTATCTTTAGAGAAATCTCCACCGCCTATAACGTTGCCAGCTCTAGCAGTACTAACAGCGACACCTAATTCTTTGAGGAAAGATTTATAGTAAGAATGGGTAATAATCTCGCTGCAACTTTTTGAGTTGCTATAAGGATCATATCCATCTAGTTTTTCTTCTTCTTTAAATGGGTGATCAGGAATATCATCATTCTCATATACTTTATCGGTTGTAACATTTAAAAATGATTTGACGCACGAATGTCTTCTTACACATTCACAAATATTAACTGTACCCATGACATTAACATCATACGTATAAACTGGTTCTTCATATGAAGTTCTAACAATTGGTTGCGCCGCTAAATGGAGAACAATTTCTGGTTGATGCTTATCAAAGACTTCATTCAGTTTTTTTAAATCGCGAACATCTCCAATAATGGAAATCATTTGTTTGCCTAAAGTTAAATACGAAAATAGATTTGGATTAGTAGGTGGTTCAAGAGAATACCCCACCACTTTAGCTCCGGCCATAATTAAAATCTTGGACAGCCAAGATCCTTTGAATCCTGTATGACCGGTTATTAAAACAACTTTATCCTTATAAAACGATAAATCCATCTTAGTCTTTCCATTTCTTCCAGGGGGCATTGCCACTATTCCAAAGTTTTTCAAGTTTTTCTTTTTCTCTTAAAGTGTCCATGCATTGCCAAAACCCTGTATGCGTATAAGCCATAAGCTGATTATTAGCAATCAATGTCGCCATTGGGTCTTTTTCAAGAACAGTACCATCTCCTTCAATACAATCGAAGAACGCTGGCTCAAATACCATAAAACCAATATTAATTAAATCGCCATCCAAATCTGATTTTTCTCTAAAGGCTTCAACTTTGCCATTATTGATTTCTAAAACACCTTTGTTTTGACCAAAGTTATACACTGACACAGTGCCAATCTTATCGTGCGATTTATGATAGTCTAACAGTTCTTGAATGTTAATGTCTCCAACCGCATCACCGTAAGTGAGCATAAACGTTTCATTTCCTATATAATCTTTAATTCTTTTGACTCTTCCACCGGTTTGAGTATTTAAACCCGTGTCTACAACAGTAACCTTCCAAGGTTCGGTGCGCTTATCATGAATTACCATTCTGTCTCTTTGAGAAAAATCAAAAGTAACATCGGAAGTAATAAGAGAATAATCTCTAAACCATTTTTTGATGTAGTCTTGCTTATAGCCAGCACAAATTATAAATTCATTAAAACCATACGATGAATAAGTTTTCATAATATGCCATAAAATTGGCATATCGCCAATCTCGATCATTGGTTTTGGTTTGAATTGTGATTCTTCGGAGATACGAGTTCCGAATCCGCCTGCTAAGATAACAACTTTCATTATTTCACTCCTTCCTATTATTATATATGATAAATGCATTTTTAAATAGAATTCTTTATATTTATGGAATAATACGATTCAGGTTCTTTCTTTCGATCTGCACCATTTTTTGATATCTCTATTCTTCCTTTTTTAATTGCAATAGAAATGCCGTTGAGTTTCGGCTCTACAAACGAAAAAGAGAGAGGGATTAAAAAGTGTTCAATTTTCTTTCTATAAATAATTAAGAACAATTGGAAAGCAAACAAGTACAACAATAAAAACACAGTAATTTCTTTGCCTTCTTTTTTCCAACATTTATAAATTGGGAAAAGCAATAAGAATTCAAAAATAATAAATCCGATAATGCCAAAAGAGGCTAATAATTCAACAAAGTTATTATGTGAGAATGCATCTTTGCCCCAAGTGTAGAATTGGACTTGATCGTATCCATATCCGAATAAAGGTTTAGAAGTAAAAAGTCTTAGTCCGTAAATAGCTAAGTTGAATCTATCAATAAACGAGTNGTCAACAGANCCACTTCCGGTAGTAATTGTATTAACCATATTTTCAATTCTAGTTTTGAAGTAAGCCATAAAAGGCAATTGTAAAAGAATTATAAAGACAATAATTGTTGCTACTATGCCTATAATTGCAAATAATTTTCTTCTTCCTTTTGCCATATAAACAATCAAGCCAATTGTAAGTAATGACAACACAAGTAAATTTGAAATAGATCCAGTAAGAAGGAGAATATAGACAAAAACTAATCCACATATAATATAAGGGATTTTTTTCTTGCCTCTACTCTTAAATGAAAAATATTCACTAAGAATGGTAAATAAAGCAAAATGTTTAGCTAGATCATTTTGGTCTGAAAGATCTCTTCCAAGTCTATGCTCAAATTTAAATTTAAATGAATCAGGGAAATAATAGATTAGGAAAAAAGCCGCCATGAGACATCCGCCAATGAAGATAAATCTAAAAATAAGTAGTTTCTCTTCAGCATTTAATGTCAAAAGGAATTGATAAAAAATAATTCCAAAAGTAGATAGTAAAAGAATTGTCCTGGGAAACCCTAATAAATTAAAATTCATTACTTGAGAAATTAAAATAGTTAGTAC
>JGI24707J26582_10002569_pt1 | contig 13511 bp, 12 predicted proteins | sample BioPla1DNA1_FD_26582 | JGI IMG/M metagenome (IMG submission 26582) | reverse complement strand
ATTAATGATTTATCATGAATAATTCAGGTTTAACATAATATTTTTATTATTTTCATATTAAGTGGTCCTTATTCTTGATTTTAGAATAATAAGTTGCTATCTTATTATTCTAAACCTTAAAATGGCTTCAGGCCTAGTGCTATGAACAATCTTACTTTTCATTTACCAACTTACCAGTCATATGCTCTATATCAATAGCAAATAGCTGTACCCTATCAATGCCCCTTACTAATTCTTCTTCTGCCTCCTCATTACTTGGGTAGTACTTTAAGGCCAGCTTACGTATTTTCTCCTCTGCCATCACTTTATCATCAATAAGTTTTGCTCTACCAAAGACTATTACACTGGTAACATTCCACTCCCAACAGCCTTCTTTCTTAAACCCTTGATTCCAAGCGGTAAAGCACACTTTATCACAATTCATTATTGCGTCTACCTTATGGCCTACCTTAGCACCATGAAAATAAATGCGGTTATCCTTTTCATCATAGTAGAAATTAATAGGAAGAGAATATGGGTATCCATCATCTCCTATAACTGAAAAGGTTCCTCTTTTTTCTTCTGTTAATATCTTCTTGCATTCTGCCTCTGGAACAGCCTGCTTAAATCTTCTCATTGGCCGAAACATCTTTTTACCTCCCCATAATTTTCCTTGTAAGTATATAAACTGAGATGCCCCCGCCAATAGCTGGACATCTCCATTAATTATTCTCTCTATTATTTTAATATCTTAAATAATTATACCACACTTATACATTATCACTCATTTTCATACTATTATCACTTAATCTGTTATAGCAAAATAAGCAATATTAGTTACCACATCATCTTCAGTTATAAATTGAATATAAGTATCCTCTAGGGTATAGGTATAGAAACCTTCCTGCTTCTCATAGTCATCGCCATAAGCAGCAATAACATCATCAATACTAGATCCTATATATATGTTTTCTTTAGTTGCTACACTATCGTCCATAAGGGTAACATTGGATATATAGTCAACTCCATCCATGGGATAGGTAACAATTTCAAAACCGTTATAATAGTATGTTTTATCAAGACCCTGAAATGCACAGCTAGGAGCCTCAAAGTACTCCATTGGCTCCCCTAATGCCTCTACTATTGGAGCTGCTTCTGCATGCATAGGAATAACGATATTATTATATTCAAAGGCATATCCTGCTACTTCATTGGATTTATCATTGGCGTTACCACCTTTATTATCTTTGCTTTCATTATTTGCCTTTTTATCATCAGTGTTTATATTATCATTGCTATTAGATCCATTTGGTACTTCTTTATTGCCACAGGCTGTTAACATTAACGCAGCTAATAATAAAATTAATACCTTTTTCATAAGATACCCTACCTTTCTATCTATACTATATGCCCTGTTAGCTATTCACTTGCCTCAATGGTCTGTGCTTGTCCTCCATAGCTCTTTAGATAACCATATTCCTCAAGCTCCTGTCTCTGGTGATTGGCCATCTCATAATAGAAGTGAACCTTCTCATCCCAGATTTCCTTTAACTTGGCCTCATCCCTGCGGTCTGTTAAACCAATTTCATTACTTAATATCTGGCCGAAATAGTTAGTAAATTTCTCTGCACCAGCTAAATTTAAATGTAAACCTCCATCGTAAGTATCCTGACTATAGTCTATACCTATTTCATCGGCTACATCTAAGAAATTATAATATTTCAAGCCATTATCTTTTGCATATTCTACTATCTGTTCATCCCATTCCTCATACCAGTATGGATAAACACTGGGGGATTTTATTAAGATTAATTCTATCCCCTTATCCTTGCATAACTGTGTCATAAGATCCAGATAGTGATAACTATTATCTCCAAATCGATAATCGGGTAGTTTTCTTCCCTTAGGAATTACATTTACTGGTTTTACATCAATACGCATCAAATATCCGTTATGGGATACTTTTTTTCTCTGGAACCAGTATTTAAAATCTTCTGTGTTCAATTCGTTCCATCTAGAGTGATATCTAAGTAGTGGAAACAGATATGTTATTAAATCCTCATCTTCCATCATAGATGCTTTAATAGCATCTATTTTTGTTGTAGATAGTTTCATTCTATCTAAGGTCAGCCTATTGTAAGCTTCCTTCTGAGGCTCATTATATTTCATAGCTAGTACATTAAATACCACCACATCGGGTTTTTCATATTTTAGAGTTTCCTCTAATAGATAGTAAGACTGCCATATCAGTTGCTGGGCACTTCCTCTGATATAGCTGGTAATTCCATAATTCTCCCATAAGGTAATAGGAGATATATTGGAGAAAACCTCACAGTCGCCAATAAAAATCACATCATGATCTTTTACTTCATCATAGTATTCCTCTATTAGATTACCTTCATGTATCTCACTAATATATTTAGGCATAAATAATTCCTGAATAGAATAAAGGACCATTATTATAATAACAGCGGCTATTATGTTAAATAAAACCTTTTTTATCATTGTAACCTTGCCTTTCCCTACTAAAATTGGCTGTAGATAAACTGGCTAGAATCATATCCTACCCCATAGGCTCCGAAGATTAATACCGCTAAGAAGAATATAAAATAAGTGGCATATCGAAGCACAATAGGTTTAGTATAAAGCCGTTCCCTTATACTACCAGAACGTTGAATCAAGCTAACTATTAACATCAGAATGCAGCTTACTATTAATACGCCATAGTCTGCATAGCTAAGTCCTAGGTCCATAAGCCCACCTCTAAACAGCTCCATCCAGTTCCACTTGGTAAAGATAGTCCCATACATTCTAAAGGTAGTACCTACATTTCTATAGCAATCCAATGTCCGTAGAAAACTCATAAGCCAAAATGTTCTACCTACTTGGAATAGACGAAACCAAAACTTGTTTTCAACATTGAACTTACTGTGAAATTTACTGTAAAGCGGAACACATTCCTGGGATACCAAGATCACCAGGCAGTTAAGTAATCCCCATACAATAAAATTCCAAGCGGCTCCGTGCCATACACCTGTTGTAAACCATACAATTATGGTAGCCAGATACACTGGTATCCTTTTACCAATAGCATCTCCAAATATCTTCCTACATGATTTAGATAAGTTAAGCATCTTTTTACTTACAGATATAGGAAAGAACATGTAATCCTTAAACCATGTACCAAGGGTAATATGCCATCTTCTCCAATATTCTGTAATAGATTTGGAAAAGTAAGGTCTTTGAAAGTTTTCATGCAAGCGGATACCTAATACCTCAGCTATACCAATGGCTATATCTATACCACCAGTGAAATCTGCATAAAGATCGATTGCATAGAAGAACATACCTACTAATACATATACTCCTTGAAACTCATCAGGATTACGGACAATTGTATTGACAGCTGGAAGTAATCTATCGGCAATTACTAATTTCTTAAAATACCCCCATAGGATTCTCTGCAAGCCAAAGGACACCGTTTTTGCATCAAAGGAATGCCTAGCAAATAAAGTTTCCTTTAAATCATCAAAACGGCTTATAGGTCCTTGTATCAATTGGGGAAAGAATGATACAAATAGTCCCAATTTAAATATGTTACTTTCATAGGGATATTTCTCCCTATATATATCAATAAGATATCCCATGGTCTGAAAGGTATAAAAAGAAATACCTAGGGGTAGAGCAAATCTAAAGAAAGGTAGTTCTGAACTACCCCCAAATATACGAATTGTAGAATTAATGTTAGCTATTACAAAGTCCGTATACTTTAGGACGGCTAGAATACCAAAGTTAAATACTAAGCAAAGTACCATCCATAATCTTTGTTTAGATTTCATATTTTCCTTGTAGCTTTTACGCTCTTGCCTTGTAAGACTTCCCTTGTTTTCCTTAATATAAGTATCTGTTTGCTGCTGTATATAATATATTTTTCGGCTAGCCAGATAAGTTGTTACTGTTGTAGCTATAATATAAGCAAGATACTGAATACCAGCATAACTATAAAAGACATAGCCAGCTACAAGTAAAAGCATCCATTGAAATCTCTTTGGTATCAAATAATATAAAATAACCAAAACTAAAACAAATATCAAAAATTCATAAGATGTAAAAAGCATAGCGCCCCCTATTAATCTTCATCCATTAAACGCTCTACCAATTCATAGATTGCTTGTGCGGAATTAAAATTCTTTGGTATAATCTCCTCAACGGGAATTGTGATATCAAATTCATCACTAAGATCTGATATTAGAGTAACAATATCAAAGGAATCAATTATCTTATCATCAATAAGGGTGTTGCATGTTTCAAAATCAATTTCTGGATGTAATCCACTTAAAATTTCTATTACCTTGTCCATATATCAAACATTCCTTTCATTATAGTCCACATTTATATATAATCGTAGACTTCTTTTTTATAATATAAAATGCCCCTTAATTGTCATTAGCAAGACAGGGTATTTATCTACTTATTGCCAGAGCTATATCTTTCCTTTAATAACACCCTATCAATCTTACCATTGGATGTTAAAGGCATCTCATCAATCTGCAAGGTTACATTAGGAACCATATATCTAGGTAGTTTTTTCTTAAGGAAAGTAGCTACCTCAGCAGTTGTAACATCTCCTACATAATATAGAACTATTTTCTTCTTAAGTTCATCAAAGATACAGCTGGCACTTTTAATCTGCTCCATTTGATTGACCACGATCTCAATTTCACCCAGTTCTATTCTATGGCCCATATGTTTAATTTGGTTATCCTTACGGGATACAAATACTAATTCCCCGTATTCATTATATTTACCTATATCTCCTGTACGATAAATTAACTCTGGATATAGATCATTTAATGGGTTCTGAACAAATACTTCCTGGGTCTTTTCAAAATTCTTATAGTAACCTAAGGTAAGGGAAGTACCCCGGATACATATTTCTCCTTCTTCCCCTTCTTTGGCCAGCTTATCATCTTCAGTTAATAAGATAACCTCGGAATTCTTAAAAGGTCTTCCAATTGGAATAAGATCATTTAAGCCAAACTCTCTATTTACCTCATAATAGCAAGTCATACCAGTGCATTCTGTAGGACCATATAGATTGACAAATCTTGCTTCTGGTAGATGCTTTCTCCACAGGTTAAATTGTTTAATTGGAAATACCTCACTGCCAAAGGCAATTGTGTGAAGATACCTAGGGACTTCCTTCTCTAGGGCACCAAAGGCAGAAATCATAGTAAGGGCAGATACTACCCAGCAAATAGTATTAATTTTGTTTTTATTTAAAAATTCTACCAGTTGTAGCGGGAACATAAATAAGTTCTTGGGTATTAAATAAGTTGTCGCACCGAATTTTAAGGTTGGATACAACTCTTTCAAACATGCATCTACATATAATGGTGTTTGGTTACCAAATACTGTATTTTCACTAAATTGAAGTACATCTGAGAGCTGCTCTATATAGTCGATTACTGAACGATGACAGGCCACAACCCCTTTAGGAATTCCAGTGGAACCAGAGGTAAATACTATATAAATAGGATCTGTATCAATCTGCCTATCCCGGATTTCCTCTAGTAGCATATCATCGCTTTTAGTTTTTATTATATCTTCATAGGTGTAAACTTGTCCCTCATAGGCAAAGTCCTTGATTAACTTGTTTGTTTCCTCATCACATATAACTGCTTTAGGGTTCAGAGTTTGAAATATTAATTCTATTCTGTGTCTTGGCATCTCCTCATCGATAGGTACATAATAGTTACCACTATATATTACACCGTAGAAGGTAATAATTGTTCTTGGTCTTTTGCCCATAAAAACTACTATAGGCTCCTTATAATGTCCCTTCTTATTTAGAAATGTCCCTATTGCTCTGGCATTGGTATATACTTCTTCAAATGTTGCACCTGATACCTCATCAGCATAAGCAACTTTATCTGGAACCCTGGTAACTATATTCTCCAAATATTCCAGTACATTTCTTTGCATAATAATGTCCTCCATTATTTATTTAGTAATTAAAGATAAATAATCATTTTTTATTGTAGCCTCACACAATTGGATTGATCGCATAGCAAGAACCTCCATAGCATCTAAATATCCAGCTCCAATTGTATGTGACCTCTTGATAAGGGACAACTCAGTACAACCAAGTATAATTACNTCAGCTCCCTGTTCCCTTAATTCTGTAGAAACACTTTCAAATTGTAACATATCCGGTGGCCTATTAGCTTTTATTGATTTATATATTAGATCATTAACATACCCTTGTTTAATCTTTGACGGAATTACCGCTTTTATCCCATTTTGTGAAAGTTCTTCTTGAAATAATCCGCCAAATATGGTTCCTTCTGTGGCCATAATTCCGGCGCACTTAACTCCATTTTCCTTTAAATACCTAGCAGTTTCTCTTACTATATTAATAATCGGTACACCGATTTGATTAGTTAAGTCATTATAAAAATAATGGGCTGTAATACATGGAATTGATATATAATCTACTCCTAATTCCCTTAGCTGCTGTCCATATTTAATCATAGGCAGAACTGGATTCTCATCACTACTTCCTATTATATAATTAGTTCTATCGGGTATAGAAGGCATGCTCATTATAACAATATCGAAGTGTTCTTGATCTTTAGTTGCCTCTGTCATCTCTATAATTAATTCGTAAAAATAGGCAGTTGCAATTGGTCCTAAACCACCAATAACCCCTAACTTTTTCGTAATTACAACCCCTTTCCTATCACAGGTTTTAAGCATAATTATAGTGTAATATTACCTGCATGTTTTGATTGTGGCCATATTATTCTACATCAGGATATAAGGTCTTATCATATACATAATAATTGTTCCCCCTAATCCTTGTATATTCTTCTGCTTCTGCTTCTGTAAGCATAAATGTATCCTTACCATCTTTATGTCTTGTAGTATCAAAATGATACCAACCATCGCCACAATTAATTAGGTGCCAATAGTGCCGTGTTTCACCACCGACTCTAGTTACCATCAGTCTATCAATTTCTGCTCTAGTAAGCAAAGCCTCAGCAACAGCAAAATAAGTGAAGCAATCTCCTACACCTTCAGTAAATCCTCGGTGGGCTTCCTTAAGCCAATCTGTCTTATCTGAAGTACCAGTGTACCCCACATTATCTTTTGTCCATTTATATATTGCATAGGCTTTATCCTTTTTAGACATACTATCATTTGTAATTTTAGCTAAAACATTGTCAGCTAACTGGTATACTGTCTCTTCTGAAATAACTATCTTCTTAACTATAACATTAACTTTTCTAGTTGTTTTATTTCCACTGGAATCTGTGGCACTATAAATAAGCTCATAAGTACCTTCTTTTTTCAGATTAACAGCTGTACTATCTACATTTAGTTCTACCTTATCATCCTTATTATCTTGAACGGTAATACCCTTTCTAAAGGACACAGATTCACCAATGTATACTGTCTTATCAGAAGCACCTATAATCTTAGGAGGCTCTGTATCTTTTATTACAGTATAGCTAACCACCTGCTCTAATTTATTATTGCTAGCATCCTCCAGTATAATTGTTGCTTGATGTTCCCCTAATACGGAAAAATCAGGCTCTTCTTTATAATATACCTCCACTGGAGACATATCCCTAATATCAGTTACAAATCGCTTAGCATCCACAACTTCCCCTTGCCATACCTCTAGACTGGTAAACCTTCCTCTTGGCGGAGTTGTATCTACCACTTCTACATATACTGTAACTGGATTTCCTTCTACTTCTATCTGTATCTCATTAGTAGCTGGTATTGAAAGATTAAGATTACTTATATCAGTTATAAATTTTCCTTGCCTAAAATTATCTTTGATAAAATCATTTATTGTTATATTATTGACTGATCCTGCTTCAATTTGAATTGATTTCTCCACATCTACTACTGTAAACCTAGCCTTTAATTCTGTGCGGTTATTACTGGTATCCGTTAATACTAGAGTAACTTCCTTATCTCCTGTTGTTGCAGTATCTGGCTTTTCCTTAAATGAAACAGTTACATCAGTAGCATCATCTATATCTGTAACAAAGGATAATGCTTCTACCTCATCATTCTTAACAATTACTTGGTCAACTACCCTTGCCTTGGGAGGAGTTGTATCAATAACCTCAAGAGCTGAATAATAAACTCTATTACCGACTTTTATCTTTACTTCATAATTACCCGGCTTATTAAGATCTAACTCCATTAAATCAGTTACAAAAGTTGCCCTATCGTTTCTATTTAATACAAATTCTTGAGGATCTATGGAAATAGAACCAGCTTCAACAGTAACAACCTTCTTTACCTTGGGTTTAAAATATATTAAAGCTAATACTACCACAAGTATGGCAATCATACTTAACAATAAAAAAGTAACCACTCTTTTAATACGGTTACGCCTCCTACGTCTCATAGTTCCTCCTAAATTATATATTTAATATACCAAATACTATATTTTATAGTTTTATAATAAGCTGATTAGTCCAATTAGTTCCTTGACTAAATCAATATGTATATAATAATAATTTTTTATATGAATGTCAATCATTGCTTTAAATATTTGATTTTAGTGTCAATAGTTTACAGTTTATTTGTTAATAATATTAAATAAATTAACATCTGCTAGCTTATGTCAGTTATGGAAGCTAATAACAAAGATTAAACAGAAAAATCCCTCTAATATTAAGGCTTTATAAAAATTATTGAGAAAGGTATGATAAAGAAAATGAATGATCTTATATTTCTTATATTAAAATCTTTGGGCTTTACATTTATTATTTATTTTGTAACTTTATTATTATGCAGAATCCTTGGCAGTAAACTAGTATCTCAAATGACATCCTTTGATTTTGTGTTGGGGATTATGATGGGCTCGGCAGCAGTTAATTCCACTACCTTTGAAGAAAATCCTGCCCTATCTGCTTTTGTTATGCTAGTTGGTATCAGCATAATAACATTATTAATAGATCTTGCCCATCTAAAAAGTATCCGCTTTAGAAAGTTCATTGACGCTGAACCTGTTATAATTATTGAGAACGGAAAAATACAGAATGAGAAAATGAAAAAGCTTCGCTTAACTGTGGAAGATCTTATGATGATGCTAAGGCGAAATGGTTACTTTAATATCTCCGATGTGCAGAATGCTATTTTAGAATCCGATGGGCAGTTATCAGTTCAAATAAAACCAGAAAAACAACCCCTAACTCCTTCAGACATAAATCTAACTCCACCATATATTGGCCTTGCCAGAGATCTAATTATTGACGGGAAAATCCTAGATAATAATCTATCTTATATTAATAAAGATGAACGTTGGTTAAAGAAGCAACTACTTAGCTATGGTGTCCATGATTTGGCTGATGTTTTTTACGTTGGAATTGATCCTTCCTTTAATTTTTATGTTTCTAAACGTCAAAAATTAAATGTAGAACCTGGAAAACAAGGCCTGGAATAGATATATTTTATCTTAATTATTTATATTTAATTTTTACACTTTATCTTTTTATCTTTTTCAACATGATTCACCATTTTTCATCTCCTGCATAACATAGAATTAGAAAGGAGTTGATATTATGGGTCGCAATAACTTATGTGGATGTTTTGGCTTCAGGCGCTCCCACCAAGGTAGGAGGTCAGACTGGTACGATGGTAGACGAGATGACTCTAGATACGATCGCAGAGATGGCCGCCGTGGATATGGACCTGGACGGGATCGAGATTTCGATGGCCGTTTTGATCATCACAGATCTTCTTGTTGCAGATCTTCCAGATTTTATAATTGATAAACTTTAAATCATTAATAGGATTAAAACTATCTTAAATATATATGAAAACTCTTTACTTTAGTGCGCGAAAGTGTTAATATAGTAGTGTGTGCCTATTTCACAATTGATGAAAGGAGTCCTATTAATGAGTAAAAATATAAGAACAGCTGCTGTGGATAGTTTATTTGAGGCTATATTAAGCTTAAGGGATTCTGAGGAATGTTATATATTTTTTGAAGACATTTGTACAGTAAATGAATTACTTTCTTTATCTCAAAGATTTGAAGTAGCCAAAATGCTGAGAGAACAAAAGACCTATCTAGAGATAGCAGAAAAAACTGGTGCTTCAACCGCAACCATAAGCCGTGTTAATCGCTCTCTCAACTATGGTAATGACGGTTACGATATGGTTTTTGCTAGATTATATAAAAATAAGGATAAAGATACGGATAAAAACGCGAAAAGTACTTCATAGTTGGTAAAATACTTCATATTAAAAAGTGGGACTAATGACTTGCCCCAATAAGTTAGATTATAAGTCTAATTTATTGGGTCTTTCATATAAGGTCCCTCTTATAACTTCATATACTTTAATTAACTTCCATATGATGACTACCATTCTTTTCTTATGTAAATGAATATCACCATAAAATCATAATAAATAAGTATTTATTAATATTACTTGTTATAATATTTTTCTATATTAACTAGCTACAACTAGCTACCTTATTTATCTGGCTTTGGATTAGGTGTAGTAGCTTTTTCTTTCATAACGTTATCTATCATCTTTTCTATCATATGTTTTCTCATATATACATCAAAACATAATACAGATATAAAGGTAAATGTTGATAGGAAATCCCGCTCTTCCTTAGATTCAACATCAGCAAAAGCTTCCTTAGCTTTAGTCATCTTCCGTATCATATCTTTAGTTAAAGCATCTGTTTGATCCTTCTCCAATTTATATATTTCAGTATAAATATCTTCTAAGGTGATCCCAGAGTCCTTACCATAATAACGTTCCGTTAGCGGATTAAATATATTTTGGATATCATTAATAGAAAGAATATTTTTAAAATAATAAATGAAAATAAGAAGAAACATATGCTCCTTCGTGTATTTTTTCTTAATTGGCGGAGGTAACAACTGGTTCTTAGTATAATTGTTAATCATAGTTTTGGTAAGAAGTTTATCATCAATAAAACGTTTTGATGAGTTTAAATGCTCATCCATAAAGGTTGTTACCTGATCCATATATAAATCAATATTAGGAATATCATCAGGCATAATATATTTGACATCCTTAAGACTGTCAATTAGGCCCCTGATATACTCTTCTTTAGCCATATCCAATTTAATCACCCCACAGCGTTATTATATAGTATTAAATACTAGATGTCAAAGTGAAAAATAATAGTTTTATTCCATTAATATGAAACTCTTACGTCCTTGAACCCCCAACCTAAGATATGATATAATTCACCATAAGTAGATACTTTAGAAATAGATTATAAATTACAGAAATGAGGATGCCTACCTATGAATATATATGACACACTAAATCCCGAGCAAAAACGGGCTGTACTTCACGATAAAGGACCATTATTGATACTGGCCGGTGCAGGTTCCGGCAAAACTAGAGTACTAACTCACCGTATCGCTTATCTAATTGAGCATAGAAATGTCCATCCTTGGAACATCCTAGCCATCACCTTTACCAACAAGGCAGCTAGGGAAATGCGTGAGAGGGTTGACAAAATAGTTGGAAGCGGGGCTGAACATATATGGGTAAGTACCTTCCACTCCACCTGTGTTAGAATTTTACGTCGTTTTATAGAATACCTGGGATATGGCCGCAATTTTACAATCTATGATACTGAAGATCAGAAGTCTCTGATGAAAGATGTATGTAAATACCTCAAAATTGATACCAAGCAGATCAATGAGCGAGCTATCTTATCTGCCATATCCAGAGCTAAGGATGAGNTGATATCCCCAGAAGAATTTGCNCAGAATATCTCTGATTATTATGAACATAGAATAGCCCAGGCCTATTTAGAATATCAGAGACGTCTTAAGGCAAGCAATGCCTTGGATTTTGATGATTTAATATTTAAAACTGTGGAACTATTTAAAAACAACAAAGAAGCCCTTACATATTATCAGAATCGCTTCCGATATATAATGGTTGACGAATATCAGGATACTAATACTGCTCAGTTTAACCTAATTAAATTACTATCCTCTGGTATTAATGAAGATGGTTATAGGGAGTATAATCTTTGTGTTGTAGGTGATGACGATCAGTCCATCTATAAATTCCGTGGTGCTAATATTAAGAATATTTTAAATTTTGAAGAAGCATTTCCTAATACAACGGTTATTAAACTGGAACAAAATTATCGCTCCACTAAAAACATCTTAAATGCAGCCAACGAAGTAATTCGCAATAATATGGGCCGTAAAGACAAATCCCTCTGGACCAATAATAAGGAGGGCGAACCAGTATATTTTACCCATTATAATAATGATTATGAGGAAGCTGATAATATAATTTATGAAATTAAAAGGATTGTTGAAAACAGTAATGCCAGTTACAAAGATATAGCTATTCTCTATCGTACCAATGCCCAGTCCCGTTTGTTTGAAGAGAAATTAATTCTTCGCAATATCCCCTATAAAATCATTGGCGGTATTAATTTCTACTCTAGAAAAGAAATTAAGGATATTTTAGCCTATTTGAAAACCATTGATAATGGCAATGATGATATAGCAGTTAAAAGAATTATTAATGTTCCCAAACGGGGAATAGGATTAGCCACCATTGACAAAGTTAATGATTATGCTATTCAAAATGAGATGAGTTTCTATGAAGCATTAACCCGGGCCCCTTATATTCCTGGCCTAGAGCGTTCCTCCAAAAAGATTACAGGTTTTGTCAGTATGATTGAAGGGTTAAAAGAGAAATTACTCCATGAAACTTATCAGCTTAGTGAACTTATCGACGACATCCTAGAAGCTACNGGTTATTTAAAAGAACTTGAGGCTGAAGGTACTGATGAAGCAAAAGACCGTATANCCAATATAGACGAATTAATTAATAAATTAGTCTCCTATGAAGAAAATGCCGAGGAAACTCCTACACTTAGCGGTTTCTTAGAGGAAGTGGCTTTAGTTGCCGATATTGACAACTTACAAGAAGATAATAATACCATAGTACTTATGACACTTCACAGTGCCAAGGGACTGGAATTCCCATATGTCTTCCTATGTGGTATGGAGGAAGGCGTATTTCCAGGTTATATGTCTATTAATGCAGACAATCCCCTTGAAGAGATTGAAGAGGAAAGGCGCCTATGCTATGTAGGTATTACAAGGGCAATGAATAAATTATTCCTAAGTGCAGCTAAACAAAGAATGTTTAGGGGAAATATGCAATTTAATAGGCCATCAAGATTTATTAATGAAATACCCCGTTATCTGTTAAAGATGGATGTGCCCTCATCTGATAAAACACTTCCTTCTTTTAAGAATAACATTTCTTTTAATAGTGCACCTGATAAAGCAAATTTATCAAAAAACTTTATGGACTTTGATAAACCCTATATCACCCCCTCTAAACCTAGAGATTTTGCTGGTAAGAATATGGGAACACTGGATTATGATATAGGCGATTCTGTTGAGCATGTTAAATTTGGTATCGGAGTTGTAACTAATATAACAAAAGGTGGTAGAGATTATGAGGTTACA
>JGI24707J26582_10002568_pt1 | contig 13513 bp, 12 predicted proteins | sample BioPla1DNA1_FD_26582 | JGI IMG/M metagenome (IMG submission 26582) | reverse complement strand
AAAGATGACATTGTAAGTAGTACAAAGATTAGGGATTTTTTAAGTAAAGGAAATATTTCCAATGCTAATAAAATGTTGGGACGTAATTATTCTATTATGGGAAAGGTAATAACGGGAAAACAACGTGGTACTGGTTTAGGATTTCCAACGGCTAATCTGGAAATTGAAAATAATTATCTTATACCTAAAATAGGTATTTATAAGACAAATATCATTATTGATGGAAAAGCTTATTTAGGCGCAACTAGTATAGGAAAAAACCCTACTTTTGAAGATGAGGATTTACTAAAGATTGAAACCCATATTATTGATTTTAATGGGAATATATATGGAAAGACAATTGAATTGGAGTTTATTAAATACTTAAGAGATGAAATAAAATTTAAAAGTTTAACTGACTTAAAAGAACAGATAAAAAAAGATGTAAACATCATTAAATCAGGACATTAATATTTACATTTAATAAAAAGTATGATAATATAGTAATGATTACAAACTTACCTGATGCTATGTTTAGCGTATCCTCGCCGCTTTACTTAGGTCTAGGTGTATAAAAATATGGAGGTGTAGTATAATGTTATCAAAAGAATTAAAAGAACAGATAATCAATGATTACAAATTACATGAAGGTGATACTGGTTCACCAGAAGTACAAATTGCCTTATTGACTTACAGAATCAATTCTGTAAATGAACATCTTAAAGCTCATAAAAAAGACCATCATTCAAGAAGAGGATTATTAAAAATGGTAGGACAAAGAAGAGGACTTTTAAGATATTTACAAGAAAAAGATATTGAAAGATATCGTGCTTTAATTGAAAAATTAGAAATTAGACGTTAATAAGAGCGGGATTATCCCGCTCTATTAGTTTATAAAAGGCTTATAATAAAGGGAGTTATGATTAAGCGTTTTTTTAAACTGAATAGGATATAATATAATATATACAAAAGAATAAGGAGGTATTTCATGGAAAAGAAATTCCATTATAAACTGGCTGATAATAAGAATTTTGAAATTACTATTGGAAAAGTTGCTGAACAGGCTAGTGGCGAGTGTCTTATTCAATATGGGGATACTGTAGTATTAGTAACAGCTACATCTTCTAAAGAACCTAGGGAAGGTGTTGATTTTTTTCCACTAAGTGTAGATTATGAGGAAAAACTATATTCAGTGGGGAAAATTCCTGGAGGTTTTATAAAAAGAGAAGGAAGACCAAGTGAAAAGGCTATTTTAACATCAAGACTAATAGATAGACCTATTAGACCGTTATTTCCTGAAGGATATAGAAATGATGTGCAAGTAATAGCTACTGTTTTATCAGTAGATCAAGATCATTCACCTGAGATTGCTGCTATGATAGGTTCTTCCATTGCATTATCAACTTCAGACATACCCTTTAATGGTCCGACAGGATCAGTGATGGTAGGGTTAATTGATGGAGAATTTATTATTAATCCAGATAGTGAAGAAAGGGAAAAATCAGAAATACAATTGACAGTTGCAGGTACTAAAGATGCTGTGATGATGGTAGAAGCATCTGCCAATGAAGTTCCAGAAAATATTATGTTAGAAGCTATATTATTTGCCCATGAGGAAATAAAAAATATTTGCGAATTTATTGAAGAAATAGTATCTGAAGTTGGTAAACAAAAGCAAGAATTTGAAATTTATAAGCCTGATGAAGAATTAGAAGAAAAGGTAATTTCTTATGCTACAGATAAATTAATTGATGCAATTAATACTGTAGAGAAACAAGAAAGACAGGATAAAATTGATCTTGTTACCCAAGAAATTGTAGAGAATTTTATAGAAGAGTATCCAGATAATGAAAAAGACATATTAAATATAGTAGATAGTATAGTGAAAAAAGAAGTAAGAAGATTAATTATTGAGGAAGGTAGAAGACCTGATAATAGAAAACTAGATGAAATAAGAGAGATAACTAGTGAAATAGGTTTATTACCTAGGGCTCATGGATCTGGATTATTTACTAGAGGTCAGACTCAAGTATTGACAATAGCAACTTTAGGAGCTACTTCTGATGTTCAAATTATTGATGGATTAGGAGAAGAAGAATCTAAACGATATATGCATCACTATAATTTCCCACCATATTGTGTAGGGGATACTAGACCTTTAAGAGGACCTGGTAGAAGGGAAATTGGCCATGGAGCATTGGCAGAAAAAGCATTGGAGCCAGTAATTCCACCAGAAGAAGAGTTTCCTTATACTATTAGATTAGTTTCTGAGGTCCTTAGTTCCAATGGTTCATCTTCTCAAGCTAGTGTATGTGGTAGTACTTTATCTTTATTAGATGCAGGAGTACCAATAAAAGCTCCAGTTGCAGGAATTGCAATGGGACTAATTAAATCTGAAGATAGAATAGCTATTTTAACAGATATTCTAGGCATGGAAGATCATCTTGGAGATATGGATTTTAAAGTTGCAGGAACAAAAGATGGTATTACTGCTATTCAAATGGATATTAAAATAGCTGGAATTGGAAAACAAATATTAGAAGAAGCACTGGAAAGGGCAAGGATTGGTAGACTATTTATTTTAGACAAAATGGCTCAAACCATATCTGAACCAAGGGAAGAGTTATCACCATATGCTCCTAAAATCATTACTATGAATATAGATCCTGATAAAATAAGGGATGTAATTGGACCTGGTGGAAAGGTTATTAATAAAATCATAGATGAAACAGGGGTAAAAATCGATATAGATGATGATGGATTTATTTCTATTGCAGCAGATAATGCTGAATCAGGTAAAAAAGCCAAAGAAATTATTGAAAATATAGTAAAAGAAGTTGAAGTAGGGGAAATCTATTTAGGAAAAGTTACTAAGATTACTAATTTTGGTGCATTTGTTGATGTATTAAATGGAAAAGAAGGTTTACTTCATATTTCTAATATCGCTAGAGAGAGAATAAATAAGGTAGAAGATGTACTAAAGACTGGTGATGATGTAATGGTAAAAGTAACTGAAATAGATAATCAAGGAAGAATAAACTTATCTAGAAAAGTATTGCTTCCTGAAGAACCAAAGGATAAATAGTATGAGTTATAGGCATGAACCTATTGGGTTCATGTTTAATTTTTTGTATATTTTTATTTCCGCTGAATATATATTAATAGAGTATATTTAGGAGGGAAATATATGAGATTATTGATTTTAAACAAAAAAGCTTTATATCTAATAATTATTATTTTACTATTAGTAATAGTAATACCTGTAATAGTTTTAAATATATTTAAAACAGAAGATGTGTTTAAGGAAGAAATCTATTACCAGGGTACAAAGGATGAAAAGGTAATAGCCTTTGCCTGTAATGTGGATTGGGGAAATGAGTATATAGGAGAAATGTTAAAAATTTTTAAGGACAACAATATTAAGATTACTTTTTTCCCAACAGGTAAATGGGCGGAAAATAATAAAGAATTATTAGAATTAATATATGAAGAGGGCCATGAAATAGGAAATCATGGCTATAGTCATTTAGATTATAATACCTTATCTTACGATAGAAATTATGAAGAAATAGAGAAAGCTCATAAAATTATCAAAGATATTATAGAAGAAGAACCTAAATATTTTGCGCCTCCATCAGGTGCCTATAACGATTATACAATAGAGGCAGCTAAGGATTTAAATTATAAGGTTATTTTGTGGAGTATTGATACTATAGATTGGAGAAAAGATAGTGTAAAGGATGTAATAGTGAAAAGGGTAAAGGATAAAATACATAATTCTGCAATAATTTTAATGCATCCTACAAAAGAAACAAATAAAGCTTTACCTGAAATAATAGATTATCTATTTAAAAAAGAGTATAAAATTGGTACAATTAGTGATGTAATATAATTAATTTATAAAAATAATTAAAAAAACTTTTAGATGAGGTGATTTTGTGAAAGTTAAAGTAGTAAATTCTAGTTCATTACCACTGCCAGTATATAAGACTGATGGCTCTGCTGGAATAGATTTACAGGCTTATATTTCAGCTCCAATTGAATTAAAACCTTTTCAAAGGGTATTAGTTCCAACTGGATTATTTATGGCAATACCAGAGGGATATGAGGGGCAAATAAGAGGAAGAAGTGGACTAGCTTTAAAGCATGGTATAACACTAGCCAACGGGATAGGTACTATAGATAGTGATTATAGGGGTGAAATAAAGGTTATATTGATTAATCTTAGTAATGAGCCATTTATAATAAATAATGGAGATAGAATTGCTCAATTTGTACTAACTAAGTATCAAAAAATACAATTTGAACTGGTGGATTCCTTAGAGGATACTTCTAGAGGTGAGGGTGGTTTTGGACATACAGGAGTCTAATACTCATAAAAAATCTTATCATAAATGATAGTCATAAAAAAATTTTAAACTCATATAATTTACTAAAAGCTAATGAGGTGATTATATGAGGCTTAGTGAATTAGGCAATAAAGAAGTTGTCAATCTTAATAATGGCGGAAGATTAGGATTATTGGCAGATTCTGATATCTTGTTTGATGAAGATACAGGTGAAATAATTAGTATAATAGTACCGGAAAGAAGAATGGCTTTTAAAATATTAGGTATTGAAAATGGTGGTATGGAAATACCCTGGTCATCAATAAGAAAAATTGGATATGATATGATTATAATTGAATTAGAACCTTAGGAAAAACATATTTAAATATGTTTTTCTTTTTTACATAATATTAGTCTAATGGTAAATGCTAATTTTAAATATGAATTTTGGAGGAAAATATATGAAAAATAAAGAAGATAAAATTATAGATGAAAATAACAAAGAAAATATTAAGGAATTTGGTACTCCTGGAGATTTAAAATTTAAGACTAATATACAATTTATATCAATAATAGGTGAAATTGAAGGGCATAGTATATCTAGTGCAGATAAAAAATCTACTAAATATGAACATATAATTCCCTTATTAATAAGTGCTGAATTAGATCCTAAAATTGAAGGAATATTAATAATTTTAAATACTATAGGTGGAGATGTGGAAGCAGGTTTGGCTTTGTCAGAAATGATAAATAGTTTATCTAAACCAACGGTGTCTCTTGTTTTAGGAGGTGGACACAGTATAGGAGTTCCCTTAGCTACATCTACGGATTATTCCTTTATAGTACCTACTGCTACAATGACTATACATCCCATTAGAACTACAGGATTAGTAATTGGTGTACCTCAAACCTTTAGATATTTTCAAAAGATGCAACAAAGAATAATTGATTTTGTACTAAGAACTTCTAGCATAGATAAAAAGGATTTTTTGAGTTTAATGTATGATACTGATGAATTAGCAAATGATGTTGGAACTATCTTAGTTGGTGAAGAGGCTGTTAAATATGGGTTAATAAATAAAGTTGGAGGATTATCTCAGTCTCTTAACAAATTAGATGAGATGATTGATAACAAATTAAAATAGATTAAGAATGTTAAATATGCTATAATAACATATGAAAATAGACAAAAGGGGGAGTTGTTTTGAGCTTAATACAAGCAATAATTTTAGGGGTATTTCAGGGTGTTGCTGAATTTTTACCCATCAGTAGTTCTGGACATTTAGCATTGCTGCAACACTTGTTTAATATAAAAGAAGGGAATTTATTTTTTGCTGAAATGCTACATTTTGGTACACTAATATCAATAGTAATAGTGTATTTTAACGATATAGTAAAAATAATTGTAGATATGCTAAAGTTATTAGGGGATTTAATTAGGAGAAGAAAAATAAAGAAATTAACAACTCATCAAAAGCTAGGATTATTAATAATTACTGGTAGCATACCTACTGCAATAATAGGTTTAACATTAGAGGATTATTTTGAAAGTCTTTATACTTCAATTCTACCTATTGGTATAGCTTTAATATTTACTGGCTTTTTACTATGGATTGCAGAAAAAAGAGCTTTTGATAACAGAAATATAAATGATATGACTATTCTAGATTCTATATTTATAGGAACTTTACAAGGAATAGCAATTATACCTGGTATATCAAGATCAGGATCCACTATAGTAGCAGGATTGTTTAGAGGATTGGATAAATCTTTTGCAACGGAATACTCATTTTTATTAGCATTGCCAGCTACCTTTGGTGCTTTTTTATTAGGTATAAGGCAGGTGGTAAAGGAAGGTACAGGTATGATGATTAATTTTCCTTTAGTTGTAGGGGTAATATTATCTGCAGTAGTAGGGGTTATATCTATAAAATTATTAGTAAAGCTTATTAAAAGGAATAAATTATATTATTTTTCTTATTATCTTTGGATAGTTGGAGCTTTAACAATAGTAAGTCAAATTATATAATGAAATTATAATTATATTGGGGAGATCTTATGAGTAAATCTAAGAAGAAAACAAGAAAAACCATTAAGAAAAAAACAAGTAATCAATTTAATAAAGATATCATAGGCTCTATAATTATTGGAATAGGAATTATGTCTTTAATTAGCTTGTTTAGTTTTAAAATGGGCATAATTGGTTCCATGATTAGGGGAACTACTTTTTTATTAATGGGATTTGGAGGGTATTTTTTCCCTATATTTATTATTAGCATAGGAATAATATTTATATTAGATAGATTTGATGGTAAAGAAGGAAAAAAATCTTTAATGCTTCTAATAATTCTCTTGACAACACTAGTTATCCTTGATGGTAGAAATAACGATATTAAGGGATTCCTAGATAGAATAAAGATTGCTAATTCTTTATCTTTAGTTAATAAAGGTGGAGGAATTATCGGGTCGTTTTTAGGATTTTTCTTTTATAAATTATTTGGTACTACTGGAGGATATTTAGTTTTATCCTTTATCCTTATTATTGCTATGTTAATGTTTACAGAAATAAAGATAAAGGATATATATGTTAAGATATCCAAAATAGATTTTAATAAAGAAAAAAATAGGAAGTCAAAAGGTTTAAAGACTAAAAAAGATAAATCCATGGAGCCTAAAATGGAAGATATTAGGATCTTAGATTATACCAATAATCAACAATCTGAATCAAAAGATTTTAAAGAATCTATACCTCAGCTTGAAGATATTAATGAAAAGCAAGATGTGAAGTCTATAGATGCTGAAATCAAGGAATCACAATCAAAAACACAAAATTTAGTTTATAATATTCCAGCTATGTCTCTATTAAATTCACCTAAAACTAATCAAGATTCCAGTGACAAAAAGGAGATATTAAACAATGCAAAGATTATCGAAGAAACTATGAAAAATTTTGGAATTGATGCTGCTGTAACCCAAATTAATAAGGGACCTACAATAACTTGCTATGAACTATCTCCTTCACCAGGAATAAAATTAAGTAGGATTGTTTCATTATCTGATAATATTGCTTTAACTTTNGCATCCTCTGATATAAGGATTGAAGCTCCTATTCCAGGAAAGGCTGCTGTGGGCATCGAGGTTCCAAATAAAATTAAAGATAATGTATATTTAAAAGAAATTCTTTTATCAGATGAATATAATGATATAGATTCAGATATTCCATTATCCTTGGGAAAGGATGTTACTGGCAAACCAGTTGTTTCCTCAATAGATAAAATGCCTCACTTACTTATAGCGGGTGCTACAGGTTCAGGTAAAAGTGTATGCATAAATACTATTATTATGAGTATTATATATAAATCTTCACCTGAAGATGTAAAATTGTTACTTATAGACCCTAAGGTTGTAGAACTTAGTGTATATAATGATATACCTCATCTTTTGATACCAGTGGTAACAGATGCAAAAAAAGCTGCTTTTGCTTTAAATTGGGCAGTTGAGGAAATGGAAAAAAGGTATAAGCTTTTTGCACAAAATAGTGTAAGGGATATTAATTCATATAATGAGAAAAGGGGAACAAAGGATTTAGAAAAACTACCTACGATTGTAATTATCATAGATGAGCTGGCTGATTTGATGATGGTAGCCGCCCAAGAAATTGAAGATTATATTTGTAGACTGGCACAAATGGCAAGGGCAGCTGGAATTTATCTTATAGTAGCTACTCAAAGACCATCAGTAGATGTAATAACGGGTACCATTAAGGCAAATATACCTTCTCGAATTTCCTTTGCTGTATCTTCCCAAGTGGATTCAAGGACTATCCTAGATATGGCTGGAGCTGAAAAGCTTTTAGGGAAGGGAGATATGTTGTTTTATCCATCCTTTTACTCTAAACCCCTTAGGATTCAGGGAGCATTTATTAGTGATAAAGAAGTTGAAGATGTTGTTGAGTTTTTAAAACAAAATAATTCCAGCGATTATAATGAAGAGGTAATAGATATTGTTCAAAACGCTAAGGAAATTGATTTAGTTGATAGTGATGAGCTATTACCAGATGCAATAGAGTTAGTAGTCGAAGATGGACAAGCGTCTATTTCTATGTTGCAAAGAAGATTGAGAATAGGATATGCTAGAGCTGCTAGAATAATCGACGAAATGGAATTAAGGGGAATAATTGGTGGATATGAAGGTAGTAAACCTAGAAAGGTTTTAATTACAAAGGAGGATTTAGAAGATAGTAATTTGAATTAAGATAATGGATAAGATTGTGATTTTCACAAATACTAATTAAAATTACATTTGATAGGAGCAATGAAGATGAATTTAGCCAATAAAATTACTTTATTTAGAGTTTTCTTAGTACCAATATTTATGATAGTTCTATACTCAGATATAAATAATAGCCAATTATATGCAGCTATAATTTTTATCTTTGCATCTCTTACTGATACATTAGATGGCTACATAGCTAGAAGTAAAAATTTAGTTACAAATTTTGGTAAGTTTGTAGATCCTCTTGCTGATAAAGTATTGGTATCTGCTGCATTAATATCTTTAGTAGAGATGGGAAAAATATCAGCTTGGATTGTAGTGATAATAATTGCAAGAGAGTTTACAATTACAGGCTTTAGAATTATTGCTGCATCTGAAGGTATTACAATAGCTGCAAGTCCTTGGGGGAAAGTAAAAACTATAACTCAATTAATAGCTATTACCCTTATTTTACTTAATAATTTTCCATTTACATATTTAAATATACCAATGGCTACTATAATGTTATATATTTCATTATTATTTACTGTGTATTCTGGATATGATTATATTCATAAAAATAAAGATGCTTTAAAATTAAATGATAAATAGTAGGAGATGAAGTAATGATAGCTGAAATAATTACAATTGGTACTGAGATTACAACTGGTAGTACCTTAAATACTAATGTTAGATATTTATCTCAAAGGCTACTGGAGTTAGGAATTGAAACATATTATCAAACCTCTGTAGATGATGACAAATCTAGATTAACTGATGTAATAAATATTGCCTTAAATAGGGCAAATTTAATAATCACAACTGGAGGTCTAGGGCCAACTAATGATGATTTAACAAAGGAAATAGTTTCTGAAGCTTTAGGTCTTGAACTTGAAGAAGATTATAATATGGAAAAAAAGATCAAAACCATGTTCTATAATATGAATAGAAGAATGACAGATAATAATAAAAAGCAGGCTAAAAAACCTAAAGGTTCCAATTTTATAGAAAATACTATAGGTACTGCTCCAGGAATATTTATTACTAAAGGTGATAAAAAAATCATACTATTGCCAGGACCACCTAGAGAAATGAAATTAATGTTTGAAAAAGATGTTGTGCCTTTAATAAAAGAAGACTATTTTATTATTTCCAAATCTGTCAATACTATTGGAATAGGAGAGTCATCTTTAGAAACTCGCCTATTGGAAATGAATCTTGACACTGAGAATACAAGTGTAACCACATTTCCCAGTGAAGGCTCAGTGGAAATAAAGATTATTAGTAGGGGGAAAAATAAAAAGTTATTGGAAAAAGAAATTACGGAAGTCATTAATATAATTGAAGATAATTTAAAAGAGCATATATATGGGTATAACAATACTAAAATAGAAGAAGCTATTGTTCAACTATTAAAGGAAAAAAACTATACATTAGGTTTATGTGAATCTTGTACAGGAGGATTGATTTCAAGTAAGATAACTAAGGTTCCAGGTGCATCACAGGTATTTGATAGATGTATAGTATCTTATAGTAATGATTCAAAAATGCAAGAATTAAATGTTAGTGAAAAAACATTACAAGAATATGGGGCTGTTAGTGGAGAAACTGCTTATGAAATGGCTAAGGGACTAATGGATAAGTCTAATTTAGATATTGTTTTATCTGTTACTGGAATTGCAGGTCCAGATGGTGGGACTCCAAAAAAACCAGTTGGCCTTGTTTATTTTTGTGTAATGACTAAAGATGAGCATAAGATAATAAAAGCTAATTTTAATGGAAATAGAACATTGATACAAACTAGGGCTGCAATGAAGGCCTTAGACGAAATTAGAAAAATATTAATTAAATAAACTATTGACTTATTTATAAATATAATATAATATATATTTAAGAACTAATGTTCGAAATATGAAAGGGGTGAATCCAGTTTTACTGGGATAATATGGTTGATATGAATGAAAAGAAAAAAGCATTAGATTTAGCATTAAACCAAATTGAAAAGCAATTTGGTAAAGGTTCCATTATGCGTTTAGGCGAAAATATTAAAATGGAATTGGACATAATCCCTACTGGGTCATTGGACTTAGATATTGCACTAGGAATTGGTGGAGTACCAAGGGGAAGAATAATTGAAATTTATGGACCTGAATCTTCTGGGAAAACTACAGTGGCACTACATATAATAGCTGAAGCTCAGAAGACAGGGGGAATTGCTGCATTTATTGATGCTGAGCACGCTTTAGATCCAACTTATGCCAAAAGATTAGGGGTAGATATTGAAAACCTAATTATTTCTCAACCTGATACTGGAGAGCAGGCTTTAGAAATAGCGGAAGCTTTAGTAAGAAGTGGTGCTATTGATGCTGTAGTTGTGGATTCAGTTGCAGCCCTGGTGCCTAAGGCAGAAATAGAAGGCGAAATGGGAGATAGTCATGTAGGTTTGCAAGCTAGACTAATGTCTCAAGCTTTGAGAAAGTTGGCAGGAGCTATTAATAAATCTAACACTACTTGTATCTTTATAAATCAATTAAGGGAAAAGGTTGGAGTAATGTTTGGTAACCCTGAAACTACTTCTGGTGGTAGAGCCTTAAAGTTTTACTCCAGTGTAAGATTAGATGTTAGAAGAATAGATTCCATAAAACAAGGAGACGAAATATTAGGTAATAGAACTCGTGTTAGAGTTGTAAAGAACAAGGTTGCCCCTCCTTTTAAAGTAGCAGAATTTGATATTATGTATGGACTTGGTATTTCTAAGGAAGGGAATATTTTAGATGCAGGTGTTACTGCAGATATTGTTAAAAAAGCAGGATCTTGGTATAGTTATGGTGAACATAGATTAGGTCAAGGTAGGGAAAACTCAAAAGAGTTTTTAAAGGAAAATCCTGAAATATGTTTAGAAATTGAAAATAAAATTAGAAAAAAATTTGGTCTAATAAAAGATGAAAATCCTGAGGAAAATGATGAAGCCTCTGAGGAAAATGATAAAGCCTCTGAGGAAAATGATAAATAAGAAAAGCATCTATGGACCAGCTATAGATAACTTTTCTTAGAACTCATCTAGATTATAACAAAACCTCCTTTCATTAGGAGGTTTTATATTAGGGGTGTTATTTTGAGATTGTTATTTTTTACGGATACCCATATTCGAGGTACTTCTCCTAAAAATAGAAAAGATGACTTCGTTTATACATTAGAAAAAAAATTATATGAAATAGCAAGGATTATAAAGGAAAAAAGCATAGATTATGTCTTACATGGTGGAGATTTATTTGATCGACCTGATATATCTGTTTCCATAGTAAGTAGGTTTGCTAAAATTTTTAATGGAATAGATGTACCAATTTATATGGTAAGTGGAAATCATGATGTATATGGCCATAATCCTAAAACTATTAATAGAACTATGATAGGTCTTCTCAATGAACTGAGTATTATGAATATCATTGAAAAAGATGAAAAAGTGATTTTAGATAAAGATGGTATAAAAGTTCAAGTAACAGGACAACCTTATATATATAATATAGATGATCCTATAAATAGAGACTATTATAAGGTGAAAGAAGTTTTAGATAATGTGGATTATTCTATACATATGGTACATGGAATGCTCCTAGATAAGCCATTTATTAAGGGAATTCCTTATACTTTGGTAGATGATATAAAGGATACATTGGCAGATATTACTTTATCTGGCCATTATCATTCTGGCTTTAAAAAAGTAGTTATTGATGGAAAATACTTTATTAATCCTGGAAGTATTGTTAGAATATCCAATAGTATTAGGGAAATGGACAGAAAACCTAAGGTAGTTCTTATTGATTTAGAAGATAAAATAGATATATCTTATATATATCTTGAAACTGCTGAAGATGGAGAAAAAGTGCTAGATAGAAAAGAGATTGAAAAAAACATTTATAAAAGAGAAAGAATTTTTGAATTTAAACAAACTATAGATGCTGCTTTAAACTTTGATAAAATGGATATAAATGATGTTTTAATAGAAGTATCTAATGCAGAGGGAGTAGATGAATTTGTAAAGTCTGAAGCTTTAAAGCGAATTGCTATAATCCAGATGAAAGGTTTGGCAGGTGATTAAATGAAATACTTAAAAACCGTTATTTTAGAAAATTTTCAATCTCATAAATATAGTATAGTTGAATTCAATGAGGGACTAAATGTAATTGTAGGCCCTTCTGATACTGGGAAATCTGCAATTATAAGAGGTATAAAATGGGCTTTATATAATGAACCTGCAGGTGATTATTTTATAAGGGAAGGGGAAAGGGATTGTACAGTAACCTTAGAGTTTAGTGATAATACTAAGGTTAAAAGATATAGAAGTAAGTCTAAAAATGTCTATATACTTATTAAAAATGATGGGGAAGAAATAAAATATGAAGGATTTGGTACTTCTGTGCCTCAAGAGATAATAGATGAAATTGGAATAGAAAAAATTTATTTAGATAGTGAAGAATCTAATTCTATCAATTTAGGAGAGCAATTAGAAGGACCTTTTTTATTATCTGAAAAAACTAGTACTAGGGCTAGTGCTATTGGTAGATTAATTGGTGTAAATATTATTGATGATGCTTTAAAGGAAGCCTTAAGGGATTTAAGGAATGCTTCCATTAAAAAGAAAAACTTAGATGAGATGATTTCTTTAGTTGAAGAAGATTTAAAGGAATACGACTATCTTGAGGACTTATCTTCTTGTGTAGAAAAAATAGATAAGATAAAGGATTCTATTAAAGAAAAAAGTTTAAAACTAGATATTTTAAATAAAACTTTGATTAAAAGTAATCAAATTCAAATGGAATTAAAAGAAGTAAAATTTCAATTAGAAAGTTTAAAGAATTTAAATAAATTAGATTCTATGGTTAAAAATATTGAAGCTATATATAGGAATTATCGATATTTTAATAGTATAAAAGAAAATATGGACAGAAACT
>JGI24707J26582_10002565_pt1 | contig 13516 bp, 14 predicted proteins | sample BioPla1DNA1_FD_26582 | JGI IMG/M metagenome (IMG submission 26582) | reverse complement strand
CGGAAGAGACCTCATCGTCTGTCAAGAAAATAAGTGAATCAAGTATAAAACAGAATTATCAAATTGAAAATATTGGACATGTTATAAATAAACTTGAAGAGATAACAGAAAAAAATATTTCAGACTCAAAGAATCTTGCAAATAATGCAGTTGGTTTAAAATTAAAATCGGATGCCTTAAAAGAACAAATGAGCTTTTTTAAAATATAGTTTAAATTAACTGTAATCAAAAAAAAAGGATGCTGTTTTTAGCATCCTATAAGCAAACTCTTAAATAACATTTTATCTCCAATAATTATTAGCTGCTGCTACAGTTTGAAATTCTATAGCAACAACCTCAGCCGATAAAATTAGAAGTTCTGCATTTTCAGCATATTCTCCTCTTAGTCTCTTTTTTACTTCGCCATCACTTTGAATTGCTCCAATGGTTTTACGAGCCATTAATATTGCCAATTCTCTTCCCTCTTGCGGTGTAGCGGTAATTAAACTACCTAACCAAAGATTTGGATCAGCTTCTTTCACCTCAACTTGTGCTGTTGCACTATTTCCTTGAGTAGCTTCACCTCCACACGGTCCGCATGCTACAAATAGAGTAGCAACAAATAATAATAAAAATATCTTTTTCATAATGTGTGATTTTAATTTGTGTTTTAAATATATTTCTATAACTGTTAAAAAACGGAATTGTTTAGAGTTATATTTTATGATTCAATATATTGACTATATTCTCTCCTCTCATTTTCATGTAGATAAAACAAGTCAACTTCTTCAATGTAATCTTCTAACTCTTTCCTTCCTGTTTTTTTATATGAATGCTCTCTATTAGTATAAGCAAAGTTAAATGGAACACCCTTTACTTGTCTTTTTATCTCCCACCTAGGCCATATTTTTTCGCCTTCTGTTAAGTAACTATCATCATTATCCCAATACCAGTATACAAATATCTTTTTAGAATCATAGTCAACCAAGATTACATCAAAGACTAATTCCTCTATAATCTCTTTTGTGTTAGATAGTTTAAGTATTTCAGGAATTGTAGAATACAAACTTGTTCCTTGAGCAATACAGCTATTTAATTCATCCCATACACCATATACAATGTAATCTGTAATTATATTATTTTTCATAATTGTAACAAGTGTTTGCTGTAAATATTCTTTTTCCTCTAAATGGGCAATCCAATCATTCATATCAAGCTTTTCATATTTAGGAAAACAATTATCTGCCTGATATTCTTCCACATTTAGATCTAAATACATTGCAAAATCGATATTTCCTCTTACAGCCCATTTAATATCCCATCCTTCCCATTTCTGTTCTTGCATTAATTTGATATATTCCCTCCTAAGAGATGGAGGATCAAGAAGCTCCGCATCAAACAACAGGGCTTTTTTAGAGTTTAAATCAATTAAAATTCCTCCTTCGGCAAAAGCATTATCCATTAGAACTTCTCTATCGTCATAACTATTTAAAATTGATTTTCTAAGTACTTCTGGACCGAGAGGAAATATTGCATGTACAGAATTACCATAACTTCCATAATAACTAAGTCTTGTTTTATTACCATCAATTAAAATAAAATTAGCTCTAAATCCCATACTATTTATTTAAAATTATTTATCTCAAATTGCCCACTAAAAGAAAATAAAGTTCAATATAGCTAATTATTGTTCTCCAAAAAGGAAATTAAAAACTTAACGCATAACCCCTAAATTAGCTTTGCTGAAAAATTGTTCTCTTAAGTGCAAAATCTAAACAGCTAATTTTTAACCCCCAACCCCCTCTTGCTTTCAGCTAGACACAGTAAAGGGGGCTATTTGCAAGCTAAGCAATATTTTTCCACACAAAAAAGCTTCACAGTAAAAAAATAATATTTCTCAAGTTATCGAAATTTTATTTTAAAAATAGAAATTAGCTATATGTAATAAGCCCCTTTAGGGGTTTGGGGTAGAACACAGAGCAAAAACAGCTCTAAATCCCATACTGTTTATTTAAAATACATTTACAATTCTTCTAAGTTATCGAAATATATTTTAATTTGATAAGTTAGCGATATAAAAAACTATAGTCTCTTCATCGCCCTCTCTTTTATCATCATCATTCCTTTAACAACAAGATATAAAATTGTTAGAATAAAAACTATTGCAGCACCTGATGGAATATCCATCTCATAGGCTACAAACAGTCCGATTAATGAACCTGCAATTGCCCACATAATTGCCCACGGAATAATTTTCTTAAAACTATTTGCAAAAAGCATTGCTATGGATTGAGGAATTGTAAATATGCTCAACACCAATATAATACCCATAACTCTTATACTGACAACGATAGAGAGTGCAATTAAAACAGACATCAAATATCTAAAAAACAAAACTTTTGTTCCCATAATGCCAGCAAATTCTGCATCAAATGCTGTTTGCACAATTGAGCGATAAAAAAACAGAAATATAACTGTGGTTATGACAAATAATATTGTTAGAATAATCAAATCAAATGTTCCTACTGATAAAATACTTCCAAAAAGAAAGCTCATCAAGTTTGGTGCGTAACCAGGGGTTAAAAACACAAAAATAATTCCCAACGCCATCCCCAATGACCAAAGAATAGCTATGGCACTATCTTCACGCACTTTACCTCTGTGTGACATCCATTCAATGGCTGTTCCGGTAAAAATTGCAAATAATGATGCTCCTAAAAATGGATTAAATCCTAAAAAATAGGCTAGTCCAATTCCACCAAATGATGCATGGGTAATCCCACCACTTATGAAAACAATTTTCCGGGCAACTATATAAGTACCAATCATTGCAGCAATAATGCTTGTTAAGACTATTGCTAAAACTGCATTTTGGAAAAATTGATATTGAAAAAGATTAAAAAAATCGCTCATTATTCATGTACTTTTAAAACACGGTGCGGCACGCTCCCATGTGTTATTAATTCGATAGGACAGTTATATACCTTCAGTTGCTCGGCAGAAATTTTATTACTTGGATGATAGTGTAGTTCTCCACTGACACAAGCAATAGTTTTTACCATGGCAGAAATTGTTCCCACATCATGAGATACTAGTAAAATTGCCATTTTCTTATTTAATTCTTTAAGCCTGTCATAAAGTTCACCTTCATAAGCCTTGTCAACATAAGTGTTTGGCTCATCTAAGATTAATAATTTTGGATTATTGACCAAAGCACGCGACAGCATAACTCGTTGTAACTGACCACCTGAAAGTTCACCGATTGGTCTATTTGCAAAGTTCAACATCCCATTCTCTTCCAAAACAGCACAAGCATGACTTTTTTGATCTTTACTCAAATGTGGCCACCACCTAGACTTTGGTTTTAGACCTGCTTCAACAACTTCACGAACAGTTATGGGAAATGTTTTGTCTATCATTGTAATTTGTGGTAAATATCCGGTTGTGATTTTTCCTTGCGGATATTCTATTACACCGCTAAATGGCGATAAAATACCTAACACTGTTTTTACTAATGTGGTCTTCCCCCCTCCATTTGGTCCGATAATTCCAATAAAATCATTTTGAAAAACATCTAAAGATGCATTTCGCAAAACTGGACCTTCTTGGTAGCCAACGGTTATGTCTTTTATCCTTAAAATAGGATTTTCTAATGTTTTATTCATTCAAATATCTGTCCAAAAGATTGATAATTTCTTTCATCGACTCTAACCATTCATAGTTCATAGGATTAATTTGAACAAGATGAATTCCTGCCTCTTTACTGACAAGTTGCGCATTTCTGATGTCATATTCTTGTTGGATAAAAATCACGGGAATATTATCTTTTTTAGCTTTCTCAATTACAGAAGCTAAAAATGCCGGTGATGGTTCTTTACCTTCTTGTTCAATTGAGATTTGTGTTAATCCGTAATCACGAGCCATATATGTCAATGCAGGATGAAAAATTAAAAACTGTTTATTTTTTAGATTTGTTAATTTTTCTGTTGCAAGTAAATCGAGTTCAATAAGTTCTTTTTCAAAACTTGCATAATTTATTTCAAATGAATCTTTTTGATGTGGAAAACTTTTTATCAAAGCATCTTTTAAAATAGGCATAAACTTTAATGCACTTTTGGGTGACATCCACACGTGAGGGTCAATACCACCTTCGTGCACGTGATCACCATGATCTTCAATTCCTGTGATTAATTCAATTTTATCGGAGAGTGAAAGAGTGTTCATTTCACCGTTTAGCTCTTTTAGTCTCGACATCCATATCTGTTCATAGCCGATATATCCCATTGAAACATATAGTTTTGAGTCTGACATCTCTTGGAACTGTCGTGCTGTAGGTGAATATGTTGCGTGACTTTCACCCGGTGGTATCATCACATTTACAGCTAAATTGCCATTGCTAATCTTATCTATGAAAAATTTTTGTGGCAAAATAGTGGCAGAAACTAGTTCTTTACTCTCCCTTGGTTTTATCGCACATCCTTGCACTATTGCAATAGATGCGATTATTAATATGAAAATTCTTATTTGCTTCATTATTAAAATTATTTTACTGATTAACACATTTTGCACACAATCCTTCAATTGTTATTTGACTCGATTCAATTTGAAAGCCATCGGGAATTTGTGATTTATCAAATTTATATTGTGGCATACAGACAACTTTTTCACACTTTTGACAATAAAAATGTGGATGTTCACCACTTTTTGATTCTCCAATAAGTTTATATTTGATTTGCTGAGGTTCAACAACTATTGGGTGGATAATTTTATGTTCCAATAATGTTTTAATATTTCTATAAACAGTTACTCGGTCAACGGAGTCCATCTCTTTTTCAAGCTCCTCTTCTATCTCTTTCTGAGAAAAGGCAGCATTAGGCCTATTCAACATCAGAAGAATCTGCCTTCTAATGTCGGTAACACTAAGGTTCTTATTTTTTAATATAGACTCTATTTTTGCAACCATGTTGCAAAAATAACCATAAAGATGTTATAAAACAAATAGGAGTTGGAAGTATAAAATATTTTCATAATCCATTTAGTTATGAGTTTGGTCATAAATAGATTTATAATTACTTTTATATCTGTTAAATACCGATTCTATGCTTTTCTAAATTTATAACTATGAATAGATTAAATTTCTTATCGCTATTTTTCTTATTAATCACAGTTTCATTTGTTGGTTGTGTAAATAATTCATTAGAAAACAGATTCCCTTCGGTTGAAAATCTGCCAATAATTGATACTCTTCCGGATGTTTTGACAATTATGAATGGAGAAAAAATAACAACGGTTAAGGAGTGGGAAGAGCTAAGAAAACCTGAATTAGCGGAATTGTTTCAACATTATATGTATGGATATTTTCCTGAATATAACGAAACGCCTAAAGCTGTTGTTGAGTCATCAACATCAATTTTTGATGGAAAAGGCACATTGAATATTGTTAAAATAACGCCAAAAGAGGGTGGTTCATCATTTTCTATGTTATTGGTATTGCCAACTAATGTTGAAAAACCTTCCATCTTTATAGGTTTAAACTTTTTGGGTAATCACACTGTTGCAAATTTTGCAGAAATTCCTTTACCCGAAGTTTGGATAAATCCCGAATGGGCAGAGTCTGACGAACCAATTGCCATGGACAATCAGCGCGGACTGAGAGCTGATGAGTGGTCATTGGAATTAATCGTTGAAAGAGACTATGGTGTTGCAACTATTTATGCTGGTGAAATTAGTCCAGATTATTATGGTGTTGAAGCTGAATTTGATGGTTGTATAAGTGGAATTCAGAAAGAGTTTTTGCCGGCTGAAAGATGTGCACCCATTGGTTCAGAGTGGGGCCAAATTGCTGCGTGGGCATGGGGAATACATAGAGGAGTTGATTATTTGGTTGATAATGTTGAGCATGATAAAATTATTGTGATGGGACATTCCCGATTGGGGAAAGCTGCATTGGTGGCAGGTGCTTATGATGAACGAATTGACATTGTCATTCCATCGCAATCAGGTTGTGGAGGTGCTGCACCATCAAGAACAACTGTTGGTGAAAAGTTAGATAATATAAATCCACGATTCCCTTTTTGGTTTAGTGAAACTTTCAAAGGATTTAATGACCAAGTGGAAAAACTGCCATTTGACCAACACTGCTTAATTGCAATTGTTGCGCCACGTCCGCTACTATTGACAAATGCAACAGATGACCAATGGACAAATCCTACGGGACAATTTGATATGCTAAATGAAGCATCAAAAGTTTATGAACTGTATGGTAAACAAGGATTTAATGAAACAGAATTTCCGTCTGAATATGAGTTAATAGGAGAAAGAATGGGATATTTTATTCGTCCGGGCGGACATAGTACAACAGNTGTTGAATGGAATATATGGATGGATTTTTGTGAGAAATTTTAGATTTTGTAGAGACGCACTGCCGTGCGTCTCTACAAAATTACATTCAAAATTTCATAATTATTCTTTTATAATTTTCCAATGCCCACCTCTATCAGCACCAATGCGCTCTATAAACCCTTCTACTTTTAGTTTTGCCAAATTCTTTTCTATAGCTCGTGTTGATAGATTTAGTTGTTCGGATAATTCTTTAATAGTTATGTGCTTGTTATTTGCTATTAATACAATAATTTTCTCCGAACTTTTTTGCTTTTCTCCGAACTTCCCATCTCCTTTCTCCGAACTTTCATTTTGTATAATTTCTTCATAATGAATATGCATCTCCCGATTTTTTAGAATATGGTTTTCTTCGAATAATAGATTCTCTAAAAAACGAATTAAGAATTTTGGAGTAGCGTGAATATCTTTTGTATTGTCTTTGTAATTGGCTCGGACTAAAGCATTGCGGAAATACCACGAATGTTGTTCAAATAAATTGTTGTTTACTGTATATCCGAATGTACGTAAATATTTAATCAAGAAGATGGCAACAGCCCTTGTATTTCCTTCGCCAAAAACATGAATTTGCCACAAATACGAAATAAATTGTGCAATATGTTCTACGGTTTGTTGTTGGCTCAATCCTTTGTAGCTGAATTGCCTTTCTTGTTTAAAGTCATATTCCAATGTTTCTTTTAAACTCTCAGCACTACCATATAAAACAGTCTCTCCATCCAAAATCCATTCTTTTTTGATAATATTATAATCACGGATTTCTCCAGCAAATTTGTAAATATCTTGAAATAACCTGCGATGAATAAATAAAAATTCCACTGGTGAAAACGTGAAAGTCTGCTCACTCAAGATCTCAACTATACGAGTAGAAACTTTGTCTGCTTCTTCTGTACTTTCTGCATCTGTTTCGTTTGATTGTTGTTTGTAATAGGTATCTATTCGTTGTTTTACCTCCTCGATGGTAATGTCTCCATCAATATTCTGCTTGGCAGTTTCAATAAGATATTCAGACGGCGTTAAGCCATCAACTTGTTGTAAGCCGATAGCGGTTTTCCAAACTTTAGCCTTTTCAGCTTTGTCAGGTTCACCTTGTCTTAAATATTCATCGAAATTAGTCATTTTAATTTTTTTTATCAAAGCGTTTTGCTTTTTCACAATTCTGTTAAGGTCTCTATTTATGCTAAATCCTTAATTATTAGACTCTCTGTTTTTATAATTTTAAATATAGATATAAAAATGAAATATATAATTGTATTTAATCACTTTTTGCTAATTCTGTAGATTTTAGAATATATTTTCAATTGTGAACGCAGAAAATTACGGTCGCCCACGTAGGGGCGCCCCTACGTGGGCGACCGTAATTTTGAACATCATTTGTCGTGTCTCGCCTCGGGCGAATATGCACGATATGATAATCAACCCTAAAAAGGGTTACATAAATCTTAACAAATTCAAACCTCAATCCTATTTCACCAACTCTTTCAAATTCACTCCATTAAAATTCCCTGAGGTCATTATTAGCAAACTACTATTTTCAGGACTTTGCTTTATTATTTCAACTGCTTTTTGTGAGTCAGTTAAAATATTTTTTACATTAATATTAAATGCTTCTGAAACTTCTTCTTTTCTGATTGCAGGAAGTTTTTTATGCTCTAAAACTGCAGGATTGAAATATACAAAAGGAAAATCTGCTTCTTTGAGCGCATCTCTATACTGTGGTAAAAACTTACTGTTTAAACTGCTAAAAGTATGCAATTCAAGTAGTGCTGTAATTTTATTTTCTTTTTCTCTTTCCCTAACAGCATTTACTGCAGCTTTTACTTTTGATGGTGCGTGAGCAAAATCGTAATAAACTCTTCGTTCTTTATCATTTCTTAAAATCTCCATTCGTCGCGCTGCGCCTTCAAATGTCTGCATCGAGGTTAAAAAAGCGTCCTCTTCAATTCCAATTTGTTTGCAAATATTTAGTGCGGCAGACATATTTTGGAAATTATGCTCACCAAAAACAGGAACTTTGTATTCTTTGTTATTAAATAAAATAATAGACTCATCGTCTTTCATTTTAAAAGACAACGATTTATATGATTGAGTATCAATATTTTTGTTTTCTGAAACTATATTATTCAGAATTTTATCATTTTCATACCAAGTTAGATAACCGTTAGGTTCAATGGTTTTTATAAACAACAAAAACTGCTCATTATACTCTTCAATGGTTGGAAAAACATTAATATGGTCCCACGCAACTCCTGTAATCACGGCAAAATGAGGTTTATACCATAAAAATTTTGGTCTTCTGTCAATTGGTGAGGAGAGATATTCATCACCTTCAAAAATTGCAATTTCTGAAGTATCGGACAGATTCACCATAGTATCAAAACCTTGCAATTGCGCGCCAACCATATAATCAAACTCAATGTTTTGATTTCTCATTGCGTGCATAATCATTGAGGTAACAGTTGTTTTTCCGTGACTTCCAGCAACTACAATACGCTTTTTATTTTTGCACTGTTCATAAAGATATTCAGGATAAGAATAGACTTTAAGATTTAATTCTTGAGCTTTTTTCAGTTCAGGATTATCAACTCGTGCGTGCATTCCAAGTATTATAACATCTATAGAATCATCAATATTTTCGGGATGCCAACCAATCTCTTTTGGCAAAAGATTATAATTTTGTAGTCGTGATCTGCTTGGCTCAAAAATTTCATCATCTGAACCAGTAACTGTATGTCCATTGTTTTTTAGTGCAATTGCCAAGTTGTGCATCGCGCTTCCGCCAATTGCTATAAGGTGAATTCTCATTTTCTCAACATTTGTTTCATCAAAAATATAAAAATTAATCTTTACGAACTGAATTATTGACATTATTAATTAAAAAACTGATATTTGCCTTAACCTTAACAATTTATTTTATGACCCAATTTTTAAACATCACGAGAAAGATGATAAATGGTCTTGGCGACCTGTTTTTTCCACGATACTGTATGATTTGTGAACGAACTTTATCATCTTCCACAAACATTCTTTGCAAACAGTGCGAAATAAACCTACCATATACGAACTTTGAAAAAGATTTGCACAATCCTCTGTTTCAAGCTTTTTGGGGACGCTCACGAGTAGAATTTGCTGCATCTGCATTTTATTTTCGTTCAGGCGAAAACTTGCAACACTTGATTCACCTTTTAAAGTATCGCCACAGACCAGACATAGGTCTATTTTTAGGAAAAATTATTGGACAGCTAATACTGAAGTCTGAAAACTTTAATAATATTGATTATATAATACCTGTTCCACTTCACAATCAGCGACTTCGCAGGAGAGGATATAATCAAAGTGAAGAAATTGCTTACGGTATATCAGAAATTTTAAATATAGAAGTTCTTCCAAACATTTTATTTAGATCGCGCTATAATGTCACACAAACTCACAAAAAGCATTACGAACGTTGGGAAAATGTTGATGGAATATTTGATTTGCGTGATTATGATTTTCTTGTAAATAAAAACATACTACTTGTAGACGATGTTTTTACAACAGGTTCTACTTTAGAAGCTTGTGTAGCACCTTTAAATAAAGTGTTAGGATTAAAGGTTTTTGTCTTTGTGGTAGGATATACGAGTTCTAAATAGCTTCAAGATAACTCTTCAATTCCTCTAACCCTTCAGATGCACCTTTTTTAATTATAGTTATTCTATCAGATGCTGAAACATTTGGTTGCCCTGGGTCTATAACATAAATAGGAGTATTATGTTGTACACTATTAATCAACCCCGCAGCTGGATAGACATTTAGTGATGTTCCAACAACTACAAGAATATCGGCAGAACTAACAATTTCATCCGCCACAGACAAAAGAGGAACAGATTCACCAAACCAAACAATATGAGGTCTTAACTGTGAACCCTCTTGACACAAATCGCCCATTTTTAATTCCCAACCATCCAATTGATGAACTAAGTTAGGGTTTTTTGTACTTCGCACTTTTCTCAGTTCTCCGTGTAGGTGCAAAACATTGGTACTACCAGCTCGTTCGTGCAAATCATCCACATTTTGAGTAACTATTTCCACTTTAAAATCCTTCTCCAATTCAGCTAATATTTCGTGACCTCTATTGGGTTTAGATTCCAATAGCTTTTTGCGTCTTTCATTATAAAACCTAAGAACTAACTCAGGATTACTGTGCCACGCTTGTGGTGAAGCAACCTCGGTCACATCATACTTTTCCCACAAACCACCCATATCTCTAAAAGTAGGAATTCCACTCTCTGCACTCATTCCTGCACCAGATAATACGACAAGTTTTTTCATAATAAATATTGTATTAGTTTTGTAAAAAAGAATATGCTAAAATATAACATAAAAAAATCAATTTATAGCTATTTACTCATAGTAACAGCAATTTTTGGACTCTTATTTATAACTCCAAATTATCGCCATTTTCCAATTCTTGGTTCTAAAGATTTTATATTAACCTTTATTCATTGGGGGATTTCAGTCAGTGGCATATTCATACTACTAACATTGACAAGTTTAAATAGAGTTGTTTTCTCTATATTATTCCCAATATTTACACTAATAACAGGGATTACAGCATATTTTGTTTGGCGAATAGATTTAGGTATAAGCGTAGCATTAATAGAATCAATATTTTTAACAAACAGTGAGGAAATAGGTAGTTATATATCTACATCTCTTATATTATGGACAATTGCCTTACTATTGTTAATTTTTTTATTAATGAAATGGAGATTTAAAATTCTATTAAAACGAAATGATATTATTTTAACTCTCTTTACATTTATAGTCTTTATAGTGATTTTTATCTCTTTTAATAAAATAAGAAATAATTCATTTATACAGCGTTCACCATTTTCATATTACAGCGCATATAAGGATTATATAAAACAAAATGCTAATATCAAATCACGAACTTTACTGATAGATGATTCAATATCTAGAAGTTCAGATTCATTAATTACAGTTTTTGTAATAGGTGAATCTTTGCGCTCTGATTATGTTCAGATGAATGGATATCATCGAGTTACTATGCCCAAAATGGAAGAGCGCAATGTTGTATATATTCCAAATGTATATTCTCCATATACCCATACATCAGCTTCAGTTTCTTACATTATGACGCCAGCTGATAGTAGCAATTTAGACTTGATGTTTAACAAGGGTTCTTTTATTAATCTGTTTAACAATGCGGGATATAGAACGAGTTGGATAGCTAACCAAAATCCTCTATCATCCTTTATCTTTTTTGTGAACGAAACAGATTCTCAGTTTATAAACAAACCATTTATCACAGATTATAGCAATAGTCAAAAATTAGATTCAGATTTAATAACTCCTTTTAAAGATATAGTGAACAACGATATTTCCAACCAACTTATCATTCTCCATTTTGCAGGTAATCATTGGTGGTATAATAAAAATATGCCCGATAATTTTATACATTTTAAGCCTATTCTTGAAAATAGAGAATTGTCATTATCAAATAAAGAAAGGATGATAAATAGTTATGATAATGTTAGCTTATTTGTTGATTCTGTTTTAGATGAAATGATAAAAGAGCTAGAAAATAAAAATGCACTTCTGATTTTTTTGTCAGATCACGGTGAATCTTTTGGAGAAAATGGACAATGGTTGCACGCAAATGACTCTGATATTGAAAGAAATCCTGCTTGCTTCATTTGGATGTCAGACATTTATCAAGAACAATATCCTGAAAAAGTTAAGAATCTAATTTTAAACTCTAATAAAAAGATTAACACCTCTTTTCTATTTCATACAATTTTGGATGGTAGCAATATTGAATCCAACTTTTTAGACAGAAAAGAAAGTCTTTTTAATAATGAGTATCAGTAATACTTACTGTTTTTTTCCAACTAAGAATGGAAAGTATTTATTAAATATAATTATTACTGGAGTTAATAATACAATTTGTACTATTGAAATAAAAATATAATAAACTAAACTACTTGGAGCATCTATGTTTATAAATAAATATAAAGTTTTTATAAACGACATAGATGCTATTAAAATAAAAACAATCTTTATTTTAATTGTAAGATTTTCTCAATTTATCCAATCACTAAACTTGTTGCCAAAATAGTAAAAAGGAAATACAATCATTGCAAAATCTAATATATATGATCAATCAGCTTCTTTATATTTTGAATCTTTTACAAAAAGCTCAACAATTATATATCTTTGTTCTACTCTTCTTGATTATTTAGTTTGTTAACCATCACGAAATACTCCCCCACAGCCAAATCCATCGGTGAAGTTATTTTTATATTCTCTATATTCCCTTCAACTAAAGATACTAGATAACCCTCAGCTTCAACAACAGACGCATCATCTGTAAAAGTGTCTAGATAATCAACATTATAACTTCTTCTTAGCAAATCAATCTCAAAAACCTGCGGAGTTTGCACCAATCGGTATTTTGACCTATCACAACTTTCTGACACTTCACCATCAATCTTTCTTATAGATTCAATAACGGGCATAACTGGAATCGCCGTACCTTTTTCTTTTGCAGTATTATAACAGTTCTTTAAAGTTTGCTCAGATACAAATGGACGAACACCATCGTGCACACCGACGATTTCAGAATTTACAATCGCTCTCAATCCGTTTTGCACACTATGAAAACGTGTTTTGCCACCACTAGTAATTTTATGTTGAACTGAAAATTTATACTCTTGACAAAGTTGCCTCCAATAATCTTGCTCACTTTCGGGTAATACCACCACTATTTCCATTGAACTATCAAGAGAATAAAAACGTTCAATAGTATACATTAAAATTGGCTTTCCCTTCAATAATAAAAATTGCTTTGGAATATCAGCACCCATTCTCTGGCCTTTACCTCCAGCTACAATTATAACTCCGTATTTCAATTCTTCTAATCAATATTTGTAATTCTACATATATTTATATCGCTTAATACTTCTTTTTGGTGTTTTTTCAAACTCTTCATCAACCAAAGTAATTATAGAAATATTCATATATGCCGGCAACTCTTTNTTTATCTCATTTCTAAGNTCTACAAGTGCTTTTTCAAGCTCTTCACCTTCAAGTTTACACTCTTCACACACATCATAATCAGGATAAACCAACGCCTCTA
>JGI24707J26582_10002563_pt1 | contig 13526 bp, 18 predicted proteins | sample BioPla1DNA1_FD_26582 | JGI IMG/M metagenome (IMG submission 26582) | reverse complement strand
GATCTGGATGATTACCTGAAAAAACGGGAGCAGCAAGGAGATAAACCAAGTGATACTAAAAGAATTAAAAGGTATGTAGTCGGATTGTCCCAGAAAAGCGAGTCATTTCGTTCCAAGGCTCACGTGGGGCAAGTGAAAACCAAGGTGCTCAGGTTGTTAAGAGAGCGCTTTGAGGATGTTAGTATTACTAAAGGGTATGTCACAAAAAAGGATCGTGACTGGATGGGGCTTACCAAAAGTCACGATTGTGATGCTGTGGCGATTGCGGCTTATGGGGAAAGGGTTGGTTTTATGCCGCCTTTACGTACTTATCATGTGCGTAGGTATACCTGGGAGGGTTCTAGAAGGCGGCAGTATAGTGCAAACCCTATGAAGAAGTATTCATCGAAATGCGTGCTTATTGCCAAGGGTACACCGCGTGAACGGTGGGTGCAGCCAAACAGTTACAATCCGTACGCAGACACAAAAGTGGGTAGAGTATATTCGCGGGATGTGGTGTTGGCGGTTGGTGGAAATAAGGGAACAGAACCTGTTTTGGGATATATAAGGGGTATTTGCAAAGATGGAGCTCTGTTTATATCTCGTTTGCCTACTGGAGGCAAGAAGAAGGAAAGGTCAAAACGGCAAGCAAAATATGTTAAAAAGATTATATCCCGTTGCAGGGGGCTTATGGAGGTTTTGTAAAATTGCCGGGATAAACCCGGCAATCAGTTTGTTTTATTCCAACCTTTATTTTTAAGGTGATTCGGTATCCTTGTTAAATAATAAGGGGGTGTAATAAATGAATCTGGCTTGTGTGATAAGCCAAGGGTTTAAAGTAAGGATCGTGATGGATGAGTTTGATTATGATCCTAGGGGTGATGATAATCTGGGCACGATGGTTTGCTCTCATCGAAGATATCGTTTGGGTGATGAGCAGGCCTGGAATGTCGAAGGGTATTCCAGCTGGGATCAGTGGTTGGATGGAGAAATCCTGAAAACCTATGGTGAGGGCAATGTCATATATTTACCTTTGTATCTATATGATCACAGTGGGCTTCGGATGAATACAGTAGGTTTTAGTTGTCCGTGGGATTCTGGACAGGTGGGGTGGATATATGTAACCAGGGAGAGGGCAGCAAAAGAGACTGGTTGTGCAAAAAGGGCCAGAGAAATACTTCAGGATGAGGTAGCAACGTATGATCGCTATCTTTCTGGATGTAGTAGTTATGGCTACATTGTTGAGGATATGGATAACAATGTAGTTGAGTCTTGCGGCGGTTTTATGTCCGTAGATGAAATAAAAGATCACCATAGTAAGTATAGTGATCTTTTGAAACATTGTATAAGTATTTGCGATTCATAGCAAGAGTATGGTTTTGTCCATGCTTTGTATTTAATTAAATCGGCGTAAAGCCGGTTATTTTTTATGAATTAAATAAAAAGGGGATGAAGCAATGTTGTACTGTGTTGTGTCGAAGAAAGAGTTGCGGTTGAGTGGAGCCTTGTTTGCTGGTAGCTACAAGGGTGTCCCTGTGGCTATTGTAGCAAATGGAGCTGAAGTTGAGGGGGCCATAGTTAAACCCCTCACAAGGAATCCTGAAAAGTTTTTTAGGGATCTGAAAGAGTTTTCACCACCTTTCAGCTGGCGAAAAAACAAGGGAGCCATTGAGTTGGCTGTTTTACCCGAAGATCGCGGCTGGTGGGTGGGAACAAAGGGCCGTCGTGTGCAGGCACTGGAAGCGCACTTGAGAAAGCCCATTCGTATTGAGAATGGACAGATAGCCATAAATAGTGCTATCAATGGCATAGGATTTAAAATGAAAGGAGTCCCCGTTTTTGAGGAAGGCGAACTCTTGCGTCGCGCTATGATTTGTAGGTGGCGTCAAGATGCTGTAACTCATGGCTATATTGCGCCGTGGGAAATGGTGTCGTGAAGTTTTCGTTAGGACGACTGGTTGCTACCCCCGGTGTGGCAACCAGGGTTCCCCGCAAAGAAATACATGATGCTTTGCGGCGTCATGGGTGTAGTGATTGGGGGGAGTTGTGCGAGGATGACATTGAAAGCAATAACTATGCCTTGGAGCATGGTTATCGGCTTCTCTCTTCGTACAAAAGCGCCGATGGGGTGAGGTTTTGGATTATCACGGAAGCAGATCGTTCCGTTACTACGGTTTTGCTTCCTGAGGAATATTAAAAGACGGCGGTGGCGATCTTGGGTTGCTACCGCCGTCTTTAAACTATAAGGGGGATTATTTTATTATGAAGTTTGAAAAAGGGTGTGGGACTGTGATGATCACGGAGCCTACTACAATAAGCGATGTGTTGAATACGCTGTCTTATGGTAACCGTGTGCTTATATTGTACTTTGTTGGTCTGATGGCTGGGGTAGGCATGTTTGAAGATGGCGGTTTGTTTTCAACAGGAATACCTTATGAGGCTGGCGAAGATATAATATTTAAGCATATCAAGCATCGTTGCCAAAAGACTCGCTTGAGATCAAGTTATTGCACTTTTATAAGTGGTGAGGAGTTAGATACTGCCAAGGATCCGGCCATGCTGATGCGGATTCTGAGGCTGAATTTATGGGATGCTTATTGTTCTTACAGCCACATTCCTTCCGTGGCCGAAAAGATAAAGGAGCTCCACCGTTTGTTTGGCGGGGCGCTCGAAGATGGGCATATTCCCAAAGAGGCTTACGAGTTGGATTTTGGGAAAGTGGAACGCAATAAACTTTTATTTACCACTCTTGGCGATGCTTATGATCAGGTTTTGCAGAGAACCAGCTATGGCCAGAGAATGGAAAAGGCTATAGATGATGGATATATTTTGTCATGGTCTAACGGTGCCGCGAAGTGGATTGTGTGCACCTCTATGATATTTAAGGGTGAAGAGGTGCACTTGGATGCCAACGAAATGTTACTTGTTGGCTCTATAGATTATTTAAGGGATGTTGCAAAAAAGCTTCCTGATTTACCCCTTTATGCTAATTCGCTAGAGGGGAAAATGCGCGGGGAGTCTTGAAGGTAGGTTGCATGGTTTTATACCATGCAACACAATTATTTATTTAAAGCTGTTTTATAATAGTTGTTTTAAGTTGTTCGATATGTATTGGATGAGTTTTTAGAAGGGATGTGTGAAAGTTGACGATGCGAATAGAGCGCAAGGAAGATATCCTATTCACCGAAGTTGTTAGATGTTACGACTTTGCCAATTCCCCGGCCACGGAAAACTGTGAATCGGAAGAGTTAAAAGAGCTGCTGGCTGGGCTGGAGCACCGTAAGTTTTTTGATGAGGAAGAGGCGTGGTTGCTGTCCGAATTGGGCTACGATAGCGAGATCGGTTTGCATCGGTTGCCGCTTGTGACGCTAAAGTGCATCAAATGCGGCGATACTATTACCTGCCGGGTCCCGTGTCGGGTTTATAGGCAACAGTTTGCTGACCGGACATGTGGCGGGTGCTATCATGAGTATTACCTGGAACCGGAGGGGAAGTAAAAAGCAAGATTGTGGTTTGCCATGTTGGATTGATAAAATGATGAAAGGGTGAGGTTTTGTGAATACAATGGATGTTAGAACAGAAGAGTATTTGAAAGTAGTAAAAAGCAATATGAATTATATTGGTTCCAATTGCGGGTGGGATGGAATTCATGAGATATTGAAGAAGTCTGGTGTTTGTACTGAGGTGAGACTTGAAGTAGAGTATGATGATATGGCGATATACTCCTATGAGTTGAAGGGTAAGCAAAGGTTTTGTGTTGAAGTTGGCTACAGAATTGATATTGATGATTACCAAATAGAGACGCATGTATTTACTGAGTATCCTTCTGCTAAAAGCATAAGTGTTGCAAGAATGATAAGCGATTTGGAGTTTATGTTTAAGGTAGGAAGGTTGAGTCCGGTTTTTACGTGCTGGGAATGTGGGCGGGAGTGCCATTGGCTTGATATTCCGGGCACCTTGAAGAAAAGGGTTGATAATTTGAAGGATGGTTACTGTGGCTGTTAGATAAAGTGTGCCGGGCTTGTCTCGGTACACCAAGATTGTTTTATGTTATAGCCTGATGATTATCAGGTTTTTTTATTATGCAAATATAATTGTTTGTTTGCGATCAATTGCGGGGATTTGGAAAGTTGAGGATTTATTCTGTGTTAAGGTTTGTTGTAACAAGAAAGGAGTTATTGTAAATATGGGAGGTTGGTTTCATGGTAAAAGCAATTTCTAACGGTACATCACACTCCTTAATGTTAACCAGTGGTGGCTTTGTTTATGCCTGGGGTTTGAATGGTTTTGGTCAGCTTGGTGATGGTACTACAAGGTACAGTGCGAGGCCAGTAAAAGTTAAGAGTTTGTATAGTACAACAATTGCTAGCAATGCGATAAGTGATTTGTTAACAGTATCGAATGTGAATGAGTGTAAGATACTCAAATAAAATTGTTTGAATATGTTACAACGATTGAAATGGTTCAATGAAGGATGTTTTTCCCATAAGGATATCGGTAGCAGCATTTTATCTTGCTCATGAGTTGCCTTACAAGTGCAAGTATGTAATTTGTTTGCAAGAAACTATTCACGAGGCCCATTGTTTTAGTGGTGGAATGAATAGTTTTTTATTTTTAGTGATTTTATGAATATTTTAAGAGTCGGGACATTATCTGTTGAAGAAGAGGCTGTTTTGTTGTTAGTTTTCTTGCAGGATGAGAAAAAAACGATTTATGGAAATCACATTCTCAGTTTTTGGTTTTTGTGAAATTTAAATAAATATAACAACAGGTAAGTAGCAGGTGTCTATGGTTAATGGGTGCCTGCTACTTATTTAATAATGCAAATTAGTGGGAAGGGAGGGGGATGTGTTGAAGGTTAGATTGGTATTTGCTGAATCGAGCCAGCAGGACAACGATTATGAACGTTTACTTCTGATGCTTGCAGAATATATGCCTGATGTAAGAAATCTTAACAAAATGATGGCTGAAGGAAATAACCAGTGCATACGCGAAGATATATACGAAGATATAATGGATGAAGTGGTATAAATACTTGTTAGTAAGGATGCATGTATGTTGGAAAATATAGCCTTGTACGCACGGGTATCTACAGAAGAGCAAGCGCAAAAACATAGTATAGATGCGCAGTTAGATCATCTAAGGACTTATGCTAATAGCAATGGATATAAAATATCTAAAGAATATGTTGATCCTGGATATTCCGGGATGATGATACAAAGGCCAGCATATCGGGCTCTTATTGAAGACGCCATTAAGGGGAAATTTACAAAAATTATTGTTTACAAGCTTGATCGTTTGTTTAGAAGCACGAGGCATTTGTTAAACCTGGTTCATGAATTAGAGGATTATGGGGTATCTGTATGCTCAGCCACCGAACCATTTGATACGGGAACTCCTGTTGGGCGTTTTACGATGCAATTATTTGCTAGTGTTGCTGAATTGGAACGCAATATGTTCATTCAAAGATCCGAAATGGGTAGATTGAAACGTTTAAAGAAGGGGTTTGTGTGGGGAAGTCACCCACCGTACGGTTATAACTATAATCGTAGCGAAGGCAAGCTGGAGATAAATAAGCGTGAAGCAAAAGTAGTTAGGCGAATTTTTGACTTATATTGTAGGGTGGATATGTCTGCTTCAAAAGTAGCTAATAAACTAAATAGACTAGGTGATAAAACTAGGAAGGGTAAAGAATGGAGACCCGATGGTATATCAACAATATTGCGAAGGCATGCTTATATGGGAAAACATGCTTACAATAAGATGACAAAGGATCCAAAAGTATTCAAAAGTGAACAAGAGTGGATTTGGGTTAAAGTTCCCGCGATTGTGTCTAAAAACACATTTACCAAAGTACAGCAGTTGATAGATGAGCGCCGTTCACGACCGCTAGGTAGTAAATTCAAATATTTATTAAATGGTAAGTTGTTTTGTGGGTATTGCGGGAATCCAATGCGTGGTGTTAGGTATCAATGCCCCAAAAGGCTAAAATCAGTAAAAAGATATTACCAATATATTTATTATACGTGTGGTAGCAAATACAAAAAGAGTGAATCGCTTTCTCTTACTTGTCGCATGAAGCAAGTTTCTGTTGAGCGTCTTGATGCAGTTGTATGGACCCAAATAAGCGATATACTTGCAAGTCCGGAAATCTTATTGGATGCGATTAGGAAACAAAAATCTCAACAAGATGATAGTAGTATTGACAAGCAGATATCAGCTCTTTCATGTAAAATCAAGGATGTTGATAGTAAAAGACAGGCTGTTATTACACTATATCGCGAACGAATAATTCAAAAGATAGATTTAAAAAGGCAACTTGAGAATATGGAAATAATTAAAGAGGGGCTGGTAGAAGATAAAGCAAAGCTAGAGTTGTTGGTGGAATCGCGAGAGCGTGACGAAATGACCATAACTAGTTTTGGTGAATTGTGTAGCACAATGAAAGATAGGATTGGAAGTTTGGAATTTGCCAAAAGGAGAGAAATAATAGATCTAATTGTAAATAAAATAGTTGTTCAGGCAGATGGTGTCGTGGAAATTCACTTTGCTCTTCCGGCTAACATTGGTAAAGCTTTGGGGCCAGTGAAAGCTGCGGTAGCAACTATTGAAACAGTATTTACCAAAAAGAAAGAACAAGAGAAGCATCTCCATAAAAAAAGCAAGGGTGGAATGTTTGAACGTAGCGGCGGATTTACGAGTGAAATGTACGAAATGATAATAAAAAATGCCAGGCGCTATAAGGTGACTTCTGCTGAGATGATTCGTCGGATGGTATCTTTTGTGGCACAACACGACCTAGTTAGGATGGATGAGTACAGGAGAAGTGTTATGGAGAAAGCAGATTTGAATAAGGGTTTTACAGATAAGCGTAAGAGTATTCATTTTACATTAGAGCAAGTGGAGTTTCTTGAAAATATGGTTACATTGTTAAATGTGCCCATGACGGAAGCGATCCGGATTTGTGTAAGAAAATATTGTGAAGTTGATCGTGCTGATGAGAGTAGCATGTAGTCTATTTTAACCATAGGGAGCAGGCATGTAATGGCAACACTAAACACAGACTACACGTGATTTGTTATTGTTGCATAAAGCATTGGTAGGTAAGGCTTTATCGCATATTATTGTGACTGGTGGCCACTTATAAAAGCGCAGAAGATAGCTCTAATAACCTTTAAATAGTGAAGGAGAGAATATTCATAAAAGGCTGTTACATGTCTTACTTGATATATTTCTTCGACTTTAAGAGCTTAGGGTTGTTTGGTGAGCTTTTGGTAGTCATCAAACATATAGGTAGGGAAAGGTTGTTCCCCTACCTACATGTTTGATCCTACCAGTTTTATTTTGTATTGAATTATGTTTTTGTTTACTTTGAAATAATGAGCGAGTTGATCGGGATTAAAGACTTTATGTTTTTTTATAAATATTGTTGTTGGCATGATCAATTCGCATGCGAATCTGTTTGCTTGGATATCCATTGCTGAAAAAATGTTATTGTTCATGTTATGGTCTTTTTCCATGTTTACGGATAGTGTTTTGTTATGTAGTACAATATGTCCAATCTCGTGGGCGATAATAAAGTTGCTTTTGTGTTGTTTTAGTGTGTTGCTAATGCCAATAATATAAGCTTGGTTGTGGCGAAAGGTTACGGCGTTAATGTTTGTAGCAAGTGGTGTTTTTTTTATGATTATGTTTAGTGGATTAGGTTGTTTGTATGTGAGTGTGTTGTTTTGTTCGTCGAATTTGCATATAAGCGATCTTGTTTTTTTAGCCTCAAGTTCAGGGCTATTTTGTGGGTTTTGAATTGCCGTGTTTTTTTCGAGAATCATACTGTTTATGCTCCCTCCTTATTTTATCTGCGTGTTTTAAGTTTTCCATTTCGTTAATTTGAAATCTAATAAAGTTCATGACGCTTCTCCTTCCCTCGGGAGACAAATCTTTTATTCGTAATAGTTCATTATATATTTCAATTGGTATTTCATTTTCACTTGTCTTGTTTTTGGTTTCGTGATCTGTTAAAAAATAAGAATGTTCTATGTTGTATTCTTTACATATAAGGTCCATATTTTCTGGTACTAGTGTAGATTCACCTCTTTCAATTCTGTAAATGTGGTTAGTTTTGACGTTTAGTAGTTTTGCAATTGTGCTCGCTGTTAGTCCTCTTTCCATTCTTAAGCGTTTGAGGTTTTTGCGTATCAAGTTTCTTGCGGTTATATTCCNCAATGAATTCACTCCAACTTACATATGTAATAGATATATATTTTGGTATGGATGAATTAAGTTATGCTATATTATCGTTCATTATATCATAGGTGGGTTTGTGTTGTCAAGAAATGTTAAATCGCGCTTGTATTTATGTATCGTTTTATGATAACAATTGAGTTGCTATTATGTGAATGAGTAATTAGGCGATATAGTGAGAATTATGAATGTAAGGGGTGTTTGTTTTGGGATTAGCAGCTTATTGCGAGGCCAGTCAGTCATTATAGGGCTTGTTAAATAATTCGTATTACGTATAATAGGGTTAGGTTTTAATTTAATAGCAAAAGAGGTGATGCGGTGACAACAAAAAAGGCCCGGCTTTTGCTAAGTGATAGGGAGTGGCAAGTGGCAAGGTTAATAAGCGAGGGAAGAACAACTGAGGAGATTGCAAAAGAGCTGGGGATAAGTAAAACGACAGTATATCGGCATAAGGGATCAGGGAAAAAGAAGCTTGGAAAAAATTACCGAAACCTGAAGGTTTTCAAGGGTGTCGAGGGAGCGGATACCTCTATCCAAAATTCTACCAAATTATGGAATCCGTGGGAAGATGTAGCTTGTTTGGCGAAGGTGAGGGCTTCGGGGGGGACAGGGCGATCTGGCAAAGAGTTACTCGAAGATGACATTCGCACCGGAAGGGCTGCGATGGCGTTTAAGAAAAATGTATTGGGGGATAGTCAGCTTTCCACCGAGCTCAGGTTGGCTTATGGCATTAGCCAGATAGGGGAGCATGGTTACTTACAAAGAAAACGTTCGGAAATAATAAAAGATTTATCCCTATCGTCCAGGTATAAAATAATTAGGTTGCCAAGGGCAATGCTTACTGATGCCATTAAAGAGGTAGTTGATCGTTACAAGATTACGATTACCAGAAAAGACTTACCCGGACTAGATGAGGATGACACTTTTATTAATTCTTATCTTTGCCGAACGCATGAAGAGTATAATGCAATGGTGGGCGCTATAGCGGGGNTGCCTATTATCCAGTATGATGCTGAACGGTGTAAACTTGAGATAGGATTTGAGTCACAATTATACGTTAAATGTATCAGGGTTGAGCAATTCTCTAAAGAGAAGCGTGGGGTGACTGTTCGGNAAGAATACAATTCCGCACAAAGGGCATTTGAAGTTGATATGGTTATTAAGGTGGGGGAATCCTGCAAGATAAGCGTATTCGGTGGGAACGAAGTACAGCTTTGCTATAATTATGTTTTTGATGATTAGTTTTGTGTTTCCGTACGCGCGTACCATGCGTACCGATTGAGATGATTTGGATGATCTGATAAATAAAAAAGTATGCAAATTTGACAGGTGAGCTTTGTGCTCACCTGTTTTTTCACGTTGATAATTTTTATATTAACAGTAATGTGCGGGGAGGTGTGACCTCAGCGTAGAGGTTGGCAATGCAAAAAAAAAGAGTGTTGCTTAACGGTAGAAGGTTGATGCGGAACTACCGAGCAAGAAAATTTGTCCGAAGGGAATGGCAGAGGGAGCGCAAACACATTCGNCGTAATTACAATGTTGATAGGGTGGGTGGTTAAGTGGGACGCCTTGGGGGGTTCTCCCCAAGGCGATAAATATAGAAGAANGGGAGGAGCGTTATTTTGTGAAAGGTGTTATTACCAAGGTGTATTATGAAAACGAAAGTGGTTTTATGATAGCTCGTTTAAGATTGTCTAACAATGATTACTGTAATGTTTTGGGTGAGTTGTGTGGTTTAAAAAAGGGTGATAGCATTGAGATTTTTGATTATCGCATAGAAAATCATAAGGATTTTGGTAAACAGNTTCGAGTTTTATCATGGGCCAAAAGTATNCCAACCACTAGACAGGGCGTGGTTGATTTTTTCCGTTCCGGTTTAATTAAGGGCGTTGGTGACAAAAGGGCTAACACTATTGTGGATATTTTGGGCGAAAATGCTGTTAAGTTAATAAGTGAAGAGGGCTCGGATGTTTTAAGAAAGGTGCCAGGAATAGGTCCAAAGTTATCTAAAGAGATTTATGGTACCGTATTAGAAAATCAGCAGTTGCAGGGAATAGTTCAAGAGCTTTCTGCTTTGGATATGAGTTTCAATATGGCCATGAAAGCATATAGCTATTTTGGGCCAGGTGTGGCAAATATTCTTCGCTTGAATCCCTACAGGCTTATTGAGCTTAAGATGGTATCGTTTTTGAAGGCAGATGCAATTGCTAGAAATATTGGGATAAAGCCAAACTCATTGTTTAGAATTATAGCTGCTATTGAGCATGTTTTTGATCGTGAAGCGCAAAGAAAAGGGCATTGCTATTTGTTGGTAAACGATGTTGTGTCGTTGGTTAAAGAACTGTTAGGTGAGCCGGTTGTTGAGGGTTTGCGTATTAAAGAAATAATTGAACAGCAGATAGGTAAGGGTTATATGGAGATTGAGGGAGNACGGCTTTACAGGAGATCTTATTATTTGGCCGAGGTTGCTTTGTCATCATTGTTGCAGGAGATAAAGGGGGCAAGTATAGATTCTGCAAAAATAGAAGAAGCGTTATCATTATCTGTAAAGGCGATGGGAGTTGATTTGTCGCCTGAGCAGGAAAGGGCAGTAAAGTTAGTGTTTACGAAAGGGGTTTCAGTAATTACTGGTGGCCCTGGTACAGGTAAGACTTTAACTGTTAAAGCTGTAGTGGAAACATGTAGGGCCCTGGGAATGAGTCAGGTGATGTTGTGTGCCCCTACTGGTCGGGCAGCGAAGGTGTTAAGCTCTGTGACTGGCTGGGATGCTCAGACTTTACATCGGTTATTATCAATGCAGCCTGGGGGTCGTCCAAGTTTTAATGCAGATAATAAGCTGCCTTGTGAATTAGTTGTAGTGGATGAAGCAAGCATGATGGACTTATTTTTGGCTAAAGATTTTTTCGAGGCTATCCCCGAGTCAGCTCATGTCTTGTTGGTGGGAGATNGCGATCAGTTGCCACCTGTAGGGCCGGGTAATGTCTTTAGGGATGTTTTGGCGGCAGGTGTTCCCCATGTAAGTTTAAGGCAAGTGTATCGGCAATCTGAAACATCAGCTATTGTCACGAATGCACATGCTGTGAACAGGGGTATCATGCCAACCCTAACCTCGGGCAACGGTTTTTATTTTATAGAAAAATCTGAACCTGATGAAACGGTAGATGTTATTTGCAGGGTGTGCAAAAGACTTTTTCAAAAAGGTTATAGCTTGGAAGATGTGCAGGTTTTATCTCCAATGCGCAAGGGAAGTACAGGAATCAACAATTTAAACAATGTGTTGCAGGATGTGTGTAACACAGCGATGTCTAAGGAAGATGAATTTGTTTATGGTTCTACAACTTTTCGTACTGGAGATAAAGTTATGCAAATCAGAAACAATTACGAAAAACAGGTTTTTAATGGAGATGTGGGGATAGTGTCATTTATTGGTTTGCTGGACAATGATGAGAGGGGGATAGTTGTTAAGTTCAATGGCTTTGATGTACCCTACTCAGGAAACGATTTTGCCGATCTATCGTTAGCGTATGCTATGACAATTCACAAGTCACAAGGATGTGAGTTCCCCGTTGTCGTTGTGGTGCTTACAACGCAACATTACATTATGCTGGCACGAAATCTCGTATATACAGCAATATCTAGGGCAAGAAACAAGTTTGTTTTGGTGGGAACCAAAAAGGCACTAGCGATTGCTATAAACAACAATCATGTGTTGGCTAGGAACACAGGATTATCAGGAAGGCTGGAGGGGTGTTTTGGGGGAAGCCCGGATATTGATTTAGCGTTTTAATAATTTGAAAAAGGGGTGCCTTATGGAGGAGGTTGTAAATATGGCTCTTTACGAAAAAGTTTCCAATCAGGAAATGCGTCAAGATTTTTGTGAATACTGTGGTAGAACAGGGTGTGTTTTTGAAACGCATCACATTAAAACCAAGGGATCNGGTGGGGGCGAGGAGAGGGCAAATAAGATAAATTTATGCATTGAGTGTCATGATAAGGCCCAGACGTATGTTGTGCAACCTTGGGAGCTTATTGTTAGGGTAGCACATAGGGAGAAGTGTGCGGTATGTGATGTTTACTTGGCTATTGGTTGGCCGTTACCCGAAAATATTGATGAGTTGGAGTCAATGTTGAGGGTGCCGCAACCAATGTTTGAGCCATTAGAAAACCTTGTATCAATTTTGGTAAGTAGTGAGGAAACACAGACTGAATTAGAGTTTTTTCGTGGGCGGGTTGTGGATGTCATGGTTCACATGGGCTGTACATTAGGTTGGATAGCATCTAATATTGGCAAAAGCACAAGTTATGTTAGGCAGCGATTGGTTACATATCGTGTTTTTCCCAACGAAGATGATAGGGCAAGGGATTTATCGTGGACTCACCATCGAATAGCTGCTATGGCGGAGAGTGATAAATCGCCACGTGAGTGGATAGATGAGGCAGTTAATAATCAGTACAGCACCAGGCAAATGGCTCAAGCTGTGCGAGGGGATATTGTTGAAAAAACACCAAATAGTTGGCGTATTAAAGCCGAAAAGGTTTTGGGTGAGGTGAATACTCTTTTAAGTGCTGATGACGGTAATGCTTTATGGTTGTGTAAAGAACTTCAAAAGTTGATAGATGGTTTACGAAAGGAGGTTGCGTGAATAGTTGGTTGTTTATGCAAATAGGGGGATGATGCTTGAATCACTAATTGAACATATGAATACTGTATATCGCAATCAGGGTGTTGCGCTAATACAAAAAGTTCCCACTGCATGGCTTCCGATTCGTGGTCGTGAGGGGCGAATAGTTTCAGCCAAAGTTGATAAGAAGTCCGGGGTTGATTATATGGGGGTTTGGCAGCATGGCGCTATAGCATTTGAAGCCAAGTCCACGATGAATAAAACCCGTTGGGCACTAAGTAATATTACTGAAGATCAATTGGGGTTTTTAATAGATCATAGGGCAGTTAGTTGTTATGCAACCCAGTTTGTTTTGTTGGGTTTTGTGAAGCTCAAGGTATGCTACTTATTAGACATTGATTACATTCAAGAAAAATGGAATAAGTGGCAATGTGGTGGAAAGGCATCCATTCACGTTTCGGAACTTAAGAGGATGCCTTCGTTGTCTTTAAAGTACCCCTTGGATTATTTGGGTGTGTTGTCTAGCGCATAAATGGTTAGATGGGAAGTTGTGTGAACGCTTATTATTCTTATGAGAAGATAGTCGGAAGGCCTATTATTTATTAGTGGTGGGATGAATGGTTTTTTTGTTTTTAGTGTTGTTATGAATATTTTAAGAGTTAAGCATTGGTTTTTGAGGGGGGG
>JGI24707J26582_10002562_pt1 | contig 13528 bp, 18 predicted proteins | sample BioPla1DNA1_FD_26582 | JGI IMG/M metagenome (IMG submission 26582) | reverse complement strand
TATTTTCGACTTTTCAATGATGGAAGACGCTGTTTTTGAATACGCCACAGCGGACGGCTCAAGTTTTAAAAACACCCTGCTTATTAACGCAAACTTTGACGGCGCTTCGTTGGTTGGTACATACTTTTGTGAAGCTATAGCGTCAAACGCATCGTTTGTTGACGCAAATATGGAATGGGCGAACCTTGAAGAAGCTTACTTCTACAAAGCCGTAATGTGCGGTGCTTCTTTGCGTCATGCAAGCATGTTTCATGCTAATTTTAAGGAAGCCGACACGTATGGTGTATCTTGGCCGTTGGACTATGGATCGGTGGGAATTCGTGCAGATATGAATTTAGTTAAACGCTTTCTTGCACATATAGCTGGCTTAGGCGTCCCAGAAGAAGAAGAAGAAGAATTCTTTGAGTTGCTGCAGGCAATTAAAAAATATGTTGAAGACTCAAAACCAGCAAGGGAACTTTCAACTTCAAACTGGATAATGTTTATGGAAGCATCAAAAGCGGCGGAATATAGCAAAAAAATAAAAGAAGTGGAAGACGAAAAAAGAAACTTAGAAAATGCGGTTTTTGGGACAGAACTTTAAAAACAAAATAAAAAGTTAAAATAAAAAAGTTCTACGGTGGAACGGAAAATTATAAAAACCGTTCTGCCGTAGAACGAAAAAAAGGAGAATGACGCACGATGAAAATTGTGACAAGTTTTAAAGCTTTAAGGGAAGCAGGTTTTGAAGAAGAAAAAATAAAACGTTTAGAACAAGTAATTGGTGAAGCAGAAAAATACGGCGAAGAAAAACCGATAACGATATCACAAATACTGGATGCTAATGGTTTACACGACGCAATATGAAAGACTATGCTAAAACAAGGGTTGCCAACAATAAAAAAATGTTATTCAAAACAGAATATCTATCTAATGTTATTGTTGCCAATTGGTGGTTAGGAAGTGCCTTTGCCAACGAAGGCGGCGTCAAGCTTAAAAACGGCAAAAAACCTGAAGAACTGCTACGCATTCTAATAGCTTTAGTCACAAAGGAAGGCGACTTGGTGATGGACTTCTTCGCTGGAACAGGAACGACTTGTGCAGCAGCCCACAAGATGAACCGGCAATATATTGGTATCGAAATTTTGGACTACGGCAAAAACGGACCAGTAGCACGGCTGAAAAACGTTATCAACGGCGATAAAACTGGAATATCCAAAAAAGTTGGTTGGAAAGGCGGCGGAAGTTTTGTATACTGCGAGTTACTGAAAAGAAACGGAAAATATATAAACAGAAACGAAGCAACCGCCGAAGAAAGAAAGAAAGACCTGCTATGCAGCGAAGTTTTATAAAATATACCAGGTTAAGAAAAAGTTTACAAAAAGACTTGACACAACGCAGGTATTGTGGTATAATTATAATGGAAGGTGAAAGGGAAATTAACAAGAATGAACTAATAAGTGCCCACCAGTTTAATTTAAAACTTTTTCAAACGTCTACGGATGTCTACGCCTGTCTACACATTGTCTACACATCTCAAAGGTGCCAAGAAGTCAGTTCTCAAGCGGCTTCTTGGCGTTTTGTCTACACATCTACATATAAAAATAAAAATTTTATAAAAAAAATTTCCCAAAACATCCGTAGATGTGTAGACAAAACTTGTAAAGCCTTGAAAATACTGAATGGTCAAGCTTGGTCAATGTGTAGACACATGTGTAGACAAAGCGTAGACAGCGTAACCAGAATTCCTTATATATATCACAAAAATTTCATCCAGGAGTTATTTTTTTCGACAAGAATAAACCAAGTACAATATAGTAGTTTATATAAAGGAACTTGTGATGAACGGCAGCACTTTATGGAAGTAAGTTCCGCTAGGCGGAATAACAATAAAGTAACAAGAAAGGAGCGGTCGTTTGTGAAGTTTCCAGGAAGACAGGAAGTTCGTGAAACAAATAACTATATTGACAGTTTAAAAGTTCCGCCAGAAAAACAAAAATTCCCAAATAAAGTACTTGACAACTTTTATAAAACGTTGTATAATATAAGCATGAAGACTAAAGCGGAAGTACTCAATAAAGTTACGGCGGAGTCAAAAAGGATGTCCAACTATCTTGTGAAGGATAACGGCGTGGCCGTGTGGTGTTTAATATGACGCAAGAACGAAGAAGCGGTCGTGATACTGAATTTGGTGTTTGGTTAAGGGCGCATCCTGAATTAGACAGCAAACTTGGTTTTGTAGCGACTGATATTGACTACGTGTGGGAAAACTACAAAACAGGCGAATGGATGATAATAGAAGAAAAACGCAATATGAAGCGGCCGAAGTTTTATCAAGAAAGAATATTTAACCGGCTTGCAGAATGCTGTAAACACGACAAGAAGTTTTGTGGTTTTCACATTTTGATATTTGAGCGTTCCAACCCTGAAGACGGCAGAATATACTGGGACGATAAAGAAATAACAAAAGAAGAACTAATAAAAATTTTAAGGTTTGACAAAAGTATAAAAAAGAAGTATAATATTATTAGCAGCGAAGAAAGGGGTGCTTAAGTTGGAATTTGAAGGAACGTTAGGAATTACGGCGGAAGAATGGCGTATGATTGAACAAGACTCCAGGGCATGCCGCGAATATATCATAACGTGCAACAAAGAATACATCAATTCCCTGGAAAGGCTAATAAAAAGCGGAAGGACAATAGGTGCTGAAAAGCTAGCTTAGGAAGGACCGTTTAAAATGCCGAGAAGACCAGGCGAAGCTTTTAAAAAACAAAACAATAAAAATAAAAGCATTTCAAACAAAATATATAACCGCTTCAAGCGTGATAACGAACTCGCCGCAATGTATAAAACAAAACGGTGGCAGTCATTAAGGTTATATAAACTAACGCTCAACCCACTTTGTGAATTATGCGAAGCAAAAGGCCTGGTCGTTCCGGCTGAAGTGGTGCACCATAAGAAGGAAGCTAAGGAAAGTCCAGAATTATTCTTTTACATTGACAACCTGCAAAGTTTATGTTCTTCTTGTCACAATAAGGTGCACGGCGGCAAACAGAAAAAGGTTAGTTAGCAATTACCTATAATAAAAAGAAAGGGTGGTTGTTGTGGAATATAAAAATAAAATTCTTTATACAGTGTTTGGTGTAGTTTTAGACTTAGCATTTATGATGATGATGTTTGGTTGGTTGTATTCGTTATTGAGATAACAAAATGCCGGCAAGAAGGCGGTAGGGCGGTCAAAATTCCTACAGCTGCCGCCGAAAAAGAACGGGCGCTAGCCCACGAACGAATTTTCGCGAAATTGATAAGGGGGGGGTGTCAATGGGCAGGGGCAGAAAACCGAAACCAACAGTCCTTAAAAAACTTGAAGGTAACCCTGGTAAACGACCGTTAAATGACTCAGAACCGCAACCAAGAAGCGACTGTCCTGAGTGTCCTGCCTGGTTATCAGATGAAGCAAAAGAAGAATGGAACAGAATAGCACCTGAACTTCATCGTCTTGGTTTACTGACTTATGTTGACATGGCAGCTTTAGCCGGTTACTGCGAGTCGTGGGCTCAATACCAGCGTGCTGTGAAATATATAAACGAAAACGGCGACTTTTTTGTAATGTATAACGAAGATGGTTCTGTAAGATATATGCAGCAAGTTCCGCAAGTTGCTATAGCAAATAACGCTTTAAAACACGTGCGTGCTTTTGCCGCCGAATTTGGTTTGACACCATCTTCACGAAGCAAGTTAAACGTCAAGCCGCCGGAAGAAAAGTCGGAACTTGAAGAATTATTGCAAAGTGCGGTGTAGATAATGCCCTTTGATAAACAAAAAGCCGAACGTGTTGTGAAATTTGTTCAGTCATTACGACACGTCAAAGGAAAATGGGCAGGAAAGCCGTTTTCCTTACAGCAATGGCAGATAGAAAAATTGTTAAAACCACTTTTTGGAACGGTGAATGAAGATGGAACAAGGCAATACAGGACCGCTTTCGTTGCAATACCAAGGAAAAACGGAAAGTCGATGTTGGCCGCAGCCCTTGCTTTGTATGCTTTATTTGCTGATGGCGAGACAGGAGCAGAAGTTTATTCCGCCGCAGCAGAAAGGGAACAGGCAAGTTTAGTTTTTAATATGGCGGCTCAAATGGTTAGAATGTCACCAGAATTAAACAGAAGGTGTAAAATAATAGACTCACAAAAAAGAATTGTTTATTATGAAAAGAATTCTTTTTATCGTGCTATTTCAGCGGAAGCCTATTCTAAACACGGTTATTCGCCGAACTTTGTGGTTTATGATGAACTTCATTGTGCGCCCAACCGTGAACTGTGGGACACGCTGGTTTCCGGAATGGGCGCAAGAACTCAACCGATGATGTTTGCTATAACAACCGCCGGTTATGACAAAAACTCAATATGTTGGGAAATTTGGGACTACGCAAGAAANGTTCGTGATGGAATTATAGAAGACCCAACCTTTTTTCAGTTAATTTATGAAGCAGAAGAAAATGAACCTTGGAATAATGAAAAAACTTGGAAAAAAGCCAATCCGAACTACGGAATATCAATTCAGCCGCAGTTTTTAGAACAAGAAGCGTATCGAGCTGATCAGATGCCAGCTTATCAGAATACTTTCCGCCGACTTTACCTGAACCAGTGGGTTACACAAGAAACTAGATGGTTAAGTATAGATAAATGGGACGCTTGTTTTGGCGTTCCGAATTTTCCGGAATACGAACCTTGCTATCTTGGTTTAGACCTTTCAAGCACAATAGATATAACAAGCGCTTCATTATTTTGTCCTGCTACTGGTGCAGTTTTAAATTGGTCGTGGATACCTGAAGAAAATATGATTGAGCGTGAGCGACGTGACAAAGTTCCCTTTTCACAATGGGTGCGTGATGGTTGGATATTTGCAACACCAGGAAATGTTATCGACTACGGTTTTATAAGAAAAAAAATAAACGACTTAAAGCAAGAATATCCTGGTTTAAGAATTGTTGGTTATGACCCTTGGAATGCTACTCAGCTTGCAATACAGCTGGAACAGGAAGACGGCATTCCTGTTATACCAATACGACAAGGATACCAAACGTTGTCGCCTGCATGCAAAGAGCTGGAAAGGCGAGTTTTAGGCGGCGACTTGTGCCATGACGGTAACCCTGTTTTAAGATGGGCGATGGATAATATGGTAATTCAAACCGACCCTAACAACAACATCCGCCCTGTGAAAAACAAAGCTACTGAAAGAATAGATCCTGCCGTTAGTTTAATAATTGCTATAGCGGCATGGCAACAAGCGGAAGAAGACCACGTTTCCGTATACGAAACACGTGGTGTTCTAGCTTTTTAAAGGGGGAATAAATTTTGGGAGTTATACAAAGAATAAAAGAAAAGTTTAACAAACGTTCGACAGGAAACGTTGCAAACCCACCGCTTTGGTTAAGCAACTTCTTTTCCGGCGGAATATCAAACACAGGGCTAAATATAACAGAAGATGACATGTTAAAGGTTTCGGCGGTATACGCTTGTATAAACTTGATAACTAATACGATAGCTTCGCTTCCTTTTCCAGTTTACGAACGAAAAGAACGTGGGCGTGAGCGTGCTCGTGACCATTATTTATACAAAATACTTCAATATGAACCGAACCCTGAAATGACAAGTTTTGACTTCAGGAAGTTTATGCAATATCAGCTTGAGCTTTTTGGGAANGCTTATGCAAATATCGTTCGTGATAACGCCGGCAGGGCTATTGANCTGTGGCCAATTCCGGCGATGTACGTACGACCAAGACGAAACGCAAGCGACCAACAGTTAATTTATGATGTAATGGTTCCTGGCGATACAATTAGAACGCTTTTAGAACACGAAATACTGCACTTGCGTGGTTTAGGCGACGGCCTTCTTGGTTATCCGCCGCTGAAGTACGCACGTGAAATAGCCGCTTTAGCTTTGGCGGCCGAAGGATACGGCGCAGGCTTTTTTGCTAATGGCGCTGTGGCTTCAGGAATAGTTGAAATGCCAGGAAAAGTATCGGAAGAAGCAAAAGAAAGGTTTAAAAAGTCCTTCAGGGAACAATATGAAGGTTTGGGAAATAAGCATCGTATAGTGTTTTTAGAAGAAGGTTTAAAATTCCACCAAACTACTGTTCCACAGGACAACGCCCAATTTATTGAGACAAGAAAATACCAGGTTGAAGAAGTAGCAAGGTTTTTTGGTGTTCCGCCACATAAAATTGCTTCTTTAGATAGGTCTACTTATTGTTTGCCGGCTGACGCACTGATTTTTACTGAACGTGGTCCTGTAAAAATAGTTGATGTAAAACCAGGTGAAAAAGTTTGGTCAAGAAAGGAAAATGGCGACTTTGTACTTTCTCGTGTGGCTCGTGTCGTTGAGTCCGGTGAAGATAAAATTTTAACGATAAGAACTAAAAATAGGAAATTGCGACTAAATTCACGACATCGTGTTCTAGCACGCAAAGCTTACCTTAGGCCTGCGCAAGAAGGTGAAACAGGCGGAATAAATATAGATGGAAAGTTTTTTAGAAAAGAATGGAAAACCGAATATGTACCAGCCGGCGAATTAAAAGTTGGAGACCTTATAGTCCAGCTTGCAAAGCTTCCAGACGTTGAAAACAACGAAGCACCCACCAGAATTGTCGATGAAGCTTTTATGGAATTTCTTGGTTTGTATTTAGGCGACGGCTCAAAAACCAAAAAGCGTATTTGTATANCTCGTGCTAATAACGCTGGGTATATGGANCACTTNAGAAAGACAATTCCACAAATTTTTTCAAAATTTAGTGACATAGTTGGTCGTGGTGACACAACGAATGCTGAACGTGAACCTGTTAAGCTGATTGAAAGAGATAAGTCGACAACTTTTTGTTCCGTTGAAGCTTCCAACGAACTGGACGAATTAGGCTTATCCGGAACAGCTTGGACTAAACGTGTCCCTGAATGGATATTTAGTTTATCGGATAATTTAAAAATAGCCTTCCTTCGTGGTTTTCTTGAAGCCGACGGACATGTTGATAAGAATGGAAGTGCGCACTTTTATAGTGTTAACCTAACTATGCTTGAGCAACTAAGACATCTTGCNATNTCNGTTGGTTTAAANGTAACNACNGTTTGGAAGAANNNAGGAATAGCAACTTTTCCTAACGGACACAGCAAGCGTTATGTAATATATAAATTTTCAATAAGTGACGCTTATGACGTTATGCGTATATCACCTATAGACCCTAAAGACAGAGAGCGAGTTTTAAAAAACAAAAAAGAAGAAAGCAACGACTGCGCATATAGAAGAAGTGGCGGCATTGGCTTTAACGAAAAATATACTTCGCTTGGAAAAATAACTTCAATTGAAGAAGGTTGTCCTGAAACCGTTTATGACATGGAAGTTGAAGAAACGCACAGCTTCGTGGCTGACGGTGTAGTTGTTCACAATTCCAATATTGAACACCAGGCAATTGAGTTTGTACAGGATTGTATACGCCCACGTGTTGTAAATTGGGAACAGCAAGTTCACAAGCAGTTGCTCCGCCCTTCCGAAAAGTCGAAATATTATGCAGAATTTGTTTTAGACGGATTACTTCGTGGCGATGTGGTTAGCAGGGCACAATATTATCAAGCTGGGCGTAACAGCGGCTGGCTTTCCGCCAACGACATTCGTGAGCTTGAGAATATGAACCCAATTCCACCTGAAGAAGGCGGTGATGCTTATCTTGTGAATGGAAATATGACAAGAATTGGTTAAAAAAAATACTTGACAAAGTTTTTATTATGTGGTATAATAATAAAGGAGATGATGGGAATGGCAAAAAACCTTGAGCGTAGATATATAAACACCGAAATTGAGCTTCGTGAAGAAAACGCCGAACCTATAGTCACTGGCTACGCAGCAAGGTTCAACGAACAGTCGGAAGAGCTTTACGGCTTTAAGGAAGTTATAATGCCAGGAGCTTTCAAGGAAGCTTTAAAGGCACCGGATATTCGTGCCTTGTTTAACCACGACCCTAGCCAGATAGTAGCACGAACGAAGAATAACACCCTGAAAGTTTGGGAAGACGAAGAAGGTCTTCGCTATGAATTCCGGCCGAACATGAAAACCGCAGCAGGAAGGGACCTTGTGGAACTTTTAAGGCGTGGTGACATCGACCAGTCTTCATTTTCGTTTTCAATGGAAGGCGGTGTTGAAGAATGGGATGACACAGGTGAAATACCAATAAGAAAATTGGTAAAAATTCCGAAACTTTATGACGTATCTCCGGTAACGTATCCTGCCTATCCGTCTACGTCGGTTGGTCTTAGAAGCGCTAAAGAAATATTTGAAGAACATTTTAAGAATATTGAAAAAAGGGGCGTTGATCCTGGCGACGTTTCTAAAGAATTAGCANCGGAAACGGAAAGTTGGGAAAAACCAAACCTGGAAGACTTTACCGACAAAACGTGGGAAGAACTAACGGTTTCCGAAAAAAGGCGGATAGCAAAGCACTTTGCCTGGGCGGCTTCAATGCCACCTGAAGCCTACGGCGACTTAAAATTTCCGCATCACAGACCTTCCGACGGCGCAGTGGTGTGGAAGGCTGTAGTTAATGCCGCAGCAAGGTGGTCGCAGTCTAATTTATCAGGTGATGACGTTACTAAAGTACAAGAACATTTAGGTAGGCACTACAGGCAATTTGATAGAACACCGCCGTGGGAAAGTGACTCAGAAAGAAATATAATAAAAATGAAGATGCTACGTCGAAAGGCGGAGCTAAAATTAAAAAGGGAGCTGATATAATGGCAACTGTAAAGGAATTATTGGAAAAAAGGGCTAATGTATGGGAACAGGCTAAAGCTTTAATAGATAAAGCGGAAGCCGAAGGACGTGACTTTACTGCAGAAGAACAGTCACAGTACGAAAAGATGATGAACGAAATGGACGAACTTGCCAGTCGTGCAAAAAGGCTGGAACAAAAAACTAGGTTTGAAGCACAAATGTCCGAACCGATAAACGAACCTATAAAAATGACGCCTAGTGGTATAAAAGAAGAAAAGGGCAACAACTTAATGCTGGCGTTCCGTTCTTTTTTGAAAGACGGAATAATAAGACCTGAATTGCGAGCTTTACAGGTAACCGGAACAGACCCAAGTGATGTTGGTGCCATGGGCGGTTATATGGTTCCGCCTGAACAATTTATTGCCGAACTAATAAAAGAACTGGACAACGCCGTATTTATTAGGAAACTGGCGACTGTAATTCCTGTTAGGACTTCGGACTCTTTAGGCTCACCTGTATTGACAAATGATATGGATGACGCAGAATGGACTACTGAAATTACCAACCTAACAGACACAGATACCATGTCTTTTGGAAAAAGGGAATTAGAACCAAAACAGCTTGCTAAAATGATAAAGGTAAGCATGAAATTGCTGCGCACTTCAGCTATACCGGTTGAGTCCTTAGTCATTGACCGGCTGGCTTATAAGTTTGCAGTAACGGAAGAAAAGGCGTTTTTAACCGGCGATGGCAATGGAAAACCGCTTGGTTTGTTTAAAGCGGATAGCAATGGAATAAGCACCAACAGAGACGTTGAGTCGCCTGGCGAGATAACCGCCGACAGCCTAATTGAAGCAAAATATAAAATAAATATCCAACATCGTGGCAACGCTCAATGGATATTCCACAGGGACTTAGTTAAGGAAATAGCAAAACTGAAAGACAGCAACGACCAGTACTTGTGGAGACCAGGTTTGGCGTTGGGACAGCCTGATACGCTGCTTAACCTTCCTGTAAATGAGTCGGAATTTGCACCTAACGACGTAGCAGCAGGTAAATATGTAGGTATATTAGGCGACTTTAAATACTACTGGATAGCAGAACTAATGGGAATGGAAATTCAACGTTTAAGCGAACTGTTTGCACCTTCAAGTCAGGTAGGGTTTATAGGCCGTATGTGGGTAGATGGTGCACCTGTTTTGGAGTCGGCTTTTGCTAGAATAAAAATAGTTGTAGCTTCAACCTAAGGTTTGTGGTATAAATGAAAATAAAAATGCTTAAAACGTCCGCTGGACCGGATGGAATAAAAATATCAGGCGGTATATATGACGTACCAGATAAAGAAGCTAAAGAGCTTGTGGCACGTAAAGCCGCCGTGATAATTGAGCCTAAGAAAATTGAGTCCGCTTCAGTGGAACCTTTTGAAGCAGAAGTAATACCTAAACCTAAAAAGCGTAAGAAAAACAACTAGGGGGACGAATAATGCGGCTTATAGTTGGACAGCCTGAAATAGAGCCGGTAACGGTAGAAGAAGCAAAAGCACACCTGCGAGTGACAAGCGACGACGAAGACGAATATATCAAAAGTCTTATCGTAGCCGCTCGTGAATGGTGTGAAACGTATCAAGGGCGGTCGTGGATATCTAAGCCGGTTGAATATATTGTCGACTTTTGGCCGCAGTCCCCTATATTTTTACCACGACCGCCAATCTTAGGAATAACCGGCGTTGTATACGCAGATAGTGAAGGTGAGCATGAACTTCCTTTAACACTATTCCAGCTTGACGCCATGGGACGCCTTCTTATTCTTCAACAACAGCCTTCAAGTGATGTTTTGTATACAAAAATATCATACGAAGCAGGATATGGAAGCGACGCTTCGGTTGTTCCACAAAAATTTAAGCAAGCGGTTCTTCTTTTAGTTGGTCACTGGTTTGAAAATAGGGAAGTAACGTCTTCCAACTCAGTAAATGAAATTCCGTTTACAGTAGAAGCCCTTTTAAACCAGGAAAGGATAATGTTAGCATGACCGAAATTGGCGAACTGCGAGATAAAATAAAAATATATCGAAAAAAACGAACTTCCGATGGAATGGGCGGCTGGAAAGAAGAAGAAGAACTTATTATGACACCTTTTGCACGTGTGGAAGCACCAAGGTCTAAAAGCGGTGTAATAGCGCAAAAGGACGCCGAAATACGTTCGCACGAAATACTTATTCGTTATTCTTCAGAAATAAAAATGGGCGATATAGTAGACTTCCTTGGGCAAAAACTGGTGGTTCAGGCTATCAGGTTTGACGCCAAAAGAAAATGGATGTATTTAGACTGCGTTCCGGAGCTGAAATAGCATGCCGATGACGATAGGCGTAAAAGGTGTAGAAGAAAATATAGCAGCTTTACGGCTTGTGAAAGACCAAGCAAAAGATAAAATAATAGAAGTTTTGCGTGAAGAAACACAAGAAGCCGTAGAAGATGCAAAAAACAGGGTTCCGGTGGACACTGGTGCTTTAAGGGATAGCATTAAACGAACAATATCTAAAAAGAAGCTTACCGCTACAATGTCCGCCGGCGGAAAAGTGAAAGGTGTAGATACTTATTACGCCTTCTTCGTAGAACACGGAACAAGAAAAATGCCTGCACGGCCGTTTCTTTACCCTGCCGCCAGGGCTCGTGAAGAAGCTATAGCCAAACGGCTAGGCGATGAAGTGTATGACCTTCTAAAGAAGGAAGTTAGCGGAAAATGAGCCATATTGCTATAATTCAAAATATTTATAACGCCCTTACTTCTAACGAAACTTTGATGAACAAAATAACAGGCGTTTTTGACTTTGTTCCTGAAGAAGAAAAGCCGCCGTATGTTGTGGTAGATACGCTTCAAAGCCTTGAAGGAACGCTTCTTGACGCTTCGGAACGTGAATGGGCTGTAGATGTGCATATATGGAGTGGCTACAGTGGGAAAAAGGAAGTTTTGGAAATTGCCGACATTATACAAAATACACTAAAGGACGAATGGTATTTTGAAGAATTAATGGTTATGCGTGATACGTCAGGTTGGTTTCATGGTATTATAACAATTCGTGGATACGAAAGGGAGTGAAAAACGAATGGCACGTTTTGAAGGTAAAAAAGCAGTTTTAAAAATAGACGTAGACGGTACACCAACACAGTTTGGTGAAGCAAGGTCCTATGACTTAGAAATTGAAGCAGGAACTATTGACGCACCGGTACTTAGCACGGACTGGAAAACCTTTTTGCGTGGACAAAGAAGTTGGTCAGGGACGATACAGTGCTGGTATGACCCTGCAGANCCATCACAGGCGGAGTTGGAGAGTCGTATTGACCAAGGAGAAGATGTGCATTTGACCTTTTTTGACCTTGGTGAAGAAGTTGGAAAACCTAAAAAAAGTGGTAACGCCATAATAACCAGGGTTAGAACTACCGTTGCAACGGAAGAAGCGGTTGGTTTAGAAATTTCTTTTCAAGGAAATGGACCTTTAGTAAGGGAAACCGTAACTGAATAAAAATAATAATTAAAAAAGTGGTGATGCGAATGAGACTTGGCGGAAAAGAAAGAAATTTTAAGTATACCGTTAACTCAATAAGACAACTAATAAAAATGACAGGTGAAACACCGTCGGAAATATTGTCCGGTTTTGACTTGACCAATTTTGACGTCGGCGTAAAATTGGTATGNGGTGCATTNCTTTGGGAAAACCCTAAACTGACGCCGGATATAGTTGGTGAGTGGTTAGAAGAAGACGANGGTATATACGCTCAAGCGGTAACAGAAGCNGTGAACGCACTAGTTGCTTCTTTTAATAGGCAGTTTAAAGTTGAAATTGAAGGCGACGAAGAAAAAAACTAACAANAAAGGACTGGGAAGAATACCTTAACAACGCAGTTTTAACAATTCTTGGTCCTTTAAAACTAAAACACAACGACTTGTGGAATTTAACAATAGGTGAATATGAAGACTTATGTTATGCTTGGTCGTATAACAACTATATAGAAAACCACAAAATAGCACAATTAGCGGCTTGGCTTTTAAATGGTTCAGGAAACTTAAAATATCCAGTATACGTAGAAGACTTAATAGGCAGATGGGTTGACGGCCAGGTTATGACGGAAAAAGAATATAGGAAATATATAAAGAATAAAGTGGCAAAGCGGAAAGGTGNGAAGTAATGGCTAAAAGTCGGAAAATAACATACGTTTTTGGAGCCGACATATCCGAACTGGAGCGTGGCTGGAAACGTATTGACTATAAACTAAAAAACCTTAGTCGTGATATACGCCGTCACGGAATGGCTATGTCTAAAGCCTTTACCGTTCCGCTTGCCGCTGTTGGTGGAATTGCCACAAAAGCCGCCTTAGACGTTGACAAGGCCTTTCAAACTATTGCTCGTGGGACCGGTGCTCAAGGTGAAAACCTAAAAAGTTTTCAAAACGAATGGAAGGAACTTGCCGTTTCGGTAACGCAAAGCTATGAAGTTTCAGCAAAAGTTTTAGCTGACTATAATACCAGGCTTGGTTTAACAGGCGAAGCGCTTCGTGAAATATCAAAACAAGCACTTGACGCCGCAAGAATGATGGAAGAAGACGTAAATGCAATTGTGGCAGAAAGTGCAAAAGCCATGCAAAGCTGGAATGTCGAAGCGGAAAATATGAGTGGCTTTATGGACCGCTTGTTTAAAGCATCACAAAGCACCGGCGTTGGCATAGCAAGGCTTTCGGAACAGCTATATCGCTATGGCGCTTCTTTGCGTGGAATGGGCTTCGACCTTGAGTCTTCTAT
>JGI24707J26582_10002558_pt1 | contig 13538 bp, 6 predicted proteins | sample BioPla1DNA1_FD_26582 | JGI IMG/M metagenome (IMG submission 26582) | reverse complement strand
TTTCTATTTTTCATTTTTCCTCCATAGTAATATATTTATCTACAATATAGGTANACATAAAGCTAGAAAACAAGTTTATTATACTAGAGAAAGGTAAACCATACAATATTACTAGTTAAGAATTATATATAAATTAAGGGGAAGAATAAAATATTATAAGGATATTATTTTTATTATTGAAATTTCAAATCATATAAAGTAAAATAAAAATGTACGACTGGCGGATTAATAGGAATCAACCTATAGGGAGTACAATTATTATATGATTATAATTTAACATCAAAGGATGTTTTTATTTATATTAGCCGACCGCCTGGGCAACATTGGGATCTTACTTAAGACACGCTAATGTTACCCTTTTTTTGTGTCTTTAAATACTTATTATTAGAATCCCATATTTGTTACTATCAAGTAAATATATGTTTTAGGTCTTTTTCAAAATAAGGAGGAAATAATGAGAGCATTAATTAGTGTATCTGATAAGACAGGTATAGTTTCATTTGCTAAGGAACTTACCCAATTAGGAATTGAAATTATTTCAACAGGTGGTACCTATAAGAAATTAAAGGATGAAGGTGTAGCGGCTACTGAAGTTTCAGAAATTACAAAGTTTCCAGAATGTCTTGATGGAAGGGTTAAGACACTTCACCCTGTTGTTCATGCTGGACTTTTAGCAAAAAGAGACAACAAGGATCACATGGAACAACTTAAGGATTTGAATATTGACACAATTGATTTTGTTATAGTTAACTTATATCCTTTTAAAGAAACTATATTAAAGGATGATGTTACTTGGGATGAAGTGGTTGAGAATATTGATATTGGTGGACCTACAATGCTTAGGGCAGCAGCTAAGAACTACCAAGATGTTGCTGTAATAGTTGACCCTAGTGATTATGAAATTGTTTTAAAAGAACTAAGAGAAAGTGGTAGTGTAAGCTTAGATACTAAGTTTTATTTAATGCAAAAGGTCTTTCTTCATACATCTAATTATGACACCCTAATTGCAGACTATATTAGAAAAGAAAGAAAAGACTATAGTTTTCCAGATACTTTAACCATGACATATGAGAAGGTTCAAGACATGAGATATGGTGAAAACCCACATCAAAGGGCTGCCTTCTATAGAGAAGTTGGAAAATTAAAGGGCTCTCTAGCTAATGCTAAGCAACTTAATGGAAAGGAATTATCTTTTAATAATATTAATGATACTAATGGAGCCCTAGAATTACTAAAAGAGTTTGATGAGCCAACTGTTGTTGCAAGTAAGCATGGTAATCCTTGTGGGGTTGGAAGTGGTAAAGATATCTTAGAAGCGTGGAATAAGGCTTATGAAGCTGATAAAATATCCATTTTTGGTGGAATTGTAGCTATAAATGAAAAGTTAACCCTAGAACTGGCAGAGCAGATGAAGTCAGTTTTCTTAGAAGTTCTTGTTATTCCTTCTTATGACCAAGAGGCTTTAGAATTATTACAAACAAAGAAAAACCTTAGAATACTCCTTCTAGAAGATATAAAAACACCACAAAGTGAAGAGGCATACGATTTAAAGAAGGTTAATGGAGGCTTAATAGTACAAACTATTGACTCAAAGCTATTGGAAGAAGACAACTTAAAGGTTGTTACAAAAAGAGAGCCAACTAAAGATGAAATGGAAGACCTTTTATTTGCATGGAAGATTGTTAAGTTTGTAAAGTCCAATGGAATTGCATTAGCTAAGGACAAGCAAACTATAGGTATTGGGCCTGGTCAGGTAAATAGGGTTTGGGCTACTAAGCAAAGCATTGATCATGCTAGGGAATTAATTGGTGAAGATGTTACTAAGGGAGCAGTTCTTGCATCTGATGCCTTCTTCCCATTTGATGACTGTGTTGAAGCGGCTCATGAAGCTGGGATTAGAGCTATTATTCAACCAGGTGGCTCTATAAGGGATGAAGACTCCATAAAAAAATGTGATGAGTATGGAATAGCTATGGTATTTACAGGCATGAGACATTTTAAACACTAGATTAGTGTGCAGGTGTAGTTTAGGGGATTATACTATGAAAAAAATTAATAGGATAAGCCCTATCCTGCATAGAATACTATAAAAAGAGTCTTTAAGAAAGACTTCAGCATGAAACGTAAATTTATGTAATTGTTTCCAAGTCGCATTTTTTGTCATATTATCTTGAATAATTGAATATAATGAGTTATAATAAGAATACAAACAAAAGAAAATTTCCTGAGATGTACGACACTCCTGTTATTTTGAACCTACACCATATACATGGGAATCCTAATCTATAAGTGGATGTCAGGCCGCCTTTTGAGCGGAAGGTAGAGACTTATATGCGGAATCCCACCTAGCTCTGCTAGGAATCAAAATGCAGGAACCGGCATTTTGGGGTTTTACTACAAATGATAAGAGGCAGCTTAATAGCTGCCTTTCTTTGTATATATACATCTTTTAGAGAAAGAAGGGGTCTTAATGAAATATGGCTTTATTAAGGTAGGTGTTGCAACACCAAAGATAGAAGTAGCTAACTGTAGCCATAATAGTGAGAAGATTATTAGTTTGATAGAAGGTGCAATTTTAAAACAAGTGGAGATACTGGTTTTTCCAGAACTTTGTCTAACAGGCTATACTTGTAATGATTTATTTTTTCAAGATATATTAATTGATAGTGCAAGAGAAGGTCTACTTAAGATTGTGGATTACACCAAAGGAACGGACATTTTAGTTGTTGTAGGCCTACCCTTTTTAAAAGACTATAAACTCTATAATGTTGCAGCAGTGATTCAAAATGGTAGGATACTTGCTATTATTCCAAAGGATACTATTTTAAATCAGATTGATGTAAATGAGAGCAGATATTTTAACCCTGGTAACAAGAAGCCTGAGTTAATAATCATTAATGACTATGAGGTACCATTTGGTACTAATATACTTATAAGATGTAATAACCTTTCTAAACTAGTAGTTGGAGTAGAAATTGGACAAGACCTATGGTCACCTATAAGCCCTAGTGTTAACCATAGCCTAAGGGGGGCAACTTTGTTACTTAATCCTTCTGCAAGTCCAAGAATAGTTGGCATGACAAAGTTTAGAAGAGACCTTGTAAGCCTTCAATCTAAAAAACTAATATGTGGCTATATACAAGCTGATGCAGGTGATGGAGAGTCCACTACAGATGCAGTATTCACTGGCCATAACCTCATTGCAGAAAACGGCAAGGTCTTAGCAGATGATATCTCAAACCCTGATGAAATTATGGTGTCGGAAATAGATATTGAGAAACTTCATAATGAAAGAAATAAAAGTTCTATTTTTAGACAGGCTTGTAGTAATCCCCTTGACGATGACTATTTGATACTTGACTTTTCTTATATGGACAAGGACAGACAAGTAGACTTAACAAGATATATAAGTCCTTCACCCTTTATACCAGATAATAGTGAGGATAGAAATGACAGGTGTAAAGAAATATTAAGTATTCAAGCCCTAGGTTTAAAGAAGAGATTAGAACATATTAAGGTAAGTAAGGTTGTGATAGGCCTATCTGGTGGTCTTGACTCTACCCTAGCCTTAATTGTAACCAAGAAGGCTTTTGACTTAATGAATTTAGATCCAAAAGGAATAGTATGTGTTACAATGCCATGCTTTGGTACAACTGACAGGACCTATGAAAATGCGTTAAAACTTGCAGAATATATTGGGGCATCACTAAGAGAAGTGCCAATACAGGATGCAGTAATCCAGCATTTTAAGGATATTGGCCATGACATAAATAATCATGATGTAACCTATGAAAATGCCCAAGCAAGAGAAAGAACCCAAGTATTAATGGATATTAGTAACCAAGTAGGTGGCATCGTGATTGGTACAGGAGATTTATCTGAACTAGCCCTTGGCTGGGCTACTTATAATGGAGACCATATGTCAATGTATGCAGTCAATGGCTCTGTGCCAAAGACTCTAGTAAGATACTTGATACAATATACAGGAGATAATACGGATAATAAAGAACTGCAGAAGGTTCTATATGATATATTAGATACACCGGTAAGTCCAGAACTACTTCCTCCTGTTAATGGAGAGATAGCTCAAAAGACTGAGGATGTTGTAGGTCCATATGAATTACATGACTTCTTCATCTACTATGCCCTAAGATATGGATTTCTTCCTTCAAAAATATTCTATTTAGCAACACATGCATTTGCGAATAAGTATGATAAAGAGATTATTTATAAATGGCTAAGAAGCTTTTATTACCGTTTCTTTTCTCAGCAGTTTAAACGTTCTTGTTTACCAGATGGACCAAAGGTAGGAAGCGTTTGTGTATCCCCAAGGTCTGATTTGTCTATGCCAAGTGATGCTAGTGGAACAGCTTGGTTAGAAGAACTTGATAAGATAAAGCATTGCCTATAGGAGATTTTAAACTTATAAGAAATGTAAGGTTAAGAATAGACTTAGGATTTATAATTTCAATTTAGTCCATTCTTGTCATTCTAAGTTTAGGAGAAACTTTTATTATTCTTCTATTCCAGTAGAAGATTTTTCTCTTTGCTTAGAATGACAATAAGAGGACTTTTTATTGTACTATTTTAAATATGTAGACATTTGGTTTGTATTTTTCTTATCTTTATGCTTCTTTGATTGTAGAAAGTCTATTAATCAGGAGATTTTACTTTTGCCTTTTCAAGGGCAATCTTAATTGTATCTAACATAATGGTTTGAGTATACTGGCCATTTTCCGAGAGTTTCACATCTTCAATAGCCACTCCATCGTATAATTGCTTTGTAATTAATTCTAGCGAAGGCTGAATTAAAGGATACATAGTGGTAGTAGCTTCATCAATATTAACTATTTCCACAGAATTAATGTGGTTTTTGTCAACTACGACTTCTAAATTAAGTGCATTGTTGTTTAATATAAGGGCAGCCGAGTACTTACCTGGTATGTATAATGCTTCTTCTTTGCTAAGGCTAGAATCCCTATCTTTATTAAGGAACATAGCAACTAGAAGAATAATTAGTAGTATTCCAAGTGCGGCAAAAATGACTGTGTATATTATTTCTTTCAATTGTACTACTACGATTTTTGGATTTGACAACTTTTATCACCTTGCCTTTCTATTCAATCCTAACTATGCAATATGGCAAATATGAATAGACATTTGCATAAAAATACTTTATATATATTATTAGTAGAAACTTACAAATATGATAAAATTGAATAAAATCCTTAATAGGATTATATAATTATAAAATATATCTAAGGGGGGGTCTTATGTCTCTACAACTTATTCTAGGTAGCAGTGGTTCTGGAAAATCACATAAACTATATAAGGAAATAATTGATAAATCTATTAGTCATAAGGATGTTAATTATTTGATTGTTGTTCCTGAACAATTTACCTTGCAAACTCAAAAAGAAATAGTCACAAAGCATCCTTATAATGGGACTATGAATATAGATATATTGAGTTTTTTACGTCTTGCCCACCGAGTTTTTGAAGAAACTGGTGGTAATAACAGGCCTGTATTAGAAGATACAGGTAAGAGTATGATACTAAGAAAGGTTCTTGCCCAAAGTAAGGATGATTTAAAATTCTTTGGTAGAGAGGCTAAAAAAATAGGCTTTGTAAGTGAGTTAAAATCTTTAATATCTGAGTTATTCCAATATAGTGTGACCAAGGATGATTTGGAAAGAATAGGTAGAGACTTGGAGGCAAGGCCTATGCTTTATAACAAGCTTCATGACATCAGTGTCATTTATAATGGTTTTAGGGAATACCTAGAAGAGAAATACATTACTCAAGAAGAGATACTTGATGTCTTGTGTGATGTTATTAGTAAGTCAGACTTAATAAAGACCAGTGTAATTGCTTTTGATGGTTTCACAGGTTTTACGCCGGCCCAGTATAAGTTACTTGGTCTTTTAATGAAGCTTGCAAAAAAGGTTATAGTCACAGTTACTATTGATGAGAGAGAAGATATTACTAGTCTAGGGGAAGAATTTGAGCTATTCCATCTAAGTAAAAAGACAATCCATAACTTATACAAAATAGCAGAAGAAAATAATATAAAAATTGATAAGCCTATTTATCCAGATATGGCTAATAAGGGTGAAGTAATTAGGTTTAGGGACAATAAGGCCTTAGCCTTTTTAGAGAGAAACTTATTTAGGTATCCCTATAAATCATACAAGAAGGACCAGGACCAGGTTCGTATACATGTTGCAGAAGATGCAAAGGCTGAAGTTAGTTATGTTGTACGTGAGACCCAAAGATTAGTAAGGGATGAGGGTTATAGGTATCAAGATATAGCGATTATAACTGGAGACATAGGCCAGTACTGTAATATATTAGAGAGAGAGTTTGAAAGAGCTAATATTCCGGTTTTTATTGACCATAAGAGGGAGTTATTAAACAACCCCTTTGTTGAAATGATTCGGTCTATGCTTGATATTGTAAAAAATGACTTTGATTATGAAAGTGTATTTAGGTTTTTAAGATGTGGTTTAACAGACTATAGCAATGATGATTTAGACATTCTAGAGAACTATATAATTGCACTTGGAATAAGAGGCAAGTCTAGGTGGGAAAAGGAATGGAAGAAAACATATAGGGGTCAAGTTGAAGGTGAGTTAACAAGAATAAATGAAATAAGAGAAGAGTTAGTAGACTTCTTTACTCCTATTTCTAAGATTTTAAAGGATAGGGAAAAGACAGTAAGGGACTATACAATTACTATTTATGATCATATAGTGAAACTTAATATAGCGGAAAAATTAGAAAAGTATAAACAAGATTTTGAAGCTAAGAATATGTTTTCTACAGCCAAAGAATATGAGCAAATATATGGAATAGTAATAGACTTATTTGAAAAGTTAGTAGAGTTGCTAGGTAATGAAAAGCTACAACTTGAAGAATACATAGAAATCCTAGAAGCTGGATTCCTGGAAGCTAAGGTTGGGGTAATACCACCAGGTCTTGACCAACTTGTTGTTGGAGATATAGAAAGAACTAGGCTTAACAAGGTAAAGGCTGTATTTTTTGTAGGAATAAATGATGGTATAGTTCCAAAGAATTCTGGAGATGGTGGAATATTATCAGACTTAGATAGGGAGGTCCTTCTTGGTTCTGACCTAGAGTTAGCCCCTACTAAACGTCAAGTTGCCTATATGGAGAGGTTTTATTTATATTGGATAATGACCAAACCAAGTGAAAAACTCTATTTATCATATAGTAAGCTTGATTTAGAAGGTAATAATATTAGGCCATCATATTTAATTGGAGTAATAAGCAAGCTATTCCCATCTATAGAAATAATTGATGAGGAAAGACTTGTGGAAGATGAGGTAAATATATTAGGCTCTGATAGGGGTATGGACTACCTTATTAAGGGTATAAGAAAGTATCCTAGCGGACAAGTATCTGATTATTGGAAGGAACTATATAGCTTATACCTAAAAGATGAAAAACTAAAGAAGATAATAGATAATTTAATAAGTGGTGCCTTCTTTACTAATCATGAAATTGGCCTAAAGGCTGAAATTGCAAAAGACCTATATGGCAATGAATTACTTGGTAGTGTTACTAGGTTTGAGCAATTTGCATCTTGCCCCTTTGCCCACTATGTAAAGTACGGACTTAATTTACAAGAGAGGGTAGAATATAGCCTTGAAGCCTTAGATATTGGTAACCTTTTCCATGATGCCTTAGAAATCTTTTCAAAAAGACTTCATAATAGTGGCAATGACTGGGAGAACCTATCAGAAGAAGACCAACAAGCTTGGGTTGAAGAAAGTATTAATGAGGCTGCAAACAATCCAAAGAACGACATATTTAGTAGTAGCAAGCGTTATGAATATATAGTAAACAGATCAAAAAGAATTACAAATAGGACTATTTGGGCTATAAAGAAGCAAATTACTAGTGGAGACTTTATACCGTCCCATTTTGAAGTTTACTTTACTCCTGATAGGAACTTAAGCAGCCTTAATATTCCCTTATCACAAGGTGGTTTTGTAAAACTAAATGGTAGAATTGATAGGATTGATATTTATGAAGATGATAATCAGGTAATGGTTAGAGTAGTTGATTATAAGTCAGGAAAAACATCCTTTGACTTACTGTCAGTTTATCACGGCCTACAACTTCAACTAGCCATATACCTAAATGCTGCCACAGAATTTTTAAACAAATCAAAAAAAGACAAAACAATAAAGCCAGCGGGAATCCTTTACTACCACATAGATGACCCTATTGTTGATAAAAACGCAGATATAGAAGCAAGTATCCTAAAAGAACTAAAGATGGATGGGATTGTTAATGAAGATGTAGAGGTAATTATACGTCTAGATAATAGTTTTAAAGAAGTGTATAAAATCGATTCTGATACTGATGAAGAAGATGTAGAAGAAGAGAAAGAAATATTAAGGCTAAAGGGAGGGGTTAGCTCTAGTGTAATCCCTGTAAAAACTAATAAGGATGGTTCACTAAGCAAAGATTCTAAGGTTGTATCTGATGAAGAAGTAAGTGCAATTGAAGACTATGTTACACTTGTAGTAAAGGATTTTGGTGAAGAAATCTTAGCAGGTAATACAAGAGTAGAACCCTACCAACTTAATGACCTAGCAGCTTGTAAGTACTGCCCTTATAATAGTGTATGTGGCTTTGACCCTAAAATAGAAGGCTTTGCCTATAGGAAACTATCTAGTTTATCAGATAAGGAAATATGGGATGAAATACATAATAAACTTGGCAAAAAAGATAGTGGTGGTAATAGTATAAGCCTTAACGAAGATAATGAAGCTTATGAAGACGGCAAGAAGGGAGGAAAGAAATAATGAATTGGACAAAAGACCAGCAAAAGGTTATAGACCTTCGTGATAAAAATATTTTAGTATCTGCAGCCGCAGGTTCTGGTAAAACAGCCGTACTTGTTGAGAGAATTATTACAAAGATTACAGAAGGAGATAATCCTATAGATATAGACCGCCTCCTTATTGTGACTTTTACTAATGCAGCAGCAGCTGAGATGCGAGAAAGAATAGGCCAGGCTGTAGAGAAAAAACTTGATGAAGACCCAGGTAATTTACACTTGCAAAAGCAAATGATGTTAATTCATACAGCTCAAATTACAACTATTCATAGTTTCTGTTTATATGTAATAAGGAATTATTTTAATACTATCCATATAGACCCCTCCTTTCGTGTTGCAAATGAATCAGAATTAGTCCTATTAAAGTCTGATGTAATAGAAGAGCTCCTTGAAGACCAATATGAACAAGGTAGCGAAAGTTTCCTTCACTTTATTGAGTGTTTTGCAACAGGTAAGACAGACCAGGCTATTGAAGACTTAATTCTAAAGTTACATGAATTCTCTATGAGTTTTCCTTGGCCTGAAGAATGGTTGGATGAAAAAATAAAAACCTTTGATATAGATTCAGTAGAAGATATGGAAAAATCAGACTGGATGGTCTTTCTAAAGTTATATTTAGATTCAATAGTAGAAGATATAGAAAATAAATATATAGAACTTGTGGCCCTTTGCAAAGAGCCAGATGGACCCTATGCTTATCTAGATGCAATTATTAGTGATATGGAATACTTAGATAATCTTAAAGGCCTAAGTAGCTTTGAGGAGTATTACCAAGCCTTTACTGGGTTTATGTTTAAAAGTCTATCTAGAAAAAAACAAAAAGAGGCATCTGAAGATAAAAAAGCCCAAGTAAAGAATATTCGTGAAGAGGTAAAAAAACTAATAAAGAACACAATTAAGCAGTTCTTTTTCCAAAATCCAGAAGAAATGGTCCTTGATATTAAGGCTATGAAGCCTGCTGTGGAAGTATTAATTAAGCTTACTAAGGAATTTACAAAGCTTTATAATAAGAAAAAATCAGAAAGAAACCTGGTGGACTTTAATGACCTAGAACACTTATGTCTTGATATTCTAGTAAGAAAAGANGGGGGAAGTTTAGAATATACACCTGTTGCAGATGAACTTGCAGGGTTTTATGATGAAATATTAATAGATGAATACCAAGATAGTAACCTAGTTCAAGAGACTATATTAAATAGTATTTCAAAGGAAAGGTATGGAAGTCCTAATAGGTTTATGGTAGGGGATGTAAAGCAAAGTATCTATAAGTTTAGGTTGGCAAGACCTGAAATATTTATGGAGAAATATGAAGAATATAAGTCTGACGATGAACTTATGGTTAATGATAGTGGGGCAAGTGATAATAAGGATAGAAAAGAATTAAAGTATCAAAAGGTAGACTTACATCAAAACTTTAGAAGTAGAGACATAGTATTAAATACAGTCAATTCAATCTTCGAACAGATTATGACAAAGAAGATAGGTAACATTAGCTATGACAATAAGGCAGCCCTATATCCTGGGGCAAGCTATCCAAGTGAGGGAGTAAATATATCTAAGACTAGTGAAATTATATTGGTTTCTCCTGAAAAGAATGAAGATAACTTTGATAATCTAGAGGACTATTTAGACGTGGAAGAAGGTTTGCTAGATGAAAAAATGTTACTAAAGGACTTTGCAGAGATTGATGATTTAGATGAAAAAGAATTAGAGGCAAAAGCAATAGCCAATAAAATAAAAGAATTAGTTAGTGAAACAGAGGGTCTTGATATTCTTGATAAGGCAACTAAGGAATATAGGAAGGCCCAGTATAAAGATATTGTAATATTACTTAGGACTATGACTAACTGGGCAGATGTTTTTGTAGAAGTTCTATCAAGTGAAGGTATTCCTTGCTACGCCCAGACCCAAACAGGATATTTTAACACATTAGAAATAAAGACCATACTAAACATAATAAGGATAATAGACAATCCTAGACAAGATATTCCCCTAGTAGCAGTTCTTAGATGTCCTGTAGTAGGATTAAATAGTAATGAACTAGCTAGAATTAGAATAACTAGGCGAGATATACCTATGTATGAGGCAGTAATAGCTTATAGGGATGAACACCTATCAGAAGATAAGAAAGATGGGCTTGCGCTCAAATTAGATGAATTCCTAAGCCTATTAGACCATTTTAGGAGTATGGTTCCCTTTTTAAGAATAAATGAACTCCTTATAAAGGTATTAGAAGAAACAGGTTATTATAACTTTGCATCATCCATGCCTGGAGGAGAAAAGAGAAAAGCTAATATTGATATGCTCATTCAAAAGGCAATACAATTTGAAGAAACAAGCTATAGTGGCCTTTTCCATTTTATTAGGTACATAGAAAAGCTACAAAAATATAATGTGGACTTTGGCGAGGCAGATGCAGTAAGTGGTAGTGATAATTCTGTTAGGATAATGAGTATACATAAAAGTAAGGGGTTAGAATTCCCAGTAGTATTTTGCTCAGGAATGGGCAAGACTTTTAACCAACAGGATGCAAGGGCTAAGATGCTAATTCATCCAGACTTAGGACTTGGTCCGGACTTTATAAATCCAGATATGAGAGTAAAGTCGCCCACCCTACTAAAGAAGGTAATTCAAAATAACATTGTTATAGAAAACCTAGGGGAAGAACTTAGGATTCTATATGTAGCAATGACAAGGGCCAAGGAAAAACTAATTATTACAGGGGCAGTTAAAAAATTAGAAGACCAGCTTGTGAAATGGAAAAGTATTTGTAAGCAAGAAACTAAGGAGCTATCCTTCTATCAAATTAGTAAGGCTAAGACCTTCTTAGATCTGATTATACCGGCTGTACTTAGACTTGATGGTTTAGAAGTCTATGAAGGTGGTAAACCATATCATTTTGAGTCTAAAGTTATTATTCCAAGTGCTGCAAGAATAATAATGAATATTCTTGACTTTAATGATTTGGCTGTCAGGGAATTAGTTGAACAAATAGAAAAGGAAGAGATAAAAGAGGAGCTTAGAAACTGGGATACTAACCATGTGTATAACAAAGACATAAGGGAGAAGTTAGAAGACCTACTTAAGTTTAAGTATAAGTACGAGGCGGAAACAAAGATTCACACAAAGCTTACAGTTACAGAACTAAAAAGACTTAGCCAACTAGAAGAAGAGGATAGTGGATTTAGGTTAAAGTTATCAGGACAAAGGAGCGACGACCTTAGGGTTCCCAATTTCATAAGTAATGAGGAACCTGTAAAGGGAGCACAACTTGGTAGCACCTATCATAAGATATTAGATAACAAGTCAATACTTAATCTATCAAGTAAAGAGGACTTAAATAAATATTTGACTAGTCTATATAATAGTGGTAGTTTAACCTTAGAAGAGCTTGAGTCAATAGACAAGGATAGGCTGCTTATCTTTTTAAACAGTGACCTAGCCAAAAGGATGAGTAGAGCCTCAAAGGAAAACTGTTTATATACAGAGGCCCAGTTTATTATAGGCTTGAAGGCAAATGAAATAAATAATCAGCTAAAGAGTGATGAACTTGTATTAGTACAGGGTGTAATCGACGTATATTTTGAAGAAGATGGCGAACTTGTACTAGTAGATTATAAGACTGATAAGGTAGATAAAAGGTACGGTGAAGAAACCCTAAGAAAAAGATATTCTATACAGCTAGACTATTATGAAAGGGCCCTAAGGCAACTTACTAATAAGAATGTGAAAGAGAGAATCATATATTCATTTGAACTTAATAAGGCTATAGAGATTTAGGACAAATTAATGAGTTAGTGGTAAAATAAAGTATAAGATGAATTAAATCCCTCATATTGGTAACACTAATATATAGTTTTTGAATACTATTATTGTGTTATTACTATGAAGGGATGAAAAAACATGGCAAAGAAAAAGAAAAAAATTGACTTAAATAATATTAAACCTGAAGAAAAAATGAAGTATGAAATAGCAAAAGAGTTAGGTCTTATAGATAGGGTAGTAGAAAATGGTTGGGGGTCATTATCTGCTAAAGAAACAGGGAGAATTGGCGGTATAATGACTAAGCGAAGAAGGCAGGCCAAAAAGGAGGCTGTAAAAGGTAATGAGAAAGAAGATGTTACTAATATATAATCCTTATGCAGGTACTAGCAGAATTAAGGAGTGGTTATCAGATATAATTGAGTCCTTTACTATGGCAGGGTATGATATAACAATCCGTCCAACCTTACCTAATAAGGATACAAGCCTTATTGTAAAGGAATATTTAAGTAAAACGGACTATGATAAAATTGTATGTTCTGGCGGCGATGGAACATTAAATAGTGTACTCAATGGTATAATGATATCTGGTAAAGACGTAGAGCTTGGTTATATACCTGCAGGAACAACCAATGATTTTGCCTATAATTTAGGAGTATCAAAAAATTATAAGCAAGCAGTTAAGGTGGTTTTAAAAGGTGAGCCATTTAGTTGTGATATTGGCTCACTTAATGGCAAGTATTTTACATATGTATCGGCATTTGGAATATTTACAGATGCTTCTTATGAAACCATGCAGAGTACGAAAAACATGCTAGGTAGAATGGCTTATATTTTAGAAGGTATTAAAAGAATACCTAATAGCCTAAAGCCTTATACAATAGACCTAATCTATCATGATAAG
>JGI24707J26582_10002556_pt1 | contig 13543 bp, 17 predicted proteins | sample BioPla1DNA1_FD_26582 | JGI IMG/M metagenome (IMG submission 26582) | reverse complement strand
TCACCATAACATAAAACGGTACTAATCTAAATATATATGTAAACCTCAAGGTTTGCAAAGCTATAGATTACATACTCTATTTTAAAATTGATGAAACAACCCTAGTTATGCTCTTGTTACGTTAGTAGCTTGAGGTCCTTTATCTCCTTCAACGATTTCAAATTGAACTTCTTGGCCTTCTTCTAATGTCTTAAACCCATCCATGTTAATAGCTGAATAGTGTACAAATACATCGTCACCATTCTCTCTGGAAATAAATCCATACCCCTTTTCTGAGTTAAACCATTTTACAATACCATTTTCCATTAAAAAATTCCTCCTAAAACTTATTGAACCTGGGTTTATAGACCCTTATTCTTCTTCAGTCTATCATACGGCATATTCTATGTCAACATTTTATTTCCCCCTGCTACCTCGTTTCTTTTTTGCTGTCATTATTCCGCCGATTCGCCCTGTTTCTTTAGCTGTAAGTCCTCCCCATCCGAGCCTCTTTATTTTATCAATTAGGCCCTGTTCTTCCGCAATCTCATATTTCATGATCATGTTCGGGGTAAATTCTTCTGCAATTTTATCTGATTTTTTATCCTTCACAAATATCTTCTCCCTGTCCTTAGCAAAAAATACTCCCTCCTATAAATTCCTTTAAAATTGATGTTTTTGGTATATATTCCTCATTCTCCAGGCTAACAAAATACTCCAGGAATCTGAGTAACCGTTTTGCTTCCGGGTGATGAGGGCTTGTTGTGTCCACCTGTTTCAATAAGGGTTCCACATATTTTTTTAGTACACTGAGTTCATAAAATAATGCGGAATTAAACATAACATCTGCATCTTCCTGGAACGGGAAGATATTTTTTTCTTCACCTCTGCGAACGGATTCCCATAAAGTTAAGGTTGTATCTGCATCATTAGATCTAAATTTACTATCCCTGACCAGCCTTCTGATAAGCCTTGTATCAGTGGTCGGTATCCTGTTGTGTTCATCAACACTCAACTGTGTTAAAGCGCTTATATATATTTTAAATTTATCCTCTCGCGGTATATATTTTGTCAATTGGTCATTAAGGCAATGTATGCCCTCCAATATCAGCGGCTGTTCCTTGGTTATTTTAATCATATTCCCTTTATACTCACTTTTACCCAAACAAAAATCAAAGGTTGGTATTTCTACCTCTTCGCCGGACAGGATTCTCTCCAGGTCCTTGTTAAACAATTCAAGGTTGAGAGCATTTAACGCTTCAAAGTCATATTCACCTTCCTCATCCCGCGGTGTATTTTCTCTATTCACGAAATAGTCATCCAGGGAGATGGAAGCAGGTTTCAATCCGTTAACCCTGAGCTGTATTTCTAGCCTTTTGGCAAAGGTTGTTTTACCTGAGGATGTAGGCCCCGCAATTAAAATTAATCTTTTTTCTTTTATATGATCCGTAATGGAATTTGCAATTTCCACTACCTTTTTCTCGTGCAATGCTTCCGCAATACAGATAAATTCCCTCTCCCGTTTTGTTACTATCAAATCATTCAGGGATGCGACGTAATCTATACCCAAAATTCTCGACCATTCTTCCGTTTCCCTGAAAATTCTGAATAATTTTGGTTGTTCCTTAAATACAGGTATTTTCCCTTTATTTTCCCTCCTAGGTAGTTGTATAACCAGGCCCGGCTTATAAGGCTTTAACCTGAACACTTTTAAGTATCCTGTAGAAGGTACCATGTATCCATAAAAATAATTTTTGAACCAACCGCACTCATATATGTTAACATAAGATTTTTTTCTATATTTCATCAGTTTCACTTTGTTAATCTGTCCGTATTTCTTAAATATTTCTGTGGCTTCATCAAGTGGCACTTGTTTTTTTATGAGAGGAATATCCTCTTCAATAATTTCCCTCATGCGATTTTCTATTTGTCTTGTGTCATCTTCATTAATAGCACTTTTGCAGGGGCAGTGAATTTCACAATATAATCCTTTGCTCAATGAATGTTCCACAGTAATCTTGCATTTTGGGAACAATTCTACACATGCCCTCATCAAGATAAATGACAGACTCCTTTGATATATTCTGGAACCTATAGGAGAACACGAATCTATAAGTCTAATATAACAGTCCTCATCCAGGACAGAATTTAATTCCCTTAATTTGTTATCTACAATGGCTCCAACTATTTGGCATTGGCCCTCCTGTTGAAAATCACGTGCAATTTGTTCTAAAGAAACTCCTTTTTCGTACTTAAAACTCCCCCTGCCCTCCAGTATAATACTGATATCTTTGTTTTTATTTTGATTCATCTATAAATCCCCCCCATTTTTTGCTCAATACATATCCATTAATAGTATACTAATTGTATGCCCAATTAATCCATAATTAAAATAATCTATACCCTATAGTATAGATTATCAATCCAATTAATATAAATAATTAATCTGGTATAAAAATAATAAAAATCCCCATACAATGTCAGGAATTTTGCCAGGAATTTTATTATTTTAACAATCCGACTTTATTAAAAGGAAATATTCGAACAAACGCCTTTCCTATAACCGTATCAAAATCTACCAAACCTAAAATCCCGTCGCGACTATCAAGGCTGTTTCCCCTATTATCTCCCATTACAAATATTTCATTTTCCGGTACAGTTAAATCAATATCGCCCATTGTATATTCATCTGCAACATAATTTTCTTCCAACTTGCTACCATTAATATAAATTTCGCCCTCTGTAATCTCTATTTTATCACCCGGTATGGCTATTATGCGTTTAATTAACAATTTTTGTTTGCCGGTCTCCGTCCTCAAATTAGATCTGAAGACAACTATATCGCCTCTCTTGGGTTCACCTCTCTTATATAGAAATCTATTAATAATTAAAAAATCATTTTCTTCCAATGTGGGGCTCATAGAAAAGTTTTTTACAATGGTCGGTTTTATAAAGGTTGTAATCAGTAATGCAATAACCAATGATATCACAATAGTTTTTGCCCATTCAATCATTTCGTCTTTCATTATTCGTCCCCCTGTTCACATATGTTAGGTCCAAGTTTTCTATCTCATTTTATCACTGTAAACAATGGAAATCAACCTCGATATATCCATTATTTTATATTTTATTTGTATATTTATTGATGATTTTGTCTGTTTGTGTTATCCTAAAATAAAATAATAAGGCTTGGGGATGGTTTCAATCATCCAACAAAAGGAGTTGGGTAAATTGGAAAAAATTAAGGATTTTCTTCATGATTTTTCGGATATTCTTTTTGCTTTAATTATTGCAGGTATAATGTTTGCTGTGCTCACAATAAATTTAGGAAGTTGGTTTAACGAGCCATTTCATTCCGTGTCCGCAAACGAACCGAATAGGACCCCTGTAAACCAAGACAACAGTTTTGAGAGTAGCGAACCTGACAATAACATCATAAATTCGGAAGATGGAAACAGCCAATCAGAAACAGAACATGACATAAACGAAACTGAAACAGAAAAACCCCAAAACAGCACAAGCCCTGATACAGGCGAAAATGAACAAAATACTGAAACAAGTAAAGAAACCAAAAGAATAGTTATTCCCAACGGGACTTTTTGTACCGGAATAGCAAAAATATTGAAAGACAACGGGCTGATAAATAGTGAGGCCGATTTTATCCGGGCTGCAGAAGACATGAGGCTTTCAGGCAGATTAAAATCCGGTTCCTTTGAAATTCCTGTTAATACCACAGTAGAGGATATAGCCAGGATTATTGCAGGGCAAAAGAAAATATAATTTACCTGCCCTGCAGCCAGCTCAGGTAATAAATTCGTTTAATTTCCTCAAATTGTTGACCCATAAGTATACAACATAGGGAACAAAAATGGTCATCAAAATTGGAACCTGTGCCATTAATATAAAATTGAACAGACCGTGTAAAATCGCGGGTATAACCAGTGACATTTTATAATAATGGCTTTTTAACGCAGGATCTTCCGTATATTTGCTCAGTGATAAATAGTACCCCATCGTAATACCGAATAACATATGACCGGGTACTGACAGGAGTCCCCTCAAAATTCCCACATAATAATTCCCTGTATATCGAAATATAACATACATAATGTTTTCCACTGTAGCAAATCCCAGTGCTGAAAATACTGAATAGACTATTCCGTCTAACTTTTCATCGAATCTTTCGTCTTTATAAACACCATGGATGACCACGGATCTTTTAAAAAATTCTTCTATCAGTCCTGCAACAATAAATGCAGTATAAGCTATTGATAATAAACCTGAAAAAATGTTAATAGATAACAACACCTTTTGTACAATTATTACGGGTATCACAGACAATGCTCCCATCAAAAATATACGCAGCAGAAGGGACCATGGTTCCTTATCCCGTCTGTCCGTCAAATATATTCCTATACCCAGAGCTATGGTGGGTGTAATTGAAATGATTATAAGCCTGGTAAGCATGTAATTCCCCTTCCTGTATTAACGCCCCTAGATAGCATTAAGTAAATACTCCACCTCTGCCAACATTTCTTTTTTTTCGGCCTCTGTTGCCTTTGATACCCCGTATAAGTTTTTATACAGCATAGTGTTTATGCCACAAAATCCGAATATTCCTTCCATTACTGTTTTCTCTATAGCAGCAGCCATCCCTGATTCTGTCATATTCTCTTCGCCGGAGCGGGTTGTGGTGAAAACCATAACAACCTTGTCCGAAAGTAATCCCTTTATAGTCCCGTCTTCCTGAAAAGCATATGCAAACCCGGGGGTCAGTACCCTGTCAATCCATCCCTTAACCATAGCAGGTTGTCCCGCCCACCATATAGGATAAATAAATATAATATTTTTAGCCCATTCAATATCGTTTTGCTCTATGGCGATATCACTGGCCACAGAAGAATTTTTTGTTTTTTTTAAATCGTCTGAGGTTAATACAGGGTTAAAATTTAACTGATACAAATTTTTAAAAATAAATTGATATTTTTTATCTATAAGTTTATTTTCTACAGTTTTCAATATAGCCCCATTGAAGCTATTCGGATCCGGATGTCCGAAAATAACTAACGTGTTCGTATTTTTCATAATTCCCTCCTGATGTTATCTCAAACTTTGGAATCTTTGTTTGTTGTCCAATTTAGTATTATTCTTTTCATCGAAAATTAACCCCGAAAAATAAAAATCGTCCGTGGTATTACCCTGACGATTTTATTTCAGTTTTGCTATTATAAATATATAGATGAAATTTTAGTGAATGTACACCTCCTGAACACCCGAACTGTTCGCTCACATATTCAACCTAAGGAAATAATCTCCTTTATTTGAATCGCTACAACTATGATAAATAGAATACCTGTAAAAATCAGCGGGATAAATTCAAATTTCTTAACATCTGTTTCTTCATACCTGTTATATACCTCCGAATTCAGGTCCTTTCGGTCTTTTTTAATGATTTTAATGAGCTGATATGCAACTAATGAAGTTATTATGGAAATAATTCCAAACAATACGGTATTGGCCAACATGGCGGATGTGGTTGGTATATCCTCCACCGCTTTGTCTATCATTTCCCTGTCCGGGAGAAAATCTACAGCCAGGTTTAATATAAACCCGAGGGTAACAGCAAAACCGTTATTCACCATATGACCGATCATTCCGGCAAAAATTGAGTTTGTTTCCAAAACTAAATATCCAAAAACCAACCCTAATACTATGGGGCCAAGCAAATTATATATATTAAAATGAAAAAACCCAAACAAAATTGCTGAAAAAATGATAGCTTTTTTCTTTCCCATCCTCTCATATCCCGATAAAATAAAGCCCCTAAAAAATATTTCCTCACAAATGCCTGCCGATATAGAAATTATAAACATAAGCACCAAGTATTCATCTTTGCTCGTAGCCATAGGTAACTGTGGTATGTTCAAGTTTCCCAAAAAACTTATAATGGTCATTAACAGCACATTTCCGAAGACCGCTACAGGGTATACCAAAAGAGTGATACAGGCTATTAAAAAACCATGTTTAAAACTTATTTTATTTAGCCTGAGGACCTCTCTAATGCTCAGTTTTTTTGCTGCAATATATATTATCGGAGGTAAAAGTATAACTATGTATTGGGTGATTATTAATCCGCTTTGCAAATTTTTAACCTGAAAATAGACTCCTATTGTCCAGAATAGTGCTGCGCCTATAAGATATAATATATTTGCATCCAATACCCTCAGTTCTTTTCGATCCAACATAATTCTCTGCGCTCCTTTACCTGTCCCTGTCCGTGACGGCAAATACATACGGAATATTGCGATAATAATCGCCGTAGTTTAACCCATAACCGACAACAAACCTGTTTGGAATAGTAAAACCTGTATAATCCGGAACAAAGTTTGACTGTCTGCGCTCCGGCTTATCCAATAATACACAGCTTTTTATACCGGAAGGATTTTTCGTTTTCAGGTGATCCATCACATGCACCATTGTCAAGCCCGAATCTGCAATATCGTCCACTACCAACACATGGTAACCTGCCAGATCCCCCTCAATATCATTGGATATCTTTACTGTTCCGGTAGTTTGCGTTTCATGCCCGTAGCTGGATGCTATAATAAAATCTACCTTAACAGGGATATCTATTTTTCTGACCAAATCCGCTGTAAACACAAAACCTCCCCTAAGCAATGATACTATATATAAATTCTTGCCCCTGTAATCATTAGAAATTTGCTTTCCCAACTCACCGACCCTGCTAAGAATGTCTTCTTCTGAAAAGAGTATTTCCCATACCTTTTTATCTATGCTCATCCGGTTTCCTCCTCAATAGAAGTATATTGTAATATTAACATAGTATTGCAAATAACCAACCATGTCAAATGTTTGTTTAACAAATATTTCGACCTGTATCTATTTCATGATGGTATGCATTATAATTTATCATTTTTCAGCTGAATTAACAAAGACCTAATATCTTTTAATAAAACAATAATTACATTGAGGGAGTACTGTAGGGAAATCAAAACAATAAACAGAATCATTGTCAGAATAATAGAAGAATCCATTAAAATCCCTCCCATATAATATTATCCTAAAATGATTATATTACTTATTTCAATGTTTGAAAAGATTTTGGATTGCCTTGATTATTATTCAATGTTGTAAATAAAAAAAGCAGCATAGCTGCTTTCATCAAAGATAATCCTTGTTTTCTCAATTTCTGATTTTCTCCATTTTTGAAATTGAAACCTCGTATGCTACCTTGTTTTCTACATTTCCATCAGGATGCCTTTTTTGATATTGTCTGCTTTGAATTCTTCCCCAGATACGAATTTTATCCCCAACATCTAAGTTAGAAGAAAANCTGGCATTCCTCCCCCAAGCTATAGTCGGGATATAATCNGATTTGTTATAAAGCCTGTTTACCGCAATCAGCAGGTCTGTGATTTCCCTACCAAACGGGGTTTCTCTATAAACCGGTGGCTTACAGATATAGCCTTCTAGGAAAATTTTGTTTGGATTTTTAAATTCTTTCCCATCCTCAAAAAATGTAATGTGTTTAGCAAATACTGTTAAAACCAACCTGTTACTGTTATCAATAAATTTATTATAGGACCTTAACTGCCCTTCCACTTTTACTATATCACCATCTTTTAATCCCTCTTCGATTAGGAGTCTATCCGATACCGTTAGGGGTAACCTGTCCACCACATCACTCAACCTGGGTATTTCTATATTATATATATAGAACCCCTCACCATAAATCTCGTGGCTAAATTTTTTATCCCCTACAACCTTTCCTATTATGGTAACAACATTTGTATTAATAAGATGGTCCGATGCCATATTATCCCACTCTCCCTTCTATTCTTATGTTTATAACACTTTAAGACTAATATATAAACATGTTTATTCAGAGTGGGACTGAATTATGTTTTGTTTAATAAAAAGTTATTGATTGTCTATGTCTTATGCCGAATATAGGTTTTATCTGATAGCCGATACGATACCGCCAATTGGAACGTCCAGCAATAGACAGGCTGTAATCGCTGATAATGCGTTATAGATATCATGATTCCTCAACAAATTTGATACAATGGGATGTTCAAAGGGTTCTATCCCTATACCGGATAGTGTTGTTATGCCCCTTTGCAAACAGTAGTTAAAAGACGTTATAAAACCTATATCGATGCTGGAAGCATTGACTGTGGATTTTGAACCCAATCCATAAGTAATAACCAATATACTATCGCTATCTTTTAACATGTCCAGAGCATATTTGTCATCATAATTAACCAAGGCAATTTTTCCGGTGCGCAAGTTATCAAATAACTTCTTTTTAGACTTAACATAGCTGTCGATAGTTTCATGGAAATTAGGATAGTCTTCTTTGATATTCGTGTAGATTGCAACATCAAATTTAATCCCATGAACCTTTTCATGTTTTAATCTGTATGAAGACACTTCTATGACTACTATTTTTATGTCCTCTTCCGCCATTTTGTTTAAATAAAAATAAATATCTTCCGTAGCTAAGGTTGCAGGTTTTATCGGATATTTTTTTTCGCCGATTTTAATGTTCAAATTTCCTATCATTCCGCTCTTTACCCCGTAATTATTAACAATATGATGAATCAAATTAGCCGTTCTTATTTTCCCGCTTGTCCCGGTAACACCAACCACAAAAAATTTGTCTGATGGATAATCATAAAATTCGTTACATAATTCAGCGAGTATTTTTTTTGTGTTGCCAACCTTTTTTATTATACAATTTTTTTTATGTATATCCCTTTCTGTATAGATAATAATAGCCCCTTTTTGTATAGCTAAATCAATGAAATTGTTACCGTCCCGATTTTCTTCCCTTATGGCCACAAAAACATAGTCCTTTCTGACTCGCCTAAAGTTTGAAGTTATTCCTCTTACTTTTATGCCATCAATTAGCATCAATGTATCTCCTTCCGCTTCCATGGTAGGTCAGAATTAATTTATATTATGTTTTGTATTTCAGGATATAATTATGCAAATGAAAAGCCCCTCGCTATGCAAGGGGTTACTTGCTTTTTTGTCTACCTGTATGGTCAATATAGTAATTTTCCTTATAGATAAGTTCTGATACAGGCACAATTTCATAACCTTGACTTTGCAGTTTTTCAAGTACTAAAGGCAAAAATTCACTTACATATTTGGCGTTGTTGTGAAACAGTATTATGGAACCCTTCTTTACGTTTCTGGTAATACGGTCAACCACAGGTTGGGTTCCCATCTCCTTCCAATCCAGGGAATCCAGATCCCATTGGATGGTATAATAGCCCAGTTCTTCCGCCGTATCAATTAACAAATTATTGTAATCGCCAAAGGGTGGCCTAAAAACCACAGGGTCCTTACCNGTTATTGCTTTGATTTTATCCCCGGTAGTTTTAAGTTCTTTTTCTATTTCTTCCTTGGTTAATCTCGACATATGTGGATGTGTAGTTGAGTGGTTNCCTATTTCATGTCCCCTTTCGTGAATTTTTTTCGCCATATCCGGATATTTGTCTATCCAAAATGCTACTAAAAAAAATGTAGTCTTTACTTTATATTCATCCAGTGTGTCCAATATATCGTCGCTAAATTCATCACCCCAAGCAGCATCAAAGCTTATAGCTATTTTTTTATCTTTGGTTTCCACACAATATATAGGTAGCCTTCTTTGGTCCGAAAAAACGCTTACTATACCTTTATTTTTAACGATTATAGATAAAAAGAATCCAATTAGAACAATCACAATACATATCGCAATTAATACAGATTTTTTCCTCCAGACGTATATTTTCATTTCTTCCCCCCCCATAAAAAAATTATATTATAGTTTATTCTTTATAACCTGCTTTATGCATATTTTTAATTGGGGGTGTTTTTATTGTTTGAGATTGTCTCTTCTGCGTCCTTAGGTCTGGGGTTGTTTTTACTCGGCCTCAAATTTTTTACCGAGGGATTAAACCATTTTGTATCTAAAAGATTTAAACATATATTTATTAATCTGAAAGCACACCCTTTGTTGAGCATCCTGGCAGGTTGTCTGGTTACGGGAATTTTACAATCCAGTAGCGCCACAACCGTTATTTTGATCGGGTTTGTCCAGGCCAATTTGCTCACACTTCATCAGGCCGTGCCAATCATTATGGGTATTAATATAGGAACCACGATAACATCCCAGTTGATAGCATTTAACATGGGTAAATACAGTTTTGTTCTCTTCCCGGCCGGTGTACTGATTAGCCTAATGTCAAAAAATAAAAAAAAACGCTGTATAGGGGAAATATTGATGGGTTTTTCTCTTGTTTTTATTGGCATTGAACTGTTAACGAAAGGTCTTTCGCCATTAAAAAATATATTGAAATTTCAACAAATTTTAGGACAATTCGGAAACACACCTTTACTCGGGATCCTGATGGGATTTTTAGCTGTATCTGTTTTACAGAGCAGTAGCACAGGTGTGGCAATTTTACAAACATTAGCCGAAATAGGAACAATATCTATTTACCCTGCTGTTTCCATTATGTTGGGAATGAATGTGGGCACCTGTGTAACAGCCGTAATATCCAGCTTACCACTTGGTAAATCCGCCAAACAAACGGCCCTTGTACATTTTTTCTTTAATGTGGCCGGTTTAATTCTAGTTTTCCCTTTTTTAAACCTATTATGTAAAGTTTCGGTTGATTTATCCCCCTTCAATTTATCAAGACAAATTGCCAATGCGCATACGATATTCAATGTTTTCAGCACATTGGTTTTCCTTCCCTTTACAAAGGTTTTTATAAACATAGCAGAGCTGGTCATTAAACAATAAAAACAACTTCAAATTTTGGTATAGTTCATTAATCCTTGAAAAAGCTTCTACTATATTCATATTTAAAAACGGTTATACTATATATGCAATATCGTCACCTGACCTGAAAGGTTATGGAAGATGTTGCCGGGCCATTATTTAATTCATGTGAGGAGGAGAAACCTATGCCTTCGAGAAATCAGATTATTGTTCCGGAAGCACGTGAAGCTCTGAATCAAATGAAATTAGAAATTGCCAGAGAACTGGGTATGCCGAATTACGATGAAATTGATAAAGGCGAACTACCATCCAGACAAAATGGTTATGTCGGAGGTTTTATGACCAAACGTTTGGTCGAAATGGCCCAGAAACAGATGAGTGAAAAATAACCGCATTAATCACTAAACAACATTAATCACCGAGTGTACAGCAAAACAATTCGGTAAAAGATTCAGCAAAAAAAGATGCTTTTTAGCATCTTTTTTTGCCGATAAACAAAACCCTATAAAATATAAGAGGATTTTTTACTGTCAACGTCAAATATATTAGATATCCGAAAAGGCATCCCGGTATAAGAATGTCTATAATAGATAATATTTTTGCTAAAATAAAATGTTAAAAAGGGGTATCCCCATGTTTACTGACAGCTCCAAACAATTGGCAAAATTTAAATTATTATTGCTTTATATAATACATCATATTGGATCTCCGGTATCAAACATACAGTTAACACAATTTGTTCTGGAAAACAATATTATGGATTATTTTATGCTTCAACAATTTTTGAGTGAACTGAAGGATTCAAAATTCATTATAGANGAGTTTAAGGATAAGGAACATATCTTTACTATTACCAATATGGGTAAAAACACCTTGAACTACTTTACAGACCATATACCCGAATCAAAAATTGAACATGTTAACAAATTACTGAACATTCGAAAAGAAAAACTTATATTGAATGCACAAATTACAGCAGATTACATAAAATTAAAAAATAATGAATATTTAGCGAGACTAAAAGCAACAGAAAAGGATTTACCTATTATCAATCTGGAACTGAACGTGGTTAATAACAGGCAAGCAAAACAAATTTGCGAGAAATGGCTTGAAAATGCACCGAGTTTTTATAACCGGATAATAAATATGTTGATTGAGTAAATGTCATCAGGTACTCTTGATAACGCTGGTAGGTTCTCTTCCTACCGGTATACTCTTGACCACTGTTTTTTTATCAATATCAATTATATCTACCGTATTTCGTCCCATGCTTGTAACAAATAATCTGCCTCTTTTATTATCCAATTCAACTCCATGAGGCATGGGACTAACCCCTATGCTATCACTATACCGATTATTTTCCAAATCGTAAATATGGACACAATCCATATCAAAATCCGTAACATACAAATATTGATTCTTGTTATCACTGATTACCTCAATAGGCATTTTGCCTACATATATTTCCATCTTTTCCTTTAAGGTATCCACCTCATGAATACATATTCTCCCGCCCCTGCAAAATTGATTATTATAGTTAACTACATATAAAAGCTCCCCATCACTGTCTATTCGCAGGTTCCATGGATTGCATTGTACCCTATGATCTTTAACTTTTTCGTTGGTTCTGGTCGAAATTTCAGTTATTTCTCCGGATCCGTAATTACCTACAAAAATCCTTTCTTCATTATTTGTTATGGCCATGCCATGTGGCATTTCTCCGGTAGGTAGTTGTATAATCAAACTTAATTTATCCATGTTCAGCACCGAAACACTGTTGGAATCAGTATTTGCCACATATATATGCCCGTACTTCGGACAAAGTATGATCTGACTCGGACAACTCCCCACAAAAATGGTATCTATAATTTTCACTCTAACTAAATCAATTATAGAAACGCTGTTGTTCCAACTATTTGGAACGTATAACAGTTTTTTTTTGCGGTGCAAAGCCATATGATGGGGTCCAAATTGCGGGGACGAAAAGTGATGTCCGCCTTCATATAGTTTTATTTTTCGGACCTCTTCGCCTTGCACCAGGTTTACAATGGAAATGGAATCTTCAAAAAAATTAGAAACTACTAAGGTGTCATCAGTTAAACATTTCATTCAACCACATCCCTATAACTGAAATAGTTTGATACAAATACTATATTTATTATATTATGATTGCTATATGGATGTGTGAATGATTTAAGGGTGTTATAATGTCCTGTTTTTCAAAATTTTTCTTACCTCTCCTATCATATATAAAGAACCTGCAAATATAATAGCTTCATCTCGGTTTGTTACCTTCAGAGCCATTTTTATTGCCTCCTTAATATCCTCATAAAAATAGGTTTCCTTTCCAAACGTTCTAAGCTCCTTAGCCAAATCAGACGCTTTCATTGCTCTGGGATTGTCCGGCCTGGTAGCTATAACCCTATCTGCCAATGGTATCAGGTCTTCTAACACAGCTTTTACATCTTTGTCCTGGAGCATTCCCACAACAAAGGTTATTTTATAATCCTTTAATAAAATTTCTATATTTTTTTTCAAGGAATCCGCACCGTGTAGATTATGTGCACCATCAATAATAATTAACGGTTCTTTTTGCAGCACCTCAAAGCGCCCTGCCCATTTCGTGTTGTTGAGCCCCCTTAAAATCGCTCCGTCACTGATATTAATATTTCTATGTTCCTTTAAAATTTCAATTGCGCCAAGGGCCGTGCATGCGTTATATATTTGATGAAGTCCTGCCAATTTTATTTTTACATTATTATA
>JGI24707J26582_10002554_pt1 | contig 13548 bp, 12 predicted proteins | sample BioPla1DNA1_FD_26582 | JGI IMG/M metagenome (IMG submission 26582) | reverse complement strand
ATTTTCTCCTCCATTTAGTTATTTTAATTTTCAGTAGTTATTCTATATCCCTGCCAGGGCCTGGTCCAGATCAGCGATTATATCATCTGCATCCTCCAGGCCTGCAGATATCCGCAATAATTTACTACTCATCCCCAGTTTCCTCAAATCTTCTTTTGAATAATCCCTGTGGGTCATAAAAAAGGGATATTCAATCAGGGTCTCTGTATCGCCAAGGCTTACTGCCAGTTTAATCATTTTTAGTCTATCCACAAATACTCTGGCCTCCTCCAGTCCAGCCTTCAGTTCAAAGCTGAGCATGGCCCCGGGCCCTTTCATCTGTCTCCTGGCCAGTTCCTGCCTTTCANTGCCGGTTAATCCGGGATAAAAAACCTTCTGGACCTTATCATGTTCTGCCAGATATTCTGCCACCTTCCTGGCATTTTCCTGGTGTTTCTCCATCCTNATCCCCAGTGTCTTCAGACCCCGCAATATCAACCAGGCATTAAAGGGNCTCAGGACACCTCCGAATTCGGTCATGTANTCAAATTTGAGACTCTGTATATAATCCTCCTCTTTCGCTACCGCTACTCCCCCCAGGACATCCCCATGGCCATTAAGATATTTGGTGGCACTATGAACCACCACATCAGCTCCCAGCTCCAGCGGTCTCTGCAGGTAGGGAGTAGCAAAGGTATTATCAACAACAATTTTTATATCCTTATCCCCGGCCAGTTCAGCTATGGCTTTTATATCGATCAAGTCCAGATTAGGATTGGCAGGGGTCTCAAAGTAGATTACCCGGACTTCATCACTCTCATCACCTAAATATTCTTCCAGTTTATCCACTGCAGTCAAATCCATAAATTCACTCTTAATACCATAAGCAGGCAATAGCTTTTTAATCACATTATAGCTGGAACCATAAAGGACCTGGTGGGCTATAATCTTATCTCCGGGCTTTAAAAGGGAAAATAAAACTGAACTGATTGCAGCCATACCCGTAGCAAAGACAACACTATCTACCCCGCCTTCCAGGAGGGCCATCTTTCTTTCCAGCTCCCGGAGATTGGGGTTATTGCCCCTGGTATAGACATAATCATCACAATCAAAGGAGAAGGTCCTTTCAGCATGGTCCAGATTATCAAAGGTAAAGGTAGAGGTCATAAAAACCGGCGAATTCAAAGCATTGGCAGGCTTCCTTTCCTCACCCTCACCATGTATAGCCAGGGTATTGAAACCTTTTTTCAGGATTTTATCTTCTTTCAAATTTAACCCTTCTTTCTCTTATAAACAGCTTATTTCAAATCTTATTTTTTTATATATTTCAGGGCATTGTCTATCAGAACAACCCTGCTGCCGATCTGTTTAATTCCATGCCAGGGAATCAGGAATCTGTTATTTTTACTGCCCAGAATTATGGCTTCCACCTGGCCGGTACTGGCCTCCATTATAATATCCACCTTCCTATCCACCTTCCTGATTTTCCCCAATCGTCTTCCTTCCAGATCGATAACCTCTTTCCCGATTATATCTTTCAGCAGCAATTTGATCACTCCTTAAACCCCGGTATGACCAAATCCTCCCTTGCCCCGTTTACTGTCTGAAAGCTCTTCTACTTCTTCCCATTCTATCTGATAGATTTTATGTATGATCAATTGGGCAATCCGGTCACCCTTATTTATCTTGAAATCCTCTTTTCCATGATTTATTAAAATTACCCCTAATTCACCCCGGTAGCCAGGATCGATTACCCCCACACTATTCAATACCGAAATTCCATGTTTTAAAGCCAGTCCACTCCTTGGATAAACAAATCCCCCATATCCCTGGGGGATAGCCAGCTTTATCCCTGTCTTGATTAGCCTGGACTCTCCGCTTTTAATTATTGCCTCCTCTGCTGACATCAAATCCAGGCCGACATCTTCCCCAACATGCTGATAGGCAGGCAAAGGTAAACTCTTATCCAACCGCACAATCTCAATCTTCATCCAATACACCTCTTTTTCTAAAATTTAAACTAAAAATTTTTTTATAGCAATAACTGTATAAACTATTTTATCACAGAATGCTCCTTTTAAAAAGTCCTTCACTCCTGGATCAATTGAGAGACAGTTACAAATTTATAGCCCCGTTGTTTCAGGATATCTATTATATTATCAAGGGCTGCCAGACTCGGTTCAGTTGGATGCATCAGGATTATCCCTCCATCATCAATCTTATTTACCGCCCGCTGTACGATGATTTCCGGTGCCGGCCTTTGCCAGTCTATGGTATCTGCAGACCACATGATAGTCTTATAACCAATACTGTTCACGATACTGCTAATCCTATCATCCACTTCACCATAGGGAGGGGCAAAGAGATTATTCCTCTGACCGGTTATCTGGTAAATCACCTCTTCATTTTTCTTGATTAATTCAACCAACCCATCCCTGGATAGCTTTGCCGGATGCTGGTGGCTATAGCCATGATTCCCAATCTCGTGACCCTTAACAGCCATTAATTTTAAGAGTTCCTTATTCTTCTGTGCCCACTGGCCGGTCACAAAAAAGGTAGCCCTGACCTGCCTTTCCTCCATTATCTTTAACATACCTGGAATAAATTCCTCGCCCCAGTCCACATTGATGGTCAGGGCAATCTGATTCCTGCCCCGTATACCATGATAATAGGGCCTTTCCGGAGCTGTGTTCACCGGAACAACCAGTTCATTACCCACTATCCCGGCAATCAATCCCAGAAGAAAACTAAAAAGGAGGATATATTTACGCAACATCAGGCACCACCTCTGCTCTCCTGGCTTACCTGCCTGCCGGAATGGGGTTCAATATAATAATTGTCCTTATAAACCAGTTCTGACAGGGGTACAATCTTATAGCCTCTTTCCCTGAAAAGGGGTATAAGCTGCCTCAAGGCTGCCGGTGTCTCCGGGGCATTATTGTGCATCAGGATTATATCTCCACTCTCTGCCTGCAGGACCCTCTGGACAATTTTATCCACTCCCGGTTCCATCCAGTCCAGAGAATCAATACTCCACTGTATGACCTGATATCCCAATTCATTGGCTGCCCTGATCACATTATTATTATATTCCCCAAAAGGAGGCCGGAAAAAAACAGGTCTTTTACCAATCAATTTTTCAATTAGATCTGAAGTGGATTCCAATTCTTCCCTTATCTTTTCCTTAGACAACTGGTTGAAATGAGGATGAGTATAGGAGTGATTGCCTATCTCATGACCTTCTGCAGCAATCTTCCGGACCAGGTCCGGATATTTTTCCAGCCAATAACCGGCAAAAAAGAAGGTAATCTTTACATTATGCTCCCGCAATATCTGCAGAATCTCCTCTGTATAATTAGCCCCCCAGGTACCATCAAGGGTTATGGCTATCAGCTTATCATCCCTGGCTACCTTGTAGATGGGAACCAGTCTCTGATTTAATACCGGTATGGCCTCACCATATTTATTACCCATCAAAAACCCTAGGGTAAAGAACACCAGTATTACCACCAGGGAGAAAAACAGAATAAAATTCTTACCTGGAGTAAGAATCAGTTTCATGGCAATCCCCCGCCTTCATCTTTAATCAGTGGCCCTGCTGAGACCAGGTAAAAATCACCACTGCTTAAATCTATGCAGAAGTTCCTGTATATATTCTTAATTTCCTCTACCCTNTGCTGCATACCTGGAGCTGACAAACCATATATATTTATAGAATAAGCAAAATCAAGAGGTGTATATATAAAATGTTCCTNACTATAATCCTGAAACCCTATAAAATTTTACTTTCCATAATCTTAATCTTCTTTTTTGCCTTATTGATCTTAAATTATCGAAGCAGTACCTCCTTACCCTCCCATACTACTGATATGGATTTCATCGTTGTCGTAGATGCAGGCCATGGTGGTATAGATACTGGAACCAGCCATGGAGATATCCTGGAAAAGGATATCAATCTTGCAATCGCTAAATATCTCTATGAAGAACTCAGGAAGGTTAATATTATCCCCATCATGACCAGGACGGAAGATAAACTCTATGAGAGTGACAGAAATAAGGACCTGAGGCAACGACCCAAAATTGCCAATAATGTAAAGGCTGATCTCTTTATCAGCATACATGCCAATAATTTTCCTTCCAGCAAAACAGCTGGCAGCCAGATTTTCTATAAAATTAATTCTAAGGAAAGCCTGGAACTTGCAGAATTTATACAGAAGGAGCTGGATATTTTGCGGGATGAGAACAGGCGGGTCCTGAAAAAGGGGGATTATTATGTTCTCAATGTCATAAAATGTCCCGGTGTCCTTATTGAAGCCGGTTTTTTATCAAATCCGGAAGACAGGAAATTGCTGACTGACCCGGGCTATCAGCAACAACTTGCTAAAGCCATCAAGGATGGCATTATAAACTATTTTCAGGAAAACTTCAGCAAGGGAGAAAGGGAAAAGGAAGTAAATACCCAGGTTGTAAGCAATACACTAAAAAATGTTGCTACCAACAGCCTATATTATCTATATTATGGCAGCCAGAACCCTGGCCTGATAAAAAACAAAATGTCCTTCCCTGCTGCCAATTTCTTTAAGGAACAATATTCCCGGCTGAATTTCCAGGAGATTATGGCCATCTCAGCCCTGGAACAATTGAAAGAACCACCGATAGGCTTATATTCTCCACTTCCTCCCGGGACCAGTATCAACTCCCTGCAGGTTGAAAACAGGCTGGCAATAGTAGATCTCTCCTTGCCAGAAAATTTCTGTTTCAATCAAGGGGCAGAAACTGAATTTTATGCCATCGAGGCCATCAGTAAGACCCTGCTCTCCATCAATGGCATAGAAGGAGTGGAGATATTGATAGATGGCAAAAAAGAGCAAAGTCCTGGAGGCCATATTCTACTTGATGGAATTATTAAGTAGAATAAAGTATAAATATTAACTATTAAAGCTGGATTTTAAGGCAACATTATTTAGTCAAATCGATAAATAAATTTAACCAAATAGAAAAAGAGGCCCTGGAAGGCCTCTTTATTTAATCTATATAAATCAAAGTGTAAAGACATGATTCCCTATTGTAACTGTTCTCCTTCTTGTTTCAAACCACCACTGATATGCGGCTGTGCGTGGATTATAGAAATAAAGGGAACCCATAGTGGGATCTGTTCCATTCAGAGCCTCGCGGGCAGCTTTATAGGATGTACTATTAGGCTTCAGGTTAATCTGGCCGTCATTGACACAGGAAAATTGATTCTTCTGGTAAATGACCTCCCTGATGGTATTGGGAAAGTAAGGATCAAGAACCCGGTTGATAACGACAGCACCGACAGCCACCTGGCCGATAAAGGGTTCACCCCTGGCTTCTCCATGGATTACCCGGGCCAGCAGTTCTAAATCTTCATCGGTTATTGTTTTGGCCAGAACCTGTCTTGGTGTCAGATTTATGATAGGCAATCTAAGAGTCTCTCCAATGCGGATGCTACTATTTTCCTTATTATTAAGAGCCATTATTACCCCGATAGAGGTATTAAAACTTCGGGCCAGATCGTACAGGGTATCCCCTACACCTACATGATAAGTTATAATCTTGTCTTCGGGTATATGGCTGACATCAGGCAGTTTTTGGTCAGGATTGACCCGGACAGAATAAACCTCACCTACGTCCAGCTTGAAATCATCCCTCTTCATCTTTTTCTCAATCAAGCGGTAAGTCCAGCCAGGCCCTATTACTTCATTTTTCTTCTTTGGTATTAATAATTCCTGACCCACCCGTATCATAGAATTCCAGTGAAGGTCGTTCAATTCCAGTAATTCCCTGGTAGACACTCCATAATCAGCGGCTATCTCGCTTAAAGTATCACCTTCCTGAATTACATAGATGAGACTAAACTCAGGAATGGCAAGTACTGTTATGGAAAAAGTTAATAAAATAAGTAACAGGGAAAAATGTAGCAATCTCATTCTAGATATCCTCCTTAATAATCGTCTTTATGTTTTTTCGTTCAACTGGACATCCAGCTGGTAGTGAGTTCAGGAATATCCTGCCGTATTTCTTTGTAATCAGGCGATTATCAAAAGAGATGATAAAACCNTTATCCTGTTTTGATCTGATTAAACGGCCAAAACCCTGTTTAAATTTAATTACCGCCCATGGTAAACTATACTCCATAAAAGGATTTTTTCCTTCTTTTTTTAACATTTCCATCCGGGCTGCTGTTACCGGCTCAGTAGGAACAGGGAATGGGAGACGCATGATTATCAGGCATTGCAGTCTATCCCCCTTGATATCAACCCCTTCCCAAAAACTATCTGTGCCGAAGATTATCTGCCGGTCATTTTCCTTAAATTTTTCCAGAATATAATTACGGGGATAGGTGCCCTGGGCCAGCAGATTTATGCCCTTTTCCTGCAGGGGGGCATTTAATTTATCGACACAATAATTTAACATAGTATATGCTGTGAACAAAACCATTGTTCTTCCGCCAATTTTCATCAGTAATTCCTGTAGATAATCTAAAATATTTTCCAGAAATTCAGGGGAATTTGCCTCTGGTATATCATCAGGTATAATCATCCGGGCCTGTTTTGCATAATCAAAGGGTGATTCAACTTCCAGGGTATCGCTTTTATCCAGTCCCAGGCTTTCTTTAAAAAATTTAAAGTCTTTATTAATTGAAAGTGTAGCAGAGGTCAGGACAAGAGTATCCAGGCTGTCCCAGAGCAGTTCATTCAAAAGATCAGAGATATCCAGAGGGGCATTTTCCTGATTGTAGACCTCTTCCTGTCTCTTCTCTATCCAGAAAACATACTGGGGATCATCAGCCTGCAGATTAAAGTCCAGATTATTAGCAAACATTTGCACCCTCATTATAAAGGATTCCAGTTCCATTAGAAGCTCATCAAAACCATAAAGGGTAGAAGAGTCAAGTTTCAGGATTTCCTCATATAGTTCATTCAGATAAAGCCCTAATTTCTGTAATTCTACCTGAAACCTTTCACCATGCTCCTCCAATTCCCGCCAGGCCTGACTCTCTTTCAACCCTGTATCGACCCTGATTATCTTCTCCTCATCAGTAATAATATTTTTAAAATTATTGAAATATCCTGCCTTTAGGTCATTGATTTTCAGTATCTGGGGGATAATCTTATTATCAATCCTGTTTAAAAAATCTCCCTTATCCTTAAACTTGGCCAGTTTCTCCCGTAACCTGGGTACCAGGGAAAACTTATTCTGGTAGAGGCGCTGAAAATACTTGTTGATCCCGCTAACATAAAAGGGTTTTCCCAGGTGGCTCGTGGCGGTATCTACCAGATTGTGGGCCTCATCTATAATCAGCCGCCTGTATTTAGGTAATATTCCTGTATCGCTTCCACCACTTTCATATTTCAGGACTGCATCTGATAATAAGAGGTGGTGATTTACTATCAGAAGATCGGCACTGAAGATCTCCTTCCTGGCCTCCATAAAAAAACAGCTATCGAAATAAGGGCAATTGGTCCGCAGACAGAGGTCACTCTCTGAAGCCAACTCTTCCCAAATTTCCGGGCTGATAACAAAATTTATATCTGACCTGCTACCTACCCCTGTTTCCTCCAGCCAGTTTAATACCTTAATTAACTCCAGCCGTCTATCTGGCTCATCCAGGAAAAGTTCAGCAGACCTATCTTCCAGATTCTTCTGCTTCCTTTTGCAGACATAATTGCCCCGGCCCTTTACCAGGACTGCCTTAAAGGAAAAGGGCAGGACTTTTTTCAGCAAGACCAGGTCTTTGTCTATTAACTGTTCCTGTAAATTGATGGTGTTTGTAGAAACCACCACTGGCTGCTCATTAAAATTGGCCCAATACAGGGCAGGGATAAGGTAGGCAAAGGACTTGCCGGTACCGGTACCGGCTTCAATGAAGTAGCTCTTATGTTCATTAAAGGAATTAATTAGGGCTTTAACCACCTTAATCTGTTGTTCCCTGTACTCATAGTCCTTCAGCTTTTGATCCAGTTCACCACCGGGTTCAAAAAGAGAGATTATCTCTCCTTCATCCAGTTCCACTTCTTCCCTGGGTATTTTAGGTTCAACCACCACATAGATCTCATCAAGCTGATTATTTATGATTGCAAACCCAATTCCGTTATTACCGGCCCTGGAGGCAACCCGGATATCAGCAGCAGATGGTTCCAGGAATCCGGAGGGATGATTATGGATGATTACTGTCCCTGGTTTCAGATCATTAATAATGGCAGGTACCATCTCCTTATTTCCTCTGGCCAGTAGATTATAATCATTAATCTTACCAGAGTCTCGGTCAATAAACCCCAGGATGAAGACCTCCTGCCCGTTACTATCAGCTATATCTTTTCTTATACTCTCAATTATATTTTCCTCCATAAGATCAGTAATTTCCACAGTTATCTTTCTCCTATCAAGACTTTATTTAAAAGGCAAATATCTACAGGTGTAAAACTTATGAAACTTAACTTTTATTATAACACGAATTTCTTTAAAATTCGAGACTTATTCCATTACCATAGCCGGATACCATATCCTTTCAAAAAACCCATAAAATCAAAAAAACATAAACTAGAAGCTAGTTTATGTTTTACTTACAGATTATTAAATTTTTGTACCCTTGTTAATTGTCCTCTGCTTCTTTAAGGGCCTCTTTTCTGGATAGATTTATCCTACCCTGTCTATCGATTTCTATAACCTTTACCGGTATCTTATCACCTAACTCTACAACATCTTCTACCTTGTTTACACGATAATCGGCCAGCTGGGAAATGTGCACAAGCCCTTCCTTACCTGGTAAAAATTCCACAAAGGCACCAAAATTCATGATTCTTTTTACTACACCCTCATAGAGTTCTCCCACTACAACATCACGGGTCAGGTCATGGATCATCTTTACTGCTTTTTCTCCGGCTTCACGGGTATCAGACATTATATATACTGTCCCATCATCTTCTATATCGATGGTAACTCCAGTTTCGTCAATAATACCATTGATGGTCTTACCGCCAGGGCCGATAACGAATCTGATTTTCTCAGGATCAATTTTCATTGTTGTCATCAGAGGTGCATATGGTGAAAGTTCTGGTCTTGGTTTATCGATAACCTTCAGCATCTCATCAAGGATATATAATCTGCCAGCTCTGGCCTGTTCCAGGGCCCTGGTCAAGATATCCTTTGAGATACCGGTGATTTTTATATCCATCTGGATTGATGTAATACCCTTACTGGTACCGGCAACCTTGAAATCCATGTCCCCGTAAAAATCCTCCAGACCCTGGATATCAGAAAGGATGCTGATTTTATCATCTTCCTTAATCAGACCCATGGCAATACCGGCAACAGGAGCCTTAATCGGCACACCGGCATCCATCAAAGCAAGTGTACTGCCACAGATACTGGCCTGGGAACTGGAACCATTTGACTCCAGAACCTCAGAAACTACCCTGATTGTATAGGGGAACTCTTCCTGTGATGGTAACATCGGTAACAGGGCTCTTTCTCCCAGAGCACCATGGCCAATCTCTCTTCTGCCCGGTGAACGAAGGGGACCTGTTTCTCCAACACAGAAGGGCGGGAAATTATAGTGATGCATATAACGCTTTGTCTCATCTTCACCTAATCCAAAGAGGACCTGCTCATCTGAAATAGTGCCAAGGGTGACAATACTCATTACCTGGGTCTGGCCTCTGGTGAAAACACCTGACCCATGGACCCTTGGAATTACCCCTACCTCACACCATATTGGCCTGATTTCTTCCGGAGTTCTGCCATCAGGCCGGATTCCCTCTCCGGTAATCATCTTCCGCACCAGTTCCTGGGTAATATCATCAAGTATTTTACCGACCTGTTTTATCTTTTCATCACTATCTTCCAGGTCAGCAAACTTCTCCTTAAAATATTCTTTTGTCTCATCCTTAACTGCATCTATTTCTGTGTTTCTGGTTAACTTTTCAAAGTTCCTGATAGCTTTATCCATTTTATCTGTTGCATAGGCTCGTACCTCTGCTACCAGTTCAGGATCAATTTCCGGAACTTCAAAGGTTATTTTCTCCTTACCTGCTTCTGCCACAATCTCTTCCTGGAAAGCAACCAGTTTCTTAATCTCTTCATGGGCAAATTCAATAGCTTCTATCATCTTTTCTTCGGGGATCTCATTGGCACCTGCCTCAACCATCAGAACAGCTTCACTGGTACCGGCCACTACAAGATCCAGTTGGCTTTTCTCCCTGTCTTCTTCTCCAGGATTCAGAATAAATTCTCCATCCACCAGGCCAACCTTAACACCGGCTATAGGACCACCAAAGGGTATATCAGACAGCATCAGGGCTGCTGAAGCACCATTCATTGCCAGCACATCAGGTTCACAGTCACCATCGACCGAAAGCACTGTACAGATTATCTGCACATCGTGTCTGAAACCATCGGGGAATAGAGGGCGTAAGGGGCGGTCAATCAGGCGGGCTGCCAGTGTAGCTACATCCCTTGGTTTACCCTCCCTGCGGGTAATGCTGCCTGGAATTTTACCAATAGCATACTCCCTCTCCTCATAGTTAACCATTAATGGAAAAAAATCAATACCTTCCCGGGGTTCGGACATGGCCGCTGTTACCAGTACAGTGGTATTTCCATAACTCATAAGAACAGCACCATTGGCCTGTTTAGCTAATTTACCTGCTTCAATCCTGAAAGGTCTTCCGGCTACTTCTATTTCCCAGGATTTGTACATAAAAAAAACCTCCTTTATTACTTTATTATTATGTCCATTTCTGCTTATATCATAAATAATTACAAGAAAACATATGTAAGTTTAGCTGTAGACAATTAAGAGAAAGAGCGGTAATAACCGCTCTTTAATCCTCTTACTAATCGCCTTTAACCGCGAATTCCTAAGCGAGAGATTAGTTCGCGGTAACGATTAATATCCTTGTTCTTAAGATATTTTAATAACCTTTTTCTCTGACCTACCATTTTTAATAACCCTCTACGGGAATGGTAATCCTTTTTATGGACCTTTAAATGTTCGGTAAGCAAAGAAATCCGGGCAGTTAAAAGGGCAATCTGAACCTCTGGTGATCCTGTATCCCCTTCTTTGAGTTGATATTCTTTAATGATTTCTGCTTTAGTTTCTTTAGTTAACATACCCTTCACCTCCTTATCCTTATTAAACACCATAAGCCAAGAAATGCGTTGGAGGAACGCAAAAACCTAGCTAATGGCTTATCACTTTAATTTTAACATAAAAGATTTTCTGTGTAAAGAATATCTTTTTTAATCTGTTCTGCCAATTCATCAGAACTCTCGAAAGTCATCTCTCCCCTGATGCGCTGGACCAGTTCAATGGAAAGATGTTCAAAATATATATCCCTGGCAGGGAAATCCATGATATGGGCCTCTATGGTAAAATCAGAGCCTGGAAAGGTAGGATTATTACCAAAATTCACAACAGCCCGGTATTTTTCCCCTTTATACAGTACATAGGATGCATAAACACCTTCTGGAGGCAGGACATAATCCTCATCAAGCTTCATATTAGCCGTAGGAAAACCCATGGTTTTTCCCCTTCCCTTTCCCTTGACTACCTTACCGTCCAGACGGTAATACCTGCCAAGGTATTCAGGGACCTCTTCTACCCTTCCCTTTTCTATTAATTCCCTGATCAAAGTACTGGAAACCCTTTTGTCCCCTATTTTAATATTTTCCACACAGGTGATTTCAAAACCAGCAGTTTCAGCTATTTTCTGCAGTTTATCCAGAGTCCCCTCACCCTTATAACCAAGGCTGAAATCCTCTCCAACCACCAGATGAAGCATGTTAAATTTTTCCAGCAAATAATCCCTGACAAATTTTTCATATACAATACTGGCAAATTCCAGGGTAAATTTCTGTTCCAGATAATAATCCAGATTTAAACTGGATAACAATTCTATCTTCTGCCGTGTAGAAAGGATTGCCCTGGGAGCAATAGCAGGTTTTAATACCTTCAATGGATTTGGATTAAAGGTATAGATACCGACAGGGAGCTGTTTCTCTTTCCCAATCTCCTTAGCTTTATTGATAATAGTTTGATGCCCAAGGTGCAATCCATCGAAGACACCGATGGTAAGTACCATGGGACCAGTATTTACATTGTTAAAATTACTACTCTTTATTACTTCCATAAAGCATCACCTGTTTTTAGCATAGCAACAATTGGATAGAAAATTATTTCTGAATGCTCCTTTCTATATTTAAAACCCGTAGTGGTTTACATTCAAAATGATTATTATCTTTAAAAAATATCTTGCTGATAGAGATCAAGATATCCTCATAATAAACGGAAACTAGCCTGTCTTTCTTTATATCCTTCCTCAGTTCAGCGGGTATCTCCCGAAAATTATGCCTGTATAAGGTCACACCATTTCTGGCAAAATTGAGGGCTTCCTCTTTTATGTATAGCATGGGATAATTTAAGGGATAATCTGCAGGTAAGATATTTTCCCTGCCTGTATTTCTCAGCTCTTCCAGGCTGACAGCCTTATTGATACTGAAAGGTCCCGATTTGCTTCGTATCAGTTCAGACAAATGGGCTCCTACCTGCAGCTCTTCACCAATATCTGCAGCCAGGGTTCTGATATAGGTGCCCGGGGAGCACAAAACCCGTATTTTGAACTGTGGCAGCTCTACGTCCAGTAGTTCCAGCTCCTTGATTTGAACCTGGCGGGGCTTCCTCTCCACCTCTTTACCTTCCCTGGCCAGCTGGTACAACCTTATACCCTCATGGTGTACTGCCGAATACATGGGGGGAATCTGCTCAATATCCCCAATAAATTTCTGCAAAACCATCTCAATATCCCTCAGACCCAGCTGCCGCCATCCTTCATTTTCCTCCAGGATTTTTCCTTCTGCATCCAGGGTATCGGTGGTCTGGCCAAGGGTGATTGTAGCCAGGTATTCCTTTTCTTCTTCAGGAATAAAGGGGATTATTTTTGTGGCCTTTCCCAGGCAGACGGGTAAAACTCCCTTTGCTGCAGGATCAAGGGTACCGGTATGGCCTGCCTTTTTACAGGACAATATTTTCTTTACTTCAGCTACAACCTGATAAGAAGTGAGACCTGCAGGCTTATTGATGTTGACTATACCAGTAATTTCAGACATATTCCTTCACCTTTTGCAGGACCAGCTCCACTGCCTGATCAATGCCTTTATTAATAGTACAACCGGCAGCACGGGGATGGCCTCCGCCTCCAAAATATGCTGCAACCTCATTAACTGGACAGTATTCATTGGAGCGAAAACTGACCCTGGTTATATTTTCTTCCTCTTCGATGAAGGATATCCCTACCTCTACCCCGTAAATATCCCGGGCATAGTTAACCAGGCCAGAACTTTCACTTATTTCCGCCCCGCTCTCCTCTAACATCCCCTGTTCCACCCGCAGATAGGCAACCTTTCCATCTGCAGATATTTCCAGGGAAGAAAGGGCCTGGCCCAGTAGTTTCAGGACACTATAATGGTAATTTGAAAACATGGCCCTGTTTATTCCGTAAACATCTATACCTGTTTCCATTAACTCAGCCATGATTCTAAAGACAC
>JGI24707J26582_10002553_pt1 | contig 13554 bp, 12 predicted proteins | sample BioPla1DNA1_FD_26582 | JGI IMG/M metagenome (IMG submission 26582) | reverse complement strand
CTAAATCTCCTGCCATATCTTGAAATGTCTGCTCTACGATCATCTCCCTTAATATAATTTGAAGAGGATATAATGCCCGATCTTTAAAATAAATCATTGGGGCAAAATAAGAATTCCAATGTCCTACGGCATAAAAAAGACCGATGGTAGCAATTACTGGTTTTGAAAGAGGTAAAACAATTTTTAGATAAATTTGAAGATCGTTTCCTCCGTCAATTCGTACAGATTCAAAAATCTCTTCTGGCAATCCTTGCATATAGGTACGAACAATGATCATATTGTAAGTACTAATGGCCCCAGGTATAACAATGGCCCATATGGTATTATACATCCCTAACCATTTTATTAGTAAAAAATTAGGTATTAAGCCACCACTGAAAAACATTGTTAAAACCACTAATATGGATATGGCATCTCTAAAAATAAGTTCTTTTCGCGAAAGGCAAAAAGCCAAGGTACAGGTAAATACTAAATTAATACTAGTACCAACAACGGTATATAGTATGGTGTTTTTATACGCCGTCCAAAAAAATTCATTTCCCATTACTTCTGCATAGGCTCCAAAGTTAAAACCTTTAGGAATGATTTTTACCATATTAGCCTGCACAAATTCTGAAGAACTAAAAGAGATAGCAACTACATACAAGAGTGGATAAAGAGTGATGCAGATAATAATTGTCATCAATAGGGTATTAATGATGTCAAAAGCATTAAACTTTTTATACGTTTTCGTCATGATTCCAAGGCACCTCCTTACCACAAACTTGTTTCTGATACTTTTTGACTGATTTTATTAGCTATAACAATAAGAACAAATGCAATGATAGAGTTCATTAATCCAACGGCCGTACCTAAACTATAGTTTGCCTGTTGAATCCCGGCGCGATAGATATAAGTAGAAATAATATCTGCTGTTTCATAGATCCCAGGACTATACATAAGAAGAACTTTTTCAAACCCTACATCTAATAGACGACCTAATCGTAAAATTAATAGGATAACGATGGTAGGGCTAATGCCTGGAAGGGTAATATGCCACATACATCGAAACCGTCCTGCTCCATCCATTTGGGCTGCTTCATATAGTTGGGGATCAATGGAAGATATAGATGCAATGTAGATAATAGCTCCCCAACCAAAGTTTTGCCAAATACCTGAAGCAATATAAAGGGTTCGGAACCACTCTTTGTCCATGAAAAAATTAATGGGTTGTCCTCCAAATCTTTGGATCATTAAATTGATAATCCCTGAAGTTGGTGAAGTCATTTGTTTAAGCAACCCTACTACAATAACAATTGAAATAAAGTGAGGCAAATAACTAATGGATTGTACTGCCTTTTTAAATTTTTTATTTTGTATTTCGTTTAATAAAAGAGCAAAAATAATGGGTATAGGAAATCCCCAAATTAAATCATAAAAACTTAAGAGAAATGTATTTCTAACTAAGCGAAAGAAATAAGGACCTTGTATAAACTGTTTAAAATATTCAAATCCTACCCAGGGGCTTCCTAAAATTCCATATCTAAAGTCATATTTTTTAAATGCAATAATAATTCCATACATAGGAATGTATTTAAAGATTGCATAATATAAGAGACATGGAAATAATAAAATTAAAAGGTACTTTTGCTGTTTTACTTTTTTTAGAAAGTTCTTATTTTGTTTTTTCTTTTTGGGTTGTACGATAGAAGCTCCCATTTGAAATCTCCTTCTATACTCCTATTTTCTTGTTCCATGACATGTCATTTCATTTATAAAAATACACTTGACGTCGTTTGCATTGTCATCATAACAAATTGGTGAGAAGGTATAAACAGTAGCTTGATTAACATGGTGAATCATATTAAATCAGGTAATGCATTCTTTTAAATAAGATAATGCATTCTTTTAAATAGGTGCTATTTCCCTTGCCTACACAAGGATATAGAGAATTTTCAACATGGATACTTCCACACATAAAAAAAGAACCCTTATGAATAAGGATTCTCTTTTTATGTGTAGAATAAATGGAGATACATTATAAACATGCATTACGGTATGAGCCGGGAGAAGAACCTATTTTTTTCTTAAATGCTTTTGCAAAATTATTGTACGTTCCGAATCCCGACATATCTGATATGTCTTTTACTTTATAGTCTGTATTTTCTAACAGCTCCTTTGCTTTCATAAGACGATAATCTAAAAGATATTGGGAAAAAGCAATTCCTGTATGTTTTTTAAATAAAGTGGATACATAGGCTGTCGATAAATCAAGTTGATCAGAAATTTCTTCAATTGTAATCCCTTGGTCTGCATAATTTTCTTCTATATATTGAATAACAAAAGTTCCTACCTGTGTTGTTGTATCTGGTTGTAAATTCTCTTCTTGGACAAGACTACTATATAGTTTTTGTAAATACTTTTTAATGGCTTCTGCCCGATATTCCCGATTAATGGCATGATCAATTTCTTCTATGTTGATTTTATGATTAAATTTCTGACCGATCTTTAAATAGGAATTAATAAACTCCACTACTAAATTTTTCATATGAAAATTAGGAATTCCATAATTCTTCTCAAAGATATCTTCGATGATTGTCATCATATGTCCTTTGTTGCCTTTATAAATACATTCACAAATCATACTTTCGAAATCCAGAGGAAAATATAAACTATAGTTAATATCCTTATCTTGACTAAACTTATATATACACCATCGATTCGAACTATCACCATATTTAATAGCTAAAGTAGCTTGATCTAAAGCATAAGAGATCCGACTAACATGATGGCAAACATCACTAATACCTATGGCAGAAAAAATAGAACTTTCTTGGTCAATATAGGATTTTAATTGAAATAAATATTCTTCTAGTGTCTCTTGGTTTAAATTTTCATCACTAAAATTGATAATCATACAAAAAAAAGTATTGAATTTTACTATTTTAATATCACCTTGATGAAGTGGATGATTTTCTAAAAATTGTTTAACATATTCTATGGCTTTTTCAATAGCTGAATTATAAATAACGACAACTTGAAATTGTTCATAAAGAAATATTGTTTCTGCATCTTTATTATATTCTTCTTTTGATAGCAATCTAGAAAGAATGAGATTTTCCTCGTATTTTTTATTTTTGATATGAAGGCTTTTAAAAATGTTTTTGATAATACACATCTCATCTTTATTTTCTTCATCTAGAATAGTATCCCCTTTAGCCCAAGAAAGTATTTCTGCAATGGGATTATAATATACCGTACTAAAAGCAAAAGCAATAACAATACCTAATAAGACAATACAAATAAGAACATAAATAAATATTTTACTTACTACCTTCATATTGTTAAGTATGTTTTTTTAGGTATCATGGTAATGTAATACAGATCAAAATAATTGGATTTTTGGTAAACTACAAAATGATCGTGATAAAATAAATCATCCATAGAAACTTGTCTTTTTTTAATCGTATCCATTAGTTCTTGGTCGAAACTTTCAAAAACCTCCTCTGGTTTCGAACTAGATAAAATATTTAGTTGATCATCGACAATATAAACGCTTCCATAACTTACAATATTCGTATTGTTTAATATAGATCGTATAGACTTTTCCTCTAAAAGAAATACCAAACGATCCTTATTGGTACTATAATTTAGACCTGCTGTTAACATAATTACTTGTTGTTGATTTTTATCTTCTTCATCGAAAGAAGAATCAAAAGGTTTTTTAATCACCGGAATAAACTGTAAATTAGGATTTTCCTCCATGGCTTGCTGAATGGTAATTTCCTTATTGCCATCCCTTTTTTTTCCTACAAACATTTGGTCGAAAAATTGCTTATCGAAACTACCTGCGTCACTTAATACAAAGCCTAGTTCTTGGCTATATAAAAGGCATTTATCAACGCTTTCAAAATTATGTTTAAATTGACTTAATTCTGAAACAATGTCATACTGTGTGTAAGTATTGTTAATGTTATGAATTTTAGTTATATTTTGGGATCTTTGTAGAAATCCATACATGGATTCTTGAAGGTGTAAAAATTCACCATCTACGATTCGTACTAAGTAGTTTAAATAATCTTTGTTTGTTTCTGTCTCTTTTTCAATTAAAATATTTCTCATATAATAATATGTAAAGATACTCGAAAAAACCACCATCCCAATAATACAAATATAGCTAATAAAAATTTTTGAAAAAACACTACTTAATCTATATTTGTTAATACTTTTGATGTAGCGGTTCTCATGAATTTTCATAAGTGGATCCTCCTAATATAAAAATTACCTTGAACCCTTTTTAATTTTAAACTTATTTTTTAATAAAATAGCAAAACTAATATAAACATTATTTTTACATAATCCTAACATAACAAGATGTCCTCTTGCTTTTTTATCTTTTTTGTTATATCNACATTATACCACAAAAAAACATCTTCTGATATCTATAAAATTAGACAAAAAATAGAGAACCTTTTAAGGCTCTCTAAAAAATTAGACTTTTATTCTTTAAAATCATCAGGATTCAGCTCCTTAGCCATCTCCTCTAACATCTTTGTATCTTCTACCCCCGTATATCCTTCTGATTCTCTTTGAGCAGCTTGAAGAACTGATTTAGGAAAGGAGCGAGTTTGTTTCTTTGGAAATCGCTCCGTTTTTCTTATGGACTTCTTCATAAAAGCACCTCCATTCAAGTTTATTTTGCACCTTGAATGGAGATTTATACATTAATATCAAATTAAAGATCTATTATTTTTTTTAAAATTAAAAGTTTTTGCCCTGGATAAATTTTATCTAACTCTTCTATATCATTTAAAAGAGCTAATTCATCCACAGTTGTATTATATCTTTTTGCAATTTTCCACAAACTATCCCCTTTTTGCACAACATATATAATCATGCTAGGAATTTTCTTTACCACATTGGGATCTAAATCTTGTACTTCAATCATTGTAATCGGATGAAATTGTTGTTCTTGAAATACAACTACATCAAAAGAAAGAGAAATGCGTACCTCTACCTCTTCCTTGCTTAAGACAGTACAGCTGATATATTCTAAAAAAGATTTAATAGAAACTTGCATATCCAACGTAGCCCCTTTTGTTTCTATTACCTGTCTAAAAGGAATGGTTTCCTCATAAGCATATATGAAATGCTGTGGATCTTCTGTGGCATAAAATAATTTAATAAATACAACTCCTTCTGCGACTACTTTATCTTCTACAATCTTAATCTCTTCTACTTTAGGAGTCCCTGTTACATAATAAACTTCTTTAATGGAAGGGATTTCATTTCTAATCTGAATAGCCTCTTTTAAAACTGACTGGGATTTATTTTGGCAAATGACTTTTTGATATTCAACAGGCTCTCTTTTAATAAGCATTTTTTTGCCTGGACAATAAGCATCATCAATAATCTGAAGGGTTTCTGTAGAAGTGATTTTTACTTTTGCTCCTACAACCACTTCTATTTCTAAGACCCTTTCCTCCCCATCTAGATCTGGTTTTACCTGTATATATTTTTCTACAATATCCACATCAACTTCTGTATACATGTCTTCTGTAACACCTGCACACTCTAAAACACCATTGAAAGGAATCTCATACTCAATAAATTGGACTGGCATTTCATCGTGATACCCTGTATAGAGAATACAGAGATGAAGATCTCCTTTGAGAACGATTCGATTTTCTACCACTTTTACATCTTTATTAATAACTGTGGTATGAAAACGTAATACTTCTTGAATGTTAGGTTTTCCTGCTGGAACGGAAAGTTCATCTTTGATAACAAAGTTCTCTTGGTTATTGTGAATAATACGACTTATGGATAAAGGCTGAGTTTGTGTTTGTATTCCTCCCAATCCTTTGATATCCACAAGAACTTCATTTTGTGTCATTTGCATTACTGTAGTCGTAATCTGTACAACCGTTTGAATATGGAGCTTTCTTTCATTTACTAACTTATAGTCCAAATGTTCAATTTCCCATTGGACTTCTCCTGTCATATTTTTTTGAGCGCCTTCTAGGTGAATAAAATCTTCAATCCCAAATACGGCAGTCATATTATGTACAGGTTTGTCTGCTCCTTGGGCTGCATAAAGAATTTGTACTTGCATCTTCCCTGTATAACTAACTCGATCAGAACTAATTTCAATGGGATCAAGATCGATTTTGCCTTCTACTTGGAGTATCTTACCTATGTCTGGTTTAATATCAGGTACAATTACATCATCTTCTAAAATAATTTGAACTGATTCTTTACCAACTCTCTGATCCAGCATAATTTTGTCTTTCATGAGTTCTAATGACATAAAAATTCCCTCCTCATACCTTTGTCTATATTAAGTATATTAAGGTAGGGAGGGAATTTATGACTACTGTAAGAGATTTTATTGTTCTTTGCAAAGGGAGAGTTCAACAGTGTTAGTCAATATATCGGTATAACTGTAACAAATGCTACGAAATGTATCTTCAAATTCGTTCTGTATTCGAATAACAAAAATGCTTGGGTATGTGTTTTCAAGAATGCCTTCTTTTATTACGATCTTTTTTCTACCTTTATTGGCCTTCACTCGAACTTTACTTCCGACAAATCCTTCGATGTCTTTTTTCACTTGCAAAATATCACTTTTTGCAATCATCCTATCACCTCATCATTTGTCAATAGGAGTATTATAACACAAAAACAGGAATTTGTCAAAAAGTTTTTAATTATATCAAATTCCACGACTCAAGTCAATACTTATTCAAAATAAAAGTATAATAAAATTTTTCACACATTTTAGAAGATTGATTGTGATTTAAGGAATTGTTTCAAATTCTACAGGAAGTTGCAAATCTTTTGTTTTCATTACAATATAAGGATAGGTTAAAACTTCTATCACCGTTTCCCCTTTTTTGGGTGCTATAAGCTCTGTTATAACTCGAATAGACTCTGGTTGCTTTTCCACAGTATGAACCTTTATACTATAGCCTCCTGTCTCTTGCTGTCCATAGCCAATTACGATGTATAAATCTTTTCCATCTGAAAAACTAAGCTGAAAAGGTTTTTCTTTTTCTTCTTCTATTTTTTGTTGTAATTTTTCTGGAATTTCATCTTCGTCAAGAATAATAAATTCTAGAGGAGTACCTACATCACCAGGTTCCTTTACCCGTGGATTACAACCACCTAAGAAAGAAAATAGAAGCCCTATAGTTATTACTAGACCTATGATTTTTTTCATTTAAATCCCCCTCTTTTATGATTAATTCCTGTTTCAGTTAGTAAAATATATGATGGAATCTTATCTTTTATGTCATAGGAGCTCCTTCCCTTGCTTTTCCACGGGTTTCAAAACCTCCGATACCTTGAATATTAGTAATGGTATTGGATAAGATTTCTTCAATGGTTAAGACCTGTTTTACAGAGGAATAGGCAATCTTCTCTGTAATAAAAACGGGATCTAATGCATGAATCATAACACGCTGAGGGGAACTAGCAAAATTGGCACCTGCTTGAATAATCTCTTCATAATAGGATTGACAAGCGCCAGCAAAAATAACTAAAGTATCCATGTCAGCTTCATACTGACGGGCTTCCTTAACTGCTTCCACAAAATAAGCAGAACTTCGATAATTTTGAATATTTTTTTGATCCTTATCTTTTGCAATGGAATCATGGCCTGTAATCACCACAATATCCGGCTGATATTTTTTCAATAAAGTTTTTATTTGTTGGGGTTGCTGGGATTCAATTACTGTTTCTCCATAAGCATGAATGCCCAGCTTTTTATAATAATTCATACAAATCGTAAGATACATAGGATCTCCATCCATGTGTAAAACCTTTCCTGTCTTCCTTACTACATTTTTACCTTGATATTTTTCTTGATCTGTTTTTTTTCGTTCTCTTACAATTTGGGCAATTCTTTGATCTACCTGGCTGGCAAAGAAAAGTCGATCTGTTAGCCAACTTTGTTTTTCTATTATATTTAAATCCATCGGGTGAGCATCTGCACGAATACGATAATCAATCCCCACTAAATCTACGTATCCTCTTGGCTGAATTCCAATAATTCGAAAATATATATCACTCCCATACGATCTACGGGTCACAATATCTCCAATCCTTAGCATATCTACCCCTACCTTTTCCATATTTTCTGCTTCCTTATAAAAACAAACACCTTGTATCGATACCTATATACATACTATGTTCAATAGGAAAGGGGGGTGAAAAAATCTATGAAAGAATTTGTTTCATGTGATCCATGACCGATTCGCATAAGGATCGTAGTTTTTGTTCTGCTATGTTTTCTTCCTTTGCCTTTACTCCAAAGTAAAATTTCACTTTTGGTTCTGTTCCAGAAGGCCTTACACAGAACCATGAAGCGTCTTCTAAAACAAAATATAATACATTGGAAGAAGGCAACATAATCGGTACCTCTGTTCCTGTTTTTAAATGATAACTCCTTTGCTGATCATAATCTCTTATTTCTACCACGTCTTTATCTGCAAAAGAGGTAGGTGGATGCTTTCGAAGCTGACTTAAAATCATTTGAATTTTTTCCATTCCTTCAATTCCTTTTAGGGTAAGGGAACGAAGTTCTTCTTTATAATACCCATATTTTTTATATAAGGTTTGAAGGGCCTCATATAAATTCATTCCTTGGCTTTTATAAAAAGCAGCCAATTCACAAACTAATAAGGTAGCAACAACGGCGTCCTTATCCCTTGCATGGGTCCCTGCTAGATAACCATAGCTTTCTTCAAAACCAAATAAATAAGTATATTCCCCATTTTCTTCAAATTCTTTGATCTTTTCTCCAATAAATTTAAATCCTGTTAACACTTCAAAAAGGGTAATTCCGTAATAATCTGCAATGGCTTTGCTCATTTTGGTACTAACGATGGTAGTAAGTACTGCACTATTCTTAGGCAACATATCCAGCGCTTTTTTTTGCCCAATGATATAGTCCATTAATAATACTCCCGTCATATTTCCCGTCAATACGATGTATTCGCCTGTCTCATCCTTCACCAAAACTCCTACTCGATCGGCATCTGGATCTGTACCAATAATCAGATCTGCATTTTTTTCTTTTGCTAGATCAATCGCAAAGGTAAAGGCCTTAGGATCTTCAGGATTGGGATAGGAAACTGTGGAAAACTGTGGATCAGGTTTTTCTTGTTCTGGGACCACCCATACATTTTGAAAGCCAACTTCTTTTAAAACTTGACGAACAGGAATATTACCTGTACCATGTAGCGGCGTATATACAATTCTAAGATCCTTTGCATTTTGAATGATTTGAGGTAAAATACATTGTTTTTTTACTGCATCTAGATACTTTCTATCCATTTCTTCTCCGATGATATGAAAATACCCTTGCTCGATGGCTTTTTGTTTTTCCATCCGTTTTACTTGACTATAATCTTGAATTTGATTGACTTCTTCTATGATTTTTTCATCCCATGGTGGGGGCACTTGTCCGCCATCTCTTCCATATACCTTATATCCATTATATTCTGGGGGATTATGACTGGCTGTAATGACAATCCCTGCTGCACACCCTAATTCTCGCACTGCAAAGGATAGTTCTGGAGTAGGGCGAAGACTTTCAAATAAATAGGTAGAAATGTGATTCCCATTAAGGACCAAAGCCGCCTCTTGTGCAAATTCAGCTGACATATACCTAGAGTCATAGGCAATAGCTACTCCTTTTGCTCCTTCTGCCTCTTGTTTTAAAATATAGTTGGCAAGGCCTTGGGTAGCTTTTTGCACCGTATAACGATTCATTCGGTTGGTACCTGCTCCTATGATTCCCCGAAGTCCTCCCGTTCCAAACTCTAAATCTTTGTAAAATCGATCTTGAATTTCTTTTTTGTCTTCTTGGATGCCTAAAAGTTCTTTTTTTGTATCTTCATCAAAGTATGAATTTTTTAGCCATTCTTCATATTTTTTCATATACTCCATGCCTTATCACTCCTTTTCTATTATGGATGATCCTTTGGTCTCTATTCCTCCGATTCCTCGGTGTTTTCCGTTGTTGTCTCTGTTTCTGAAAGATCTTCTTTAGGTTCTAGTGGCGGAAAAGTATAGTATACGTCTTCGTTGTCTTTCTTAATTGTGATAGTATGCTCTTTGGATTGAAAACCTTCCTTTCGAAGCAAAACTTTGTGTTCTCCTAGTTCTAAAGGAGTAGATACAGGAGAATATCCTACAAAATTATCGTCTATATAAATTTCTGCCCCTGAAGGGTTGGTTTGCATATGAATAAACTTAGCTTGTTGAATAAGGTCTACCTTTACTTTCGTATAAGGTTGATGAACTTTAATGGTTCCTGTCCAATCTTCATAATCTTGCTTCCGAATAACTACCTTATACTCTCCATAATTAAGGTTCATAGGTTGAGTAGATACAGGCTGTTGGGTATCATCAATATAAAGATCATATCCTTTTACATTTACTTGAAACTCTAGGGCTCCTACTTTTGGTGGTGTTTCTCCAGGATTTACTATTGAATTTTTTCCTGATTCAACCATGATTTGAGTCGTAAAAGGCTGTTTGTCTGCTTGATGAATGACAATTTTATGAATCCCTTCTAATACTGGGACTTGGTTGGCTTCTTTTAAAGGAAGCACAATATTCGTATCAATTTCTATAGTTCCTTCTTCATACTTTTCATAATTTTCTACTGTTACATATCCATGACTTTTTTCTAAAATAATCGTTAGTACTTGATCTTTATACCCTTTTAATGTTACTTCGTCAATAGAATCTAATGTGGTTAAATCAAAGGGTTGATTTTTATATCTCGTAACTAACGCATCTGTATAATGATATGTGCTACTTCCTACTTGTATTTGTTTTTGTTCTATATTTAATTTTAGATTATTTATATTTTGGTGGATCCAAGTTTCTGAACTTATTTTCATGTATTCTGGTTTATTTTTTTGCCCTTCTTCCGCATACTTAACCTGCACAATATCTCCTGTGCGAAATTGAGACAAAGTCATAGCTTGACCATATTGATCTTTAAGCTCTACAGTACCATCTACAAATAAAGTTAATTTTCCCTCTTTTTCAATGTCATAAATCTCTACTCTTCCATCCTCATCTTCAATGTGATGAATGACTCCTAAAACCTTGGATACTTTGTTGTTTTTCTTCTCTTCTTCTACAGGAGTCAGTTGTTTTTCTAATTCTGGACTGGGTCTTTTTTTATCTTTCGTCACAATATAAGAGACTACTAACGTAGTAATAATCATGACTACCAGTCCAACTCCTCCAATCCATAATATTTTTTTGATTGTATCCATTTGTTGCCGAGCCGAATTTGTATTCTTTTTCGGTTTGTTTTTACTTTGACTCATTACGATTCACCTCTTTCATCAACTTCTTTCTTATTATAACGAAAGGTAGAATAAAACTCAACGAAAATCCGCAGAAACAAAAAAGAGATAATACTTGGGCTTGTATTATCTCTTTCTCAATAGGGATAATCAAGGAAAGACAAATAAAGGCGAAAGGATTTTCCAAACTTTTTATAAAAGGAGCACACGAACAATTGGAAAGGATTATTATACGCCTTCCTTGATTTATTGTTAGAATAACAATTTTTCTGAAAAATAACAAGTATAAATAAGCCCAGCGTCGTATAAGAATTGCAAACGTAAAATTTATATTCCTTTTTTGTAATATTTTAACCTTTGTTTAAGTTCTTTTCTTTTTCTAGCGCTACATTTTGCTGTTATAGAATAAGATTGGAAAAAAATTTCATCTGTATAAGATGTAAAAGGTCTTAGGGATGAAATGCTTTCCATATTTACAATATAAGATTTATGAGTTCGAAAAAAATCAGTTGTAAGTTGATCTTCTAATTCTCCTAAAGAAAGCTTGGAATAAAAAATTTGATGGTATGTATGAATCACTGAGAGTTTCTCTTTTTTTTCGATGAACAAAATATCCGTAAAAGGAATGGAAATAGGATCTTCTTCCAGTTGAATCCTTAATATATTTTTTTCTTTTCCCATATCTGTTGATTCCACCATAGGTTCATATATCTTTTTTAATAACCCTTGAAGTGTTTTGTGAAACTCCTCTTTTTTTACTGGCTTTAAAATATAGTCATAACAATGGGTTTGTTTTACGGCATCAAACACATAGGCATTATAGGAAGTAACAAAAACAATATGCGTAAAAGGATCTTGTTTGCGAATGATTTTTCCCGCTTCCAAACCGGAATAGGCCCCCATCTTAATATCCATAAAAATAATTTCATATTTTTGCTTCTTGCATTTTTCAATGGCTTCTATCCCCGATTCTGCTTCTTCAATGCAAACCTTTTTTTCTTCTACCACTTCCATAATAAAACCTCGTAAAACTTTACGATGCCAAAGCTCATCATCACAAATTAAAATATTTGTAATCAACCCATTTCACCTCATCTTTTGTATTCATATTTTCAATTAAAGTAAATGTTTTTTCATTTCCTTTAAAAACTGTTGGTGTTCCTCTTGTGTTTCTATCAATTCTTGCATTTTTTCTAAATATTTTTTAGAAGGATAGGTTCGACGTTGATTATAATATAAATTACAAAGTTTCCAAAATTCCTCTGGAAACATTAATAAACTTAAAAATAACTGTTCCATTCCCTTGGATTCATAAATATATTGCTTGTAAATTTCAAACATTTTTAAAGCCCTTTCAACACTCCATTGACTTTTTCGCATGGTTTTATTGACAAAACGTGTAAATTCATAGATTGGAATATGATATGAACAGAGAGAAAAATCGCTAATCCTCCATCCCTTTTCTGTCTTTCTCACGTTATGATGAGTAAAATCTCCATGGCATACATAATGTGCTTTTTTAAGTGTATTCATTACAACTTGACATGGTCCTTGTTCTAAAAGGGTTAAAGATTCTAATGCTAATCCATAATAATAAGAATAATACCGAATCAGTAATAAGTCAAAATCAGAAAGTCTTCGATGTTCATATACTCTTTTTCGAAAACGGTGTAATTCCATTGTTCTTTTTTCCATTTGATTAGGAAANATAGAATAATATGAAACAATATCTGCTTCTTTAAAAGGACACATTCCTTTTGATGCTTGATGAAAAGAACCTAATAATTCTGTCACTTGTTGAATGGATTCGAAATCCGTATAATCTAACTCTTCTCCGTCCTCCCAATCCTCCAGTACATATCGTTGTCGATTGTAGGTATAGTAAGGAGTTTCCTGTTCTGATAAATAAAATCTTGAAATTTGCTTAAAACCTTGTCTATATAAATGTTCTTTTGTACTATGTTGAAACCAAATTCGTCCCTCTTGGCCCCGAACGGGTTGTAAAATTTTTAACCCTTGATCCGTATTACATAAATAAATATTCCACATTTTTTTATAGTTCTTAAGTTCCATGCCAAAATTTTTTACTACCTGAAAATAAATATCTGCCACCTGTAGCACCCCACTTCTTAAATCAAACCATCATTATTATATATGTAAGAAGAAAGGATTTTATGAGGACAGGATTATTTCTTTATTAAAATTATGGCCAAAGTCATTAATTCTTCCTTTGTATTTTTTT